>Ga0081455_10000519_pt1 | contig 50012 bp, 49 predicted proteins | sample TabmetS3T2R1_FD_70207 | JGI IMG/M metagenome (GOLD analysis project Ga0081455, IMG submission 70207) | Tabebuia heterophylla rhizosphere microbial communities from the University of Puerto Rico - S3T2R1 | ecosystem: Host-associated > Plants > Roots > Rhizosphere ...
ATCAGGCACTGCCCGCGTCCAGGCTGCTGATGCCCATGTCGTTGGCGGCCTCACTCGGGACGACCTTGACGTTGTTCAGCGCGCCGGCGTTTCTGCTCGCGAACAATCTCCTCACGCGCCAGCACGCCGCCGGGCTCGGCATTTTCTCGATCACCCCTATCGGGGCCGCGCTGGTCGCGCTCGGCATCATTTACATGCTCCTCGGCCGCTGGTTGCTGCCGAGGCGCGGGGGACGCACGCCGGAGGCGGACTATCTGCGGCTCGACCGTTACTACACGGAGCTCGTGATCGAGCCCGAATCCACGTGGATCGGCAAGACGCTCGCCGACTTCACGTCGCGCTACAAAGATCGGTTGCGGATCGTCGAGTGGCTGCGCAACGGTGTGCCGCAGCGGAGCACCGGCGAGGACGCCACGCTGCAAGTCGGCGATGTGCTGATGGTGCGCGCAGCGCCGGAAGAAATCGTATCGATCAAAGATGAGCCCGGCCTCGAGCTGCACGGAATCGCCAAGTACGGCGACGCGTCCGCGCGCGACGGCAAGGAAGCAGGCGGCGTTGCCGACGAGCCCCAGCTCGTGCAAGTCGTCGTCGCGCCCCATTCGCCGTTTGTCGCTCGCACGATCGGCAACATCGATTTCCTGCGCACCTTGGGCGTGGTCGTCGTCGGCCTGTGGCGCAGGGAAGGGTGGCAGCGTGAGGAGCTCTCGCAGGTGCGCCTTCGGGAAGGCGATCTCCTCGTGCTGTGGGGTGAGCCGAGCCGTTTCGCGGAGCTCTCGGAGCACCGAGGCTTTCTGATGATGGTGCCGTTCGCCGCGAAGGGGCGGCGGCGTCATCGCGCCGCGCTCGCCATCGCGATCTCCATTGCGACGGTCGCGCTCGCGGCGACCAACGTCGTGCCGACCCAGGTCGCGTTTCTCGCCGGAGCCGTCGCGATGATCGTCGCCGGTTGCGTGGCGCCGGATCAGGCCTATCGAGAAATCGACGTGCGCATCTTCGTGATGATCGCCGGCGTCATTCCATTGGGTGCGGCGATGGAGAAGACGGGTACGGCGCGGCTCCTCGCCGATCATCTCCAGGACATCACGATGGGCTGGAGTCCGTTCGCCGTCCTGCTCACGATGTTCTGGGCTGCTGCGCTCCTCACGCAGATTCTTTCGGACGCCGCGACCACCGTGCTGCTCGGGCCGATCGCGCTCGCCCTAGCGGTCGCGCTCGGGATGCCGCCCGCGCCCTTCGTCGTGTGTACGGCGCTGGGCGCGGTAGTGGCCTTCCTGACACCGATTGGGCACCACGGCAATCTCCTGATCCTGAATCCCGGCCAGTACCGCTTCAGCGACTTCTTGCGCGTCGGCGTGCCCTTGACCGTGCTGATCAGCTTGGTGAGCGCCTGGCTCGCCGAGAGACTATGGCTCTGAGGCGCGTGCCCCCGAGCCTCGCTTGGCGAGTGCGCGGCGCTGTTCGACGGCCGCGGCGAGCCGGTCCAGCATCGCGACCGACGTCTCCCAATCGACGCACGCGTCGGTGATGCTCTGACCGTAGACCAGCGGCCGGCCGGGGATCAGATCCTGCCGCCCGGCGACGAGGTGACTCTCGATCATCACGCCGCCGATCCGCGCCTCGGCGGCTTCGAGCTGGCGCGCGATGGCATCGATCACGTGCGGCTGATTCTCGTATTTCTTGCTGCTGTTGCCATGGCTCGCGTCGATCATCACGCACTCTTTCAGGCCGGCCGCGCGGATCGTCTGGCACGCCGCATCGACGCTCGCCGCATCGAAGTTCGGCGTCTTGCCGCCGCGGAGAATGACGTGGCAATCGACGTTGCCCGCCGTGGTGGCAATGGCGCTCCGGCCTTGCTTCGTCACGGCCAGGAAATGATGGGCGTGTGATGCGGCTTGCACGGCGTCGACGGCGATCTTCACGTTGCCGTCCGTGCCGTTCTTGAATCCCACCGGACATGACAGACCGGATGCGAGCTCGCGATGGACCTGACTCTCCGTCGTCCGCGCGCCGATCGCGCCCCAGGCGACGAGGTCCGCGATGTACTGCGGCGTGATCATGTCGAGGAACTCGCAACCGGCGGGCAGACCGAGCTGGTTGATCTCCAAGAGCAGACCGCGCGCGCGGCCGAGGCCCTTGTTGATTTGGAAGCTGCCGTCGAGATCCGGGTCGTTGATCAGGCCCTTCCACCCGACCGTCGTGCGCGGCTTCTCGAAGTAGACGCGCATGATGATTTCGAGCGTGCCCGCGTGGCGCTCACGTTGCGCGACCAGGCGGCCGGCGTACTCCTTCGCCGCGTCGATGTCGTGAATCGAGCATGGGCCGATCACCGCGGCGAGACGGTCGTCCTGCCCATGCAGGATGCGATGGACGCTGGCGCGCGCGGCGGCGACGACGGCAGAGACGCGCGCGGTGCGCGCATGCTCGCGCATCAGGTCTTCGGGCGTGATCAGCTCCCGGATCTCGCGGATGCGCAGATCGTCCGTACGGGTACTGATGTCGTTCAGGTCGGGGCGAATGTTCACGGGCCACTCCGGTTCGGTTCGTTCACCGGCGGCAACAAAAAACCGCCAGGTGTCCGGCGGTTTCTTGGGAATTCTCGGTTCGTTTGCGTTACGTCAGGTCGAGAGCAGCCCATCCACCGCCATTGGTTTTGGCCAGTAGAAGTAGAAATAAAAGTAGCGGCTCACGGCGTTCATCGCGTGCTCAGTAATAGCACACGGTTTCGCGGGGTGACAACCGCGCGGCAGGATTTTCGCGACCTCGTCCGGTGCTTCGACCGTGGCATGGAGATTGCTCGGGGGCTGCCATGAAAGCGGTCATCTGCGGCGCCGGCATTGCGGGGTTGACCCTCGCGGTGAGCCTCGGGCAGCGCGGCTGGCAGGTGACGATTCTCGATGAGGGCCGCACCGCGCGCGGCGAAGGCTACATGATCGACCTGTTCGGCTCCGGCTATGAAGCCGCGCGGCGCATGGAGCTGATGCGGCGCCTGGAAGAGCTGAAATACGCCTTCACATCGATTCGCTGGCTGAACCCCGCGGGACGCACGACGGCGCGCTTGCCGTATCGCACGCTCGAAGGGCTGTTCGAGGGGCGATTGATGAGCCTCATGCGGAGCGATCTCGAGCGGGCACTGCTCGAGCAGCTGCCGGCCGGCGTAACGATTCGGTATGGATCGTCGGTCACACAAGTGCGCACGCCGGTCGGGGGCGTGGATGCTCACCTCAGTAGCGGGGGCATCGAGCACGCGGATGTGCTCATCGGTGCCGACGGTATTCGCTCGCGCATTCGCGATCTCACCTTCGGCGACGGTGGCTCGTGGCTGCGCTTTCTCGGTTTTCATACCGCAGCCTTCGTGATTCACGACCCGCAGCTCTGTGCGGAGCTGCAGAACGACCTGCATTTGGTTTCCGCGCCGGGACGGCAGGTTGGGTTGTATCCGGTGCGCGATGGGAATGTGGCGGCGTTTTTCGTGCATCGAGCGGCGGGCACGGCGCCGCCGATGTCTCCGCTCGACGCGCTGGTCCGGGCGTATGGGGACTTCGGGTGGCGCTTGCCCGGCTTACTCGAACGAGCGCGTGAGCTGCCCGGATTCCTTTATGAGCAAGTGGCTCAGGTCGTGGTTCCGCATTGGTATCGCGGGCGCATTGCCTTGCTCGGGGAGGCCTGTCAGGCCGTCTCGTTGCTACCGGGGCAAGGGGCTGCGCTGTCGATGGCTGCGGCGTATGTGCTTGCGGAAGAGCTGACGCGCGATGAGGACGTGAAGGGCGCGCTGGCGCGGTATGAGCATCGGGTGCGGCCGCCGTTGGCGCAGATGAGGCGCGCGGGACGGCGTAGTGCGGAGTGGCTCGTGCCTGAGACCGCGGTGGGGATTGCCGCGAGGGATGCGGCGATTCGGCTTGCCTGCATCCGGGGGTTATCACGGCTGCTGCGGCCGGCGGTGAGTGCGGCGAGAGAGGATGTGCTCGTTCCGAGCCTGTGATGATTGCGGCGGGTGACACGCCGAAGTGCTAATGACTCCGCGGTCCACCGCGGACGCCGTACCTCAAAGTTGATTCTTCGCGAGTTAGTTCTTTCGGGGGTTGATGGTACTCTTCAGGCCCTCGGGTACGAAGTGCCCCACGACGGTGCTCGAGGCTTCGGAGGCTGCCTTCTCCAGCGCCTGATTCGCGAGATCGTGCTCGCAGAGCTCGAGCGGCTGCGACGACGACAGCACCTCAACCGCCTGCCGCGTCTCGATCTCCCCGCGAGGATGCACGACCACCGCTGCGTTCCCGCGTTGCACGCCATCGACGAACGCACGCACATGCTCCCGCTCGCTCGACTCCGGAAAGATCTGCGTGAAGTAGTCCTGCAATTGCTGCGACTTGCTCGGGGAGGGCATCAGCGCCGCCTGGCCCGGCTCCGATTCGGAGGTCAGTTGTACGCGGTCGGTCGCAAAGCCGCCGCTCACGAGCGCCGTGCGCACGTGATCCGCCGTCGCATGGTCTTTGAAAAGAGCCGCCACCACTGCACTCATCCGCTACCTCCAATCGTGCTCGTACGAGCTTCAACGTGCCGATCGTGTGAGAGTTTCCGCGCATATGTGGCGCAGCTACAGCTGTTCGCCCCGCATGAAACTTGCTCGCGACCTGCGCATGGCCACCAAACCGACACCGCCTCGAGTGCGCAAGGGGCAAGCCGCAGACAGTCATCTCTCGCGCGAGCAATTCGCCGACCGCCTTCGCGAGCACTTCTACGATCCCGCGTTCGATGCCTTGAAGCCCGAAATCGAACGGCTCATCGCGGTGGCATGGCGCGGCTATGAGCACTCGCGCAAGAGTCCTCGCACGCGCAAGGCAGGGCCTGAGTTCGCGGACCCTGACTACGATCTGTCGATCGAGTGGTACGAGACGTATCAGCGTATCCAAGCCGAGGCGCAGCGCCAGCGAGATGCGCGCACGCCCTCGCGTGTGCTGCTCATCTGCGCCGCGGCTCGCAACGACCAAACCTGTCCGGGTGAGATGTCGAAGACCTTCCGCCTCACGACGCTCGCGGACGAGACGCTGCGGGACGAAGGCATCGAAGTCGACCTGCTCGACTTGAGTCACCTGGCCTCGGAATACGGTCGCCGCATCCTTCCTTGCAAAGCCTGCGTGTCCACGGCGATGCCGCTCTGTCACTGGCCGTGCTCGTGCTATCCGAATCATTCGCTCGGGCAAGTAAACGATTGGATGAACGAGCTCTACCCGCGCTTCGTCGCCGCTCACGGGATCATGATCGTGACTCCGGTGTACTGGTACCAAGCTCCGAGCACTCTGAAGTTGCTGATGGATCGGCTGGTCTGCGCCGACGGCGGCAACCCCGACCCGACGCGCACGCACGGCAAGGACGCCGAGAAAGCCAAGGCCATCGAGTTGGAAGGGTGGGACTACCCGCGCCACCTCGCGGGTCGCGCGTTCGCGGTGGTTGTGCACGGAGACGCCGCCGGCGCCGAATCCCTGCGGCGAGGCCTCACCGATTGGCTGCAAGACATGGCGCTCGTGCCGTCGGGCCACGCAGCGGCGATCGACCGCTACGTCGGCTACTACGAGCCGTACGCGACGAGTCACGACGCGCTGGATCGCGAGGATGCATTTCAAGAGGAAGTGCGCAACGCGACGCGCGCGTTGGCGAACCAGGTCCACGCGATTCGCCAGGGCGCGTCCGAGCCGGATGCGCGCCTCGAGAATCCGCGACCGAAGTGATTATGGCTTGCCGACGGGTACCGCCGTCGCGTGGAACGGCGCGGCCTTCGCGTTCGGATCGCCACGACCCATCCTCACCATCACCGGAAGTTGACCTTCGAGCAGATAGGCCGTCGACCCGACCACCGTGACCGCGACGGGGCCGTCGGGAAAGCCCTCTTTCAGCGACGTGAGCTTGCCGCTGTCGCCCGTCAGATCGACGCGCGAGAGCCGGCCGTTGCCGCCGGCTTCGGCAACGAGGAGGCTGCTCTTGCCGAAGCGGCGCATGCCGTCGGGCCGCATGATCGGGTTGTCGAGCGTGATCTCGGTGACCGTGCCCGCCGCGCCGTTCTTGCCGATCGGTACGCTGAAGAGCTTACTGGTGAGGTGCACGTTCACGATCACACGATCGCCGAGCACGGTAATGCCGTCGAGGATGCCGCCCTTCGGTCCGAACTCACCGCCTGCGCCGGCCCATACATCGAGCTCCTTGGCGCCTTTCTCCAACCGCACGACGTGCATGTTGCTCGTGTCGGTGGCGTACGCCGCGCCGTCCGCCCCAACAGCGATGTCATTGCAGGACCCGCCGGGCGTCGGTATCGGGTAGTGACCCTTCGGCGCGCCCGTTTTGAGATCGAACGTGTAGAGGACCGCCGTCGTCGGCGCCTGGCCGGCGGGCGGCGGGCCGAAGTTGCCCGAGCAGGCATACAACGTGTTCGATTTGGCGTCGGCGAGCACGCCGAAGATCATCTTCATGCCGTCGGTGTCCGGCCGAATCCAGACTTCCGCAGTCGCCGCGCCGGGCTGCGCACGAAAGATCGTGCGCTCGCCGAGGCTGCCGATGATGACGGTGCCATCGGCCGTCGACGTCAGGCTCTCCGGAAACACGCGCTCGCCGGGAATCAAGATCTCCGCGGGCGGGCTGGCGGCGTGTGCTGCCGCGCCGAGCGTCAGCATCAGACATAGCGAAGGAAGCCACATTTTCATTCGTAGACCCCTTGGATGAGACGGTGGCGAAGCCTTCGCATTCTGCGCTTGGAAAGCGATCAGCGGGTATGCGCGAGCCATTTTGCAGCCAAAAAAGAAGAGGCTCGGCTCGGACGAGCCGCTTCAGTCCCTGAATCGCAGGGTCGGTTCCTGGCGGAACTCGGTTGCGCATCAAGCGTTAACGCAACAGAGATGCGGCATGGTGCCGCAGGGAAGGTACCAGACGATGAACACGAAACTGTTGGGCATATTTGCGGCGGCGACGTTCTTCGCATTGGCGGGCTGTAACAAGGCCGAGTCGCCGAACGAAGTACAGCATGACGTCGCCGAGGCGCAGCAGGACGCGAACAAAGATCTGACGAATGAGCAGAACCAGCAGGCGGAGCACGTCGCGGAAGCGAACAAGGATGCCGCGAACGCCGAGCACGACGCCGCGAAAGAGCGCGCGGGCAGCGCCTACGACGTCGCGGTGACGCGCGCCGAGGGTGAGCACGACGTTGCGATCCAGAAGTGCGAAGCGCAGTCGGGTGAGGCGCAGAAGGCGTGTAAGGAACAGGCGGATGCAGCGCTCGATGCGGCGAAGGCCGACGCGCGCGCGAAGTATCCGGAACGCGGCTGAGCACCGCTCCTGAAAGCGGCGCGATAGACGGGTCGGCGTAGACAACGCCGGCCCGTTTTTATTTGGCGCTCCGCACCGGCACCACGACGAGCGCCGCGAGCACGCCAACTACCGCGATGGCAGCGAAGACCGCTGCGTAGCTTCCTTGCGAAAGCACCAGAACTAGCGATGCGGCGAGCGGCCCGACGATCTGCGGCAGCGTGCTCGCGATGTTGAATACGCCCAGATCCTTCGCCGCGTCGTTCTCTTTGTCCGGCAGCACATCCGTGACGAACGCGAGATCGACGCTCAAGTAGGTGCCGAGGCCGACGCCGGACAGCGCCATGCCGAGGTAGAACATCGGGAAGGAATGCGCCAAGGCGATGAGGAGCGCGCCCGCCCCATAGAGCACCGCCGCGCCGATGACGAACGGCTTGCGCCGACGCGTGACGTCCGAGATCCGTCCGCTCGCGAGCCCCGCGATCATCGACACCACGCACTGAACGAGCGTCGAATGGAACACGACGTCGGTGACGTCGCGCGTGGCCACGCCGAGCTGGCTCTGCAGATAGAACGGCGTGTACGCCATCATCAACGCCATACCCAGCATCATGAAGAAGCGGCCCGACCATATGCACGCGAAGGCCGGATGACGCCGCGGGTTGACCCAGAAGGAGCGGAGGAAGTCGCCCCAGCGAATGGGCTCGCGCTGCCCGGGCGACAGCCGCCGGTCCGACAAGGACGCCGCAAGCACGAGGATTGCGGCTACACCGATGAGACCCGGCACGAGAAACATTGCCGTCATGGAGCCCGAGACCAGCTGGGTGAGCCCGGTGCCGCTACTTTGCCCGAGCGAGGTCGTGATGCTGATGATTCCGGCGACGGTGCCGCGCTGAGCTTGCGGGACTTGATCCGGCAGCAGTGCGGCGAGGGGCGCGAGGACGGCGTTGAACGAGAGTTGGACGAGGCACCAGCCGAGGAGCACCCCGCCGATCGAGGGGGCCGTCGCGACGATCCACAGCGAGGCGGTGCCGCCAAGGGCGCCGGCGATGAGCCATGGGCGGCGCATGCCCCAGCGCGATGTCGTGCGATCGCTCAGGCGGCCGACGAGCGGATTGCCGAAGAGGGCGAACAGTGCGCCCACGCTCAGAACACCCGAGAGGGCGGTGGCCGCGCGGTCGGGCACGAGCTCCTGCACTCGCAGGGCCAGCGTCACCATGATGGGTGTGAGCAGCGCCAGCCACGCGCCGATGTACGCCAAGGTGTACAGGGCAATGAATCCCCAGCCGGTCGCCGGGAGGGTTGCCGGAAGGGAGGAAGAGCGCGCGGTCCGTAGCGCCGTCGACATGTGCGCCGTAAAGTAGCCGGTGTACACGGCGAATGTCGACGACTTGTTTACTTGGAAAGAAGTCGCCTGCGGCGCTTTTTCGACCGATGCAGCGGGGATGAGCCGAAAAACGATTACCGATGTGGCCGCGGCCGCCGGCGTGGCCATCAAAACCGTATCCCGCGTGCTCAACAACGAGCCCAGGGTTCGCGAGTCCACGCGTGAGCGGGTGATGGCCGCCGTCAAGGCGCTCAACTATCACCCGAGCATTTCCGCGCGCGGCTTGGCGGCGCGCCGCTCGCTCCTGATCGGCCTCGTGTACGAGAACCCGAGCCCGAACTACGTCATGGACGTGCAGAACGGCGCGATGGTGCGCTGTCGCGAGGAACGCTTCCAGCTCATCATGCATCACTGCCCCCGGCGCGGCGCCGATCTCGCGGCCGACATCGCCGGGCTCGTGGATACCACGCATCTCGACGGCCTCGTGCTGACCCCGCCGCTCAGCTCCTCGAAGGAGCTCATCGAGACGCTGGACGAGCGCAAGCTGCCGTTCGTGCGCATCGCGCCGAACCGCATGCGCCATGATTCCCCGTTCGTCGACATCGACGACTTCGCGGGCGCGCGTGAGATGACGGAATACCTGGTCGGCATCGGCCACCGGCGCATCGGCTTCATCGTCGGCAATCCGGATCACTACGCGAGCGGCCGGCGCCTCGCCGGCTACAAAGCGGGGCTCGAGCGTCATGGGATCGAGTACCGCGAGGACTACGTGAAGCAGGGCTACTTCGTGTTCGAGTCCGGCCTCGAGAGCGGTACCGCGCTGCTCTCGATGGAAGACCGGCCGACCGCGATCTTCGCGAGCAACGACGACATGGCCGCCGGCGTGCTGATGGCCGCACACCAGTGCGGCATCACCGTGCCGGCTCAGTTGTCGGTCGCCGGCTTCGACGATGCGCCGCTCGCGCGCTTCGTGTGGCCGCGCCTGACGACCGTGTTCCAGCCGGCGTACGACCTCGCGTACTCCGCGACGGACATGCTCCTGCAGCTCTTGAAGACGCCGAACATGAGCAAGTCCGTCGAGTTCGACTATCGGCTCGTGTGTCGCGCGTCGACGGGGCCGGCGCCCCGCTGACTCAGGCCGTGACCAGCCGGCATACGGCGCGCGCCACACGCTCGGGTGTCAGCTCGAAGTGAGACCACAGATCGCGATCCGGCGCGGATTCGCCGAAACGATCGATACCGATGACGGCGCCGCTGTGGCCTGCGTACTTCCACCATCCGCGCGTGACCCCGGCTTCAACGGTCACCACCGGAACGCCGCGCGGGAGCACGGCCTCGCGCCACCGCAGCGGTTGGCGCTCGAACACTTCGACACACGGCATCGATACGACGCGTACGGCGATGCGGTCTTCTGCGAGCACTCGTGCGGCAGCCATTGCGAGTTGCACCTCCGAGCCGGTCGCAACCACGACGGCGTCAGGGTGGGCGCTCCCCGTGTGGAGTACGTAACCGCCGCGCGCAATGACATCGATCTGGTCAGGCGAGCGAGGCTGCGGTGGCAGGCCTTGGCGCGAGAGGAGTAGGGCGCTCGGTCCATCCGCGCGCTTCAGCGCTTCGGCCCACGCAACGTATGTCTCGGTTGCGTCCGCTGGGCGCCAGACGTCGACGTTTGGGATGAGCCGCAGCGATTCGGCGTGCTCGATCGGCTGATGCGTCGGGCCGTCCTCACCGAGGCCGATCGAGTCGTGCGTGAATATATTGATCACGCGCAGACCCATCAGCGCGCTCATGCGAATGGCGTTGCGCGCGTAGTCACTGAACGTGAGGAATGTTGCGACGTACGGAATGAAGCCGCCGTGCAGCGCGAGCCCGTTCGCGATCGCGACCATGCCGAACTCGCGCACGCCGAAGTGAATCTGATTGCCGGCCGGATCGCGCGTGATGGGCAGCGAAGCGGGGTGCGCGGTGAGATTCGAGTGCGTGAGATCGGCGGACCCCCCGATCAGCTCCGGCAGATGTTTTGCGAACGTGCTCAACTCGTTCTGACTCGCCTTGCGAGTCGCGACTACGTCGTGCTTTCCCGCCACCGCAACGGTCGCGTCGTGCGCGACTATCGTGAAGTCCGACGGGAGCCGTCCGGACAGACGGCGATCGAGCTCGGCGGCGAGATCCGGAAACGCCGCACGGTAGGAGGTCATGAGCTCCTGCCAATCGCCTTCGAGCCGCGCTCCGCGCTCGCGTGCGCTCCATGTCTCGTACACGCTCTTCGGAATGTCGAACGCGCCGTGCGGCCAGCCGAGCGCCTCGCGCGCGCGCTCGACCTCTTCCTTGCCGAGCGGCGCGCCGTGCGTGTCGTGATGACCGGCCTTCGTCGGCGCGCCGTACCCGATGACGGTCTTGCAGCAGATCAGTGTCGGACGGGATTTTTCGGCCTCTGCGCTGCGCAGGGCACCATCAATCGCATCAGGGTCGTGACCATCTGACACCGATTCAACCCGCCAGCCGTAGGCGGCAAAGCGCGCCGGGCTGTCGTCGGCGAACCATTCATCGACACGGCCATCGATAGAGATTCCGTTATCGTCGTAGAGCACGATGAGCTTGTTGAGACGCAAGCGACCCGCGAGCGACGCGGCTTCATGACTGATGCCCTCCATCAGACAGCCGTCACCGACGAACACGAACGTGCGGTGGTCGATGACGTCGAACCCCGGCCGATTGAACTGGGCGGCGAGGGTGCGCTCCGCGAGCGCCATGCCGACGGCGTTTGCCAGTCCTTGGCCGAGGGGGCCGGTGGTGGTTTCCACGCCGGGCGTGAGGCCGTACTCGGGATGACCTGGCGTGCGTGAATGCAATTGACGGAATCGGGTGAGCTCCGACAGCGGCAAGTCGTAGCCGCTCAAGTGCAGCAGCGCGTAGAGCAACATCGAGCCGTGTCCGTTCGAGAGCACGAAGCGATCGCGATTCGGCCAGCTCGGGTTCGCGGGGTTGTGGCGCAGGTAGCCGCGCCAGAGCACCGAGGCGATCTCTGCCATACCCATCGGCATGCCCGGATGGCCGGACTTGGCCTTCTCGACGGCATCCATCGCGAGCACGCGCAGCGCCGCGGTGGCCGGATCGTACAGACGATGCGACGCGAGCGGCGGCATGATGTCGAGGTCTTCTACTGCGCTCATTAGGCGGCCCTCCGCTTCTTTTCGAGGAGCTGCAAGATGATTGGCGTCAGGATCAACTGCATGGCCAAGTCGAGCTTGCCGCCGGGAATGAGGATCGAGTTGGCGCGCGACATCTGACTGCCGCAGATCATCGACAGCAGATACGGGAAGTCGATGCCGCGCGGATTGGCGAAGCGCACGATCACCATCGATTCCTCCGCGGTGGGGATCCAGCGCGCGATGAACGGGTTCGAGGTATCGACGATCGGCACGCGCTGGAAGTTGATGTGGGTCTGCGTGAACTGCGGGCAGATGTAATTCACGTAGTCCGGCATGCGGCGCAGGATCGTGTCGACGACCGCCTCGGTCGAATAGCCGCGCGTCTCGCGATCGCGATGGATCTTCTGAATCCACTCGAGGTTCACCACGGGCACGACGCCGAGTCGCAGGTCCGCGTGTTTGCCGACGTTGCACTCCTCGGTCACGGCGCATCCGTGCAGGCCCTCGTAGAAGAGCAGGTCGGTGCCTTCGCCGATCGTTTCCCAACCGGTGAAGGTGCCGGGCGGCGCGCCGAATTGCTTCGACTCCTGCGCGTCGTGGATGTAGTGGCGTGTGCGGCACGTGCCGTTGCGGCCGTACTGGCGAAAGGCTTCTTCCAATTCGGCGAGCAAATTCGCCGTCGGCCCGAAGTGGCTGAAGTGGCGATTGCCTTGCTCGGCTTCCTCGTTCATCACGCGCTTCATCTCGGCGCGGTCGTAGCGATGGAACGCATCACCCTCGATGAACGCGGCGGTGATCTTCTCGCGCCGGAAGATCTGCTCGAAAGTGCGGCGGACGGATGTCGTACCCGCGCCCGAGGAGCCGGTGACGGAAATGATCGGATGAGTGGCCGACATGCGTTCAGCTCCGGAACAGGCCCCGCCGCCCGAAGAGGGGTGAGCGCTCGCCGAGGGGATAGGGGTCGAGGTGATAGCGATCGAGCCGCGCGACTTCATCGCGCGAGCCGAAGAGCAGCGGCACGCGTTGATGAACCGCGGCCGGCACGATCTCGAGGATGCGCTCGATGCCGGTGGAGGCGGCGCCGCCCGCTTGCTCGATGAGCCACGCGATCGGGTTCGCCTCGTAGATGAGTCGCAACCGGCCGTGTTGATAGCCGTCGCGCACGTCACCCGGGTACATGTAGATGCCGCCGCGGGTGAGCACGCGGTGGGCTTCGGCAACCATCGACGCAATCCAACGCATATTGAAATCCTCGCCGCGCGGGCCTTCGGTGCCTTTCAAGCAATCGTCGACGTAGATGCGGATCGGCTCGTCCCAATGACGGTGGTTCGAGGCGTTGATCGCGAACTCGCGCGTCTTCGGCGGCACGCGCACGCTCTCGGCCGTGAGCCGGAAGTCGCCGCTCGGGCGATCGAGTGTGAAGACGTGGGTGCCGTCACCCACCGTGATCACGAATGCCGTGTGCGGGCCGTAGAGCGCGTAGCCGGCGGCAAGTTGACGCAGGCCGGGTTGCAGGAATGCGGCGATGTCGGGCGGCGAGCCGTCGAACGGGGCCGGCTGCAGCGAGAAGATCGTGCCGACGGAGACGTTCGTGTCGATGTTCGAAGAACCGTCGAGCGGATCGACGGCGACGAGCAGCGGCGCGCCGCGATTCAGCTCGACGGCCTGGTCGAGCTCCTCGGAGACGACCGCTGCGACGGGCGCCGTCGCGAGGTTCGCGATGATGAGATCGTTCGCGATGACGTCGAGCGCTTTCTGCACCTCGCCGGCGAAGTGATCGCCGCGCCCGGTGCCGCAGGCATCTGGGTGGGCGGCGCGGAGCGCGCTCGAGCGCGCCGGGCCAAGCGCGCCAGCGAGCGCACCGGCCCCGATGATTTGCGAGATCGAGCGGCAGGCTCCGGCGAGCGTACGCAGCGTCGTCGCGATCGCGACTCGGCGCTCGTCCTCCCCGGCCCAATTGACCATGTATTGTTCGAGTGTGATGCCGGCGGTCATGGCCGCGTCCCCTGTGAGTTCGGAAGTCGGTTCAGCTCAACGTGTCGTCCCGGTATCGATGGTGAATACGCGACTGGCGCGAATGTCTGCGGCTTCGAGCGTGACGAGCGCGTCCGCACTGATGGCGCCCTCGACCTGCATGAGGCGCATCGCTTGCCGCAAGCGCGCGCGGTCGAACGCGTTGCGCATCGAGCGCGCGTTCGCGAAGTTCGGTTGCTGACGGCGCAGCGTGATGTATTCGCTCAGCGCGGCGTGCGCGCTGTCGCTGAGGCGATACTCGGCATCGCCCGCCAATTTCTCCGTGATGTGCAGGAGCTCGTCGTCCGTGTAGTCCGGAAAGTCGATGTGATGCGCGATGCGCGAACGGAAGCCCGGGTTGGATTCGAAGAACGTGTTCATTCGGTCCGTGTAGCCCGCGAGGATCACGGTGAGGTCTTCGCGCTGGTTCTCCATCACCTGCAGCAGGATTTCGATCGCTTCCTGGCCGTAGTCCTTCTCGTTCTCCGGCCGATAGAGGTAGTACGCCTCGTCGATGAATAGCACGCCGCCCATCGCGCGCTTCAGGATTTCCTTGGTCTTCGGCGCGGTGTGGCCGATGTACTGGCCCACGAGATCGTCGCGCGTCACCGAGACGAGATGCCCTTTGCGCGAGTAGCCGAGCCGATGAAGGATGCCGGCCATGCGCAATGCGACCGTCGTCTTGCCCGTTCCGGGGTTGCCCGTGAACGCCATGTGCAAAGTCGGTGGCGCGGACGAGAAGCCCAACCGCTCCCGCGCCCGCGCCACCAAGAGAAACGACGCGATCTCGCGTATGCGTCGCTTCACGGGGAGCAGTCCGACCAGTTCGTCGTCGAGCTCTGTCAGCAAGGCGCCGATGTTCGTTTCCGCGTACAGCGCGCGCAGATCCACGCTCGCCGGTCTGTCGGCGGGAGCGGTGGAGGGCGCGTTCGCCGTCGCGGGATGCGTCATGAGCTACTCCTGTTCTGGGTAGCGGCTGCCCGACGGCTTGTCGGTTGCGTATGCATGCAGGGTGTAGCGGATCGTGCGGCCGCGCTCTTCCGTGCGTTGCAGTCGGAAGCCCGGCTCGACGGCGGGTCGTTGCACGATGAACGACAGCCGCACGGTCTCGAAGGTGCGCGTGGCGTCGAACGCGTTGATGCGGATGTAATGGCCTGGATTTGCCGCGCGACAGGCGCGCAGCTCCTGCATGACGCCCGCCGCGTCGCGCAGATCGAACATCGGCGCGCCCCACATTTCCCAGTACGTATTGCGAGGATGCGGGTCGTCGGTGAGCTCGATGCCGAGCGCCCAGCTCTGGTCGAGTGCGTACTGGACTTGCGCGCGGATCTGCTCGTCGGTCAGGTCCGGCAGGAACGAAAACGTGCCTTGGGTGAGTCGCATGCGAGTGTCCTCACGAAGCCGTTGCGGTGGCCACGAAGTCGACGGTGTCGGTCGAGGCGTACTGGAAGGTCACGTCTTTCCACGTGTCGAGCGCTGCGCGGAGCGGCTGGCAGTGTTTGGCCGCGGCCGAGAGGATCTCGGGACCTTCGTTCCAGATGTCGCGGCCTTCGTTGCGCGCGAGGACCATCGCTTCGAGGGCGACGCGGTTGGCCGTTGCGCCGGCCTGAATGCCCATCGGGTGACCGATGGTGCCGCCGCCGAACTGGAGCACCACGTCTTCACCGAGATACGTGAGGAGCTGATGCATTTGCCCGGCGTGAATGCCGCCTGAAGCGACGGGCATCACCTTGCGGCAGCCGGCCCAGTCCTGCTCGAAGAACAAGCCGCGCGGCAAATTCGCGGGGCTGTGCGGCTCGCGTAGCACGTCGTAGAAGCCCGCGACAGTGGCGGGATCACCTTCGAGCTTGCCGACGACCGTCCCGGCGTGGATGTGATCGACGCCGGCGAGCCGCATCCACTTGGAGATCACGCGGAACGAGACGCCGTGGTTCTTCTGTCGCGTGTACGTGGAGTGGCCGGCCCGATGGAGGTGAAGAATCATGTCGTTGGCGCGGGCCCACTTCGCCATCGACTGAATTGCCGTGTATCCGATGACGAGATCGATCATGACGATGCAACTGCCAAGATCACGGGCAAAATCGGCACGCTCGTACATGTCCTCCATCGTGCCGGCGGTCACGTTGAGGTAATGGCCTTTCACCTCGCCGGTATGCGCGGCGGCGGTGTTGACGGCTTCCATCGTGTAGAGGAAGCGGTCGCGCCAGTGCATGAAGGGCTGGGAGTTGATGTTCTCGTCGTCCTTCACGAAATCGAGCCCGCCCTTCAGCGCCTCGAAAACGACACGGCCATAGTTCTTGCCTGACAGGCCCAGCTTGGGTTTGACGGTGGCCCCTAGCAACGGGCGGCCGAACTTATCGAGACGTTCGCGCTCGACGACGACTCCGGTCGCGGGGCCTTGGAAGGTCTTCACGTACGCGACGGGCAGGCGCATGTCCTCGAGGCGCAGCGCCTTCACGGGCTTGAAGCCGAAGACGTTACCGATGATCGATGCGGTGAGATTCGCGATCGAGCCGGGCTCGAAGAGCGCGAGGTCGTACGCGACGTACGCGAAGTACTGGTCGTTGGAGCCGGGCACCTTGTCGACGCGATACGCGCGGCCGCGGTAGGAGTCGCACGCGGTGAGGCGATCGGTCCACACGACCGTCCATGTCGCCGTCGACGATTCACCCGCGACGGCCGCGGCGGCTTCGATGGGATCGACGCCTTCCTGCGGCGTGATGCGGAAGACCGCGAGGATATCGGTGTCCTTGGGGACGTAGTCCGCGTCCCAGTAGCCCATCTTCGCGTAGGGAATCACACCCGGGGTGTATCGGGACCGTCCGGGGCCGGGGACCACTTTTGAGACAGTGTCGTTCACTGGCTTCGTCCGCGTGTTGTGGGTGAGTGCGGACGAGGGTGCGCTGCTCTTGGCGCTTGAGTAAATTTAAACTATCTTCGGATGCACTTAAAAAGCGGTTAAGGGCCCCTCTTGGAGCAAGCCATGCGCCACGTAACCATTCGTCAGTTGCGAACGTTTGCCGAAGTCGTGAAAGCAGGCAGCTTCACCGGTGCGTCGCAGGCGTTACACCTCACACCGCCGGCTGTCACGATTCAGATGCGCGAGTTGGAAGAGCGCGCGGGGTTGCCGCTCATCGAGCGCACGGCGGCGGGTGTTGTGCCCACCGAGGCGGGGCGCGAAGTCATCCAAGCGGCTCAACGGATCGAGCTCGCGTTGTCCGAGTGCGCGGACGCGTTGTCGGCACTGCGCGGGATGGAAGGCGGGCACGTTGCCATCGGCGTCGTGAGCACCGCGAAATACTTCGCGCCTGCGGCGCTCGGCGCATTCGCCCGCGCGCATCCCTCGGTCGAGATTCGGCTGGATGTTGGGAATCGCGCGGCGATCGTCGCGGCGCTCGAAGCGAACACGCTCGATCTCGCGCTGACGGGACGGCCGCCCGAGGATCTGGTCGTCGACAAGCAGCCGATCGGCGCGCATCCGCATCTCGTCATTGCCGCGCCGGAACATCCGCTCGCGGGGCGCAAGCGCAGCGCGCCGTCGTTGCTCGCGGAGGAGACGTTCGTCGTGCGCGAGCCCGGCTCGGGAACTCGCGGGCTGATGGAGCGATTCTTTGCGGAAGCGAAGATCACGCCGCACATCGGGATGGAGATGGGGAGCAATGAGACGATCAAGCAGGCGGTGATGGCGGGGCTGGGGATTGCGTTTCTGTCGGCGCACACGGTTGCCGTGGAGTTGGCGGACGAGCGATTGGTGTCGCTCGACATTGTCGGGCTGCCGATCGTGCGTCAGTGGTTCATCGTGCAATTGGCGAAACGGCGGTTGTTGCCGGCGGCGGCGGCGTTGAGGCAGTTCTTGATCGATGAAGGGGAGAAGTTTTTGCCGACGGTCGAGGCCGCCGCGGAACAGATTACCGTCAGGCGCGCTGCCAAGCGGCGCGGCGTAGTGCGATCGCCTCGCGAACGAGGCCCGCTCGGGGAGACGCCGGCCGCTGCGGCGGCGAGCGCTAGCAGTCGGCGCGGCGCAAGTAACGGCGGTCAGCGGAAGGCGGCGCGGCGGCCGCGTGCAACGAGGTGAGCATGCAGATCGACATCGTGGATTTCGTGGCGGGTGCGCGCGCGGCGCGGGGCGTGGCGGTAGTCATCGACGTGTTTCGCGCGTTCTCCGTCGCGTGTTACGCATTCGACGGCGGCGCCCACCGGATGATTCCGTTCGCGGATGCGGATGAGGCGCTCGCTACGAAGCATGCGAATCCGGGCTGGCTGGCATTCGGCGAGCGCCACGGCAAGAAGCTCGATGGCTTCGATCTCGGCAACTCGCCCTACGAGGTGACGCTCGCGGACCTGCGTGGCAAGACGATCGTGCACACGACTCACGCGGGCACTCAGGGCCTCAGCAACGCGCGCGGTGCCGACGTCGTTCTGACCGGGAGCCTCGTGAACGCGGGCGCGATCTGCTCCTACATTCGCTCGCTCGCGCCGACTCACGTTACCATCGTTCGCATGGGGCAAGCAGCGACCGAGCGCTCTGCCGAAGACGATTTGTGCGCGGAGCTCCTGCACGCGCGCCTGAGCGGCCGTCCCTACGACACGTCGACGGTCCGCGCGCGTCTACGCAGCGCACCCGCCGCGCAGAAGTTCTTCGATCCCGCGGCTCACTGGGCACCCGAGCCCGACTTCGATCTCTGCACGGATGTCGACCGCTTCAACTTCATCCTGCGCCTCGCGGGCCGCGACCAACCGCATCCGTGGCTCGAAAAGATCGCGCTCTGAGCGGTCGTGAATCAGGGGCGGTCTGCTTCCAGAAGACCCCCGAAATGCGCAGCGATCGCCTCCAAGACGGCGTCGGGGCAAGCGGGATCTCGGACAAAGAACCAGTAGTCTCCCGGTGCGTCGTTGATGTTGAAATCGTGGCCGGCGTAGCGAAAGTCGATCCACGCCTCCGTGACATGGTCGCAAAGAAAGTTCTTCAGCTCGGCGCCGTCGAGTCGGTGGACGTGATCGCGAACCGCATACCAGTCTGCTCCCGGCGCCAGCGAAAGAAAGCATCGAGACCCGTCGCGCATGAGGTTGTGAGTCAACTGGGACATCACGCTGGAATCTAGCAGCGTTGCGGTATCGATTCAGCGTGCGATTTCATTGCTTAGAGTCCTGACTTCCGGCGTACGCGCGTCGCCCGGAAACTGAGCCTCGAATTGCGCGAGGAGGCGCAGCGCGACTGACCGCTCCCCCGCGACTCGACGCGCCGTACCTGGCGGTGCCTCTTTGTGTAGCATCGCGTGCCTCGCGAGAAGGATTCTCGCCTCCCATTTTGAGACACGGAGAGCACGATGATCGACCCAAACTACGCGCACCGGATCACGCGAGATCCGAGGCGCATTTGTGGGCGCGGCATTCTCAACATCACGTGGCCCTTCTTTCGTTGAACGTCAGCGCGCGATTTCGTTACGCAGAGCCGCGACTTCTGGCGTACGCCCGTCGCCCGGAAACTGAGCCTCGAATTGCGCGAGGATGCGCAACGCGAGTGACCGCTTCCCCGCCGCGCGTGCGAGCGATGCGAGTTTCAACGTGTCGCCAGCCGTCCCGAGCTTCAAAGCCGGCGCACGCTCGAGCACACCATCGACGATCTCCACGGCCGTGCCCGTCTTGCCCGTCTCGATCAAATGCGAGACCAGAAAGCGCGAAACAAATACGAACGCCTTCTCATCCTGCCACTCGCGCGCCTGCCCGAAGATGAAGCGTACATCGCGCTCGAGCAGATCGGCATCGACGAAACGTAGCCAGCGAAGTAGCGAGTCACGCGCCGCCATGAAATTGCCGCCGCGCGCCTCCCCATACACCTCATCAATTGCCTTGTGGCGCTCACGCGCTCGTTCTTGTTCCTTGCGCTCCGCTTTCCGTTCGGGCGTGTGCGTCGGTTCGAGCCCGAGCGCGTGCCGCCGCTCGTATAGGGCGCCGCCCAGTACGCAAAAGATCGAATAGATGCTGAACAGCAAGAAGGCGACCTTCAACTGCTCCCAGATATCCGTGCGCGCGAGCAGCGCGATCACGATGGCATAGCAGCCGATGATCGCGAGAATGAGCAGGTAGTAGACGCCGAGTCCTTTGATCGTCCGCGTCAGGGCCAGCGGATTCACGGCATCGATCGCGCGCGCCGACGCACCCAACACCGCCATCGACGCCGGTAAATAGAAAAGCCCCAGCACGCCGATGACGATTCCCGTCGTGCCGCCGACTTCATAGGCCACCCAGCCAAATGCAACGCAGATGACCAACTGCATGAGCGGTCGCTGCTCGACGGGATTCAGCATGTCCGTCGACAGCACTGGCGGCTCGGTGATGCCGTTCGCCGTGGCGTCCAAAAGGACGTATGCGTACTTGAAGAACCACGACAGCATCAGAAAGCCCATGATCAGGCCGTAGAGCCCTCCATGCACCGCGAGCTCGAACCCCAACATGAAGATCCCGATGACCAGAACGGTCGTCGTTTCGAGCGGCCGGACCAAATAGCGCAGCAGCATACGTCCAGCATGCCCGGGTGTACGGCGCCGGTCGAGAGTCGCGACCTCGCGACCATTTACATGTTCAGCGCCAGCGACGCACGCTCAGCAGCAGCGGCTCACGCCGCTCCACTTCTGCTCGGTCATCTGCGCATAGAACTCACGCCGCGTGAGTGGCACTGTGCCGCGATGCGCCTGCGCGTGATGCGTCAAATAACGCTCATACGCGTTGTCGCCCGACGCCGTGCGGACGCACTCCCACACCGTCTTAGCGGTTGCGATCGCCTGCTTCACGCCCGCGCCTCCGACGGTGTGCCGACGCCGTCCACAGTGCCGGTCGCGGCATTCAGCTGCGAACGGATGTACGCCGCTTCGGACCCTTGCGGCACAGGCAACCCGCGGATACTGCGATACGCGACGCGCACCATGTCCCCGATCACCACCCACAGCACGATCGTGAAGAACACCGTCAGCCAGCCATCCAAGTGCTGATTGAAGATGAGCTGCGGCGCGACGGCCGCGCGATCCGCAGGCAGAGAGCCTGCGGCCAGCTTCGCCGCGAGATCGTTCGCGGCGGCGAAGAACCCGAGCTTCGGATCGGCACTGAAAATCTTCTGAACCGCCGCGACCGTCGTCACGAAGGACAACCACGCGAGCGGCGCAAACGCCACGAGCGCGTGTTTCAGATTCCCCTTCTTGATGAGGACGCCCGTGGCCACCGACAGCGCGATGCACGCCAGCATCTGGTTCGAAATGCCGAACAGCGGCCACAGAATGTTGATGCCGCCGTTCGGATCGATGACGCCGATGTACAGGAAGTACCCCCAGCCCGCGACGATGATCGTGCTCGAGATGAGGATCGACGGATACCACGAGGTCCGCAGCATCGGCTGCCACACTTGCCCCATCAGGTCCTGCACCATGAAGCGCCCGACGCGCGTGCCGGCGTCCACCGTCGTCAGGATGAAGACCGCTTCGAACATGATCGCGAAGTGGTACCACACGCTCATGAGGCTGCGACCGAAGCTCGTCCCGAAGATGCTCGCCATACCCACCGCGAGCGACGGCGCGCCACCGGTGCGGGCGAAGAGGGTGCTCTCGCCCATTTCCTTCGCGAGGTCCTGCATCTGCTGAACGGTGACCGGGAACCCCCAGCCCGAGATCGTCTGCACGGCATCCGCCGCCGCGGCGCCGACGACACCCGCGCCGGTGTTGATCGCGAAGTAGACGCCGGGGTCGAGCAGCGTCGCAGCGATCATCGCCATGATGCCGACGAAGGATTCGAGCGCCATGCTGCCGTAGCCGACGAGACGGACGTCCGGCTCGTTGGTGATGAGCTTCGGCGTGGTGCCGCTCGACACGAGCGCATGAAAGCCGGAGATGGCGCCGCACGCGATGGTGATGAAGACGAAGGGGAAGATCTTGCCGCTGAAGAGCGGCCCGGTGCCGTCAGCGAATTGCGTGATCGCCGGCATCTTCAACACCGGGTGCATGATCACGATCGCGATGGCGAGCATCGCGACGACGCCGAGCTTCAGGAACGTCGAGAGATAATCGCGCGGCGCCAGCAACATCCACACCGGCAGGATGGCCGCGCACCAGCCGTACACGATCACGCCCAGTGCAAGCGGCGCGCCCGGATGATCGAACCAGCCGCGCAGGCTTTCGCTCTGGGCGACGAGGCCGCCGCCCCACACCGAGAGAACCAGCAGGACGACGCCGATGACCGTCCCTTCGAGCACGCGCCCGGGCCGAATACGGCGCAGATAGAAGCCGATGAAGATCGCGATCGGAATGGTCGCCGCAACCGTGGAGGTGGCCCACGGGCTGTGCTTCATCGCGTTCACGACGACGAGGCCGAGCACCGCGATCAGGATCACCATGATCATGAGGGTGCCGATGAGCGCCGCGACCCCGCCGATCGGGCCCAGCTCGTCGCGCGCCATCTGCCCGAGGCTGCGACCGTCCCGGCGCATCGAGAGGAACAGAATGATCATGTCCTGCACGCAGCCGCCGAGCACGGAGCCGACGAGAATCCACAGCGTGCCGGGGAGGTAACCGAATTGCGCTGCGAGCGTCGGGCCGACGAGCGGGCCGGGGCCCGCGATGGCGGCGAAGTGGTGACCGAACACGACCCAGCGGTGCGTCGGCACGAAGTCACGGCCGTTGTTGAGGCGCTCGGCGGGCGCGGCGCGCGTGACGTCCACGGACAGCACCTTCGCCGTGATCCATGCCGCATAGAAGCGATAGCCGAGGAGATAGATGCAGACTGCAGCCGTAACGATCCAGAGTGCATTGATGGGCTCCTCGCGTTGAAGCGCGATGCCGCCGACCGCGAACGCGGCGATCACTGCCAAAACGACCCCAAAAATTTTTCGACCCATCGTTGTCGCCCCCTGGTCTGCAGACGGGGCCGAATACTCGCAAGATCGGCGAAAGTATTCCAAGCTACGTATCGGTCGGATCGAGGAATGGCCCGTGTGTGGTCGTTACATCATCCGCGAGCAAGAAGCCGCGGAGCGTTATTGGCGCGCGCACGGCGTTCCCAAGTGGGCGCCCGGCTTCAACATCGCACCGACGGCGACGGTGCCGATCATTCGGCGGGCCCGCCATGCCCCTGACTCCGAGCATCCGAACGAAGGTGCGCTCGCGCGTTGGGGACTCATTCCGTTCTGGGCGCACGGTGTGGCGCCGAAGCTCACGACGTTCAATGCACGCATCGAAGGGCTCGACTCCACGCCTTCGTTTCGCGGCGCCTGGGAGCGTGGCCGGCGCTGCATCTTGCCGGCGGCGGGGTTCTACGAATGGCAGCGGCGCGGGCCGGGCAAGCAACCGTTCTTCATCAAGCTCGCCGATCGCGAGATCTTCGGCTTCGCCGGATTGTGGGAGCGGTCGAAGGGCGAGGAGGGCTGGATCGAGTCCTGCACCATCATCACCCTGCCCGCGAATCGCCTATTGAGCGAAATTCACAATGGCGGCTTGCGGATGCCCGCGATTCTTCGGGAAGAGGATCATGAGGCGTGGTTGTCGGGCACTCTGGACGAGGCGCGTCGCGTCCTCGAGCCTTACGCCGATGACGCCATGCTTGCGTGGCCGGTGAGCCCGCGCGTGAGCTCCGCGAAGGTGGACGACGAGACGCTCACTCACCCGGTCGAGCCGGAGCCTGACCCGCAGCCGAAACTGCTGTAACTCGCGACTCTTTCCCGTTCTTCGGCCCCTCGAAGCGTCCGCTGGCGCGCGCGCGGCGAAACGAGATCGGCGCATCGACGCGCGTGACCTTCACCGCCGGCGGCGGCTTCGAGTACTTCACCGGGTCGCCGAACATCGTGGTGCAGCCCATGCACGCATAGAAGGGAGTGTCGTAAGGCCGGCCGTCTCGCTTGCGCACGATCACCCGCTCGTAATCACGCGACCCACACGTGCGGCAAAGAAAGTAGGGAACAGGAGGCGCGGCATTCATACTGTATGCGAATACAGTAGCACGCCGTATCGGCTTGGCAAGCTTGAACCTGGCGGACCCTGTACCGTTAGCATGAGCGGGGGAATTGTTTAATGCGGAGGCAAAGTGAATAAGTCATTGGTTACCGGACTAGTTATCGGCGCGGTCGTGGCCACGGCGGGCGGTGCTGTCGCGGGCTACAAAATTCTGAGCAAGGACGACTATGCGCAGGTTCTGGCCGTCACACCCGTGACGAAGACCATCCGCACGCCTCATCAGGCGTGCCACGACGAGCAGGTGACCCGCCAAGCGCCGACGCGCGATCCGAACCACATCGCGGGATCCGTGATCGGTGCAGTGGTGGGCGGCGTGCTCGGCAATCAGGTCGGCGGTGGAAGCGGCAAGAAGATCGCGACCGTCGCAGGTGCCGCCGCGGGCGGCTATGCCGGCAACCGGATTCAGAAACGGATGCAAGAAGGCAACACGGTGACGACGACGGAGCAACGGTGTGAGACCGTTTATGACACGCACAAAGAGCGTGTGGGCTTCGATGTCCGGTATCGGCTCGACGGACGCGAGCAGACGGTGCGTATGGACCACGACCCCGGCGAGCGTCTCCCGCTGCAGGATGGACAGGTCGTTCTATCGAAAGCGAACGAAGACACTCAGTAAGCACGAGGCCGCGGCGCTGTACGCGACCACAGCGCCGAGGTCCGACTCATGTGGGATGCGACGCTCGAACGCCTGCAATAATTTCGCGGCAAAATTTTTTGCATCGAAGAACGTCGGGGCTGAGATATTCGGCCTCTTTGCTGCAGATACACGATTGGCAGTTACTGTCTCCGGCGAGAGCGTTGTCGAGCGGTCCGTGTCCAGGGAATTCAGCGCACACCGGTTACCCGCACGATAGGGATATAACGCCTCGTCAATCGGACGAAAAGGATGTTCGGTCCGGGGACCTTCGGCTCGGAGACAGTAACTGCCTTGAGCCTCATCTGAGGGACGAGATCGGGGGTTGCGCATCGCGCCGCGATGTCGCACGATCCTCGCGTCGACGCTCCCGGTTGCGGGAGCTGTTCTCGGATCGAGACAAGGACAGTCGTAACAATGGCCATGAAGGCCACGCGAGCTCGCTGATGCGCATCACCCCGATGACCATGACGAGTTTTCGCGTTTAGCACCGAGAAAGGGGGCAGGGATGTCGCGCCGATCTAGATTGCACGTCCCAGGCGGACTGTATTACGTCGTACAGCGCGGTAACGCGCGCCAGCCGATTTTCACCGACGCGAGCGATTACGCCACGTTCGAGCAGCTCCTCGCTGCGATGGTCGTGCGGTGTCGCACTCGCGTGCACGCGTTCTACTGGACGAAGGATGCCATTCACTTCGCCGTGCAGATCGCGGACCTGCCCGTGGGCCGGCTGATGCAGCGGCTCACGAGCCAGTACGCGCGCAAGGTGCATCGTAAGCACGGTGAATCCGGGCATCTCTTCCAGCAGCGCTATCACGCGCTGCTGGTGGATCCGGATACCTACCTCATGCGCCTCATTCGGTACATTCATTTGATGCCGATGCGCGCGGGCATCGTAAAAGAGCCGGGCGAGTACACGCTGAGCAGTCACAACGCGTACATCGGCATGACGTCGGTGCCGTGGCTGTCCACGGGGCTCGCCATGCGGATGCTCGCGCCACGACTGGAAGACGCGCGCAACGAATATCGCCGCTTCATGAGCGAGGCGAGCGATCGGGCCGATGACGATTTGTTCGAGAAGGGCTGCCAGGACGATCCGCGCGTGCTCGGCGACCGCGCGTTCATGCAAGTGGTGCCGCGGCACCTGCGCACGTATCGCAGCACGCACTCGCTCGATCAGGTCATCGATACGGTGTCGAACAAACTCGGGCTCGAACGCACCGAAGTGCTTTCACGCTCGCGGCAGCGGCGCTTGGCGCTCGCGCGCGCGCTCATCACGTGGTACGCCACGGAGCGCGGGATTGCGACGCTCGCTGAAGTGGCGCGGCGCTTGGAGCGCGATCCGTCGACGTTGTTCGTCGCGGTGGAGCGCTATCGGACGCTGCGGCCCGACTTGTTCAACATTGGATCGCTGCACGATTCGGGGCCGTTGCTGAGGCGCGTGCTGACGCTGCCGCAGTCGCAACCGTAGTGGCCGCGTAGAGATCAGTGCGTTGGGAAGGGGCGGCGCGTGTCGCCCCTTTCAACGCGGTTCGTGTGCGCCGAACGCAGTTGCCAGTCGATGGCGGATCCAGGGCGCGCAGGAGTGCGCTCTTAACAAGGCTCCGGTCTTTCGGCTTCTCGTTTGGCGAGGCCTCTCGTTGACAGCGACGCCTGGGGCGGGCGATGCTCGCTCGCGCATGACCCGCTTCCTCTCCATTACTGGGCGAATTACCAGCCCGGCTTTCGCGGAAAGCCGGACGTTCGGTGCATTCGTCTGTTCTCGTGTGGAGATCGGGTTCCATGTCGGCCAATCAACTTTCCGTCCTGCGCCTCAAAGTCCTCGCTGAGGCGGATTCCGGCGCGCTGATGCGCGTCCTCGAGCGATTTCAGAACCTCGGCGTGCTGCCGCGACGCGTGCTCGCGGAGTTCACCACGACCGATTCCATGAGCATTCAGGTCGACATTTCGGGCGTCGAAGAGAGTCGCATGACGCTCATCGCCGCAAAGGTCGGGCAGATTCCGTGCGTGAGCCAGGCGTACTGGCACTACGCCTGAGCGCCTCGGCTTTCAGGTGTCGTGTGCGCGCGGCCGCCGACGCGGTCGACACGAACGGCGAGTCGCGATCGTAGAAGCGCCACAGCCGCTGCGCCCACTCGCCCGAGTAGTCGACGCCGATGCGCGTGGCGCGCGTCACGCGCACGCGTCGCTTCAAATCAGCGGGACGCTCGAGCCACAGACGCGAGCCGCACAGGTCCGCACCGTTCAGCGAGCGATCGATGTTCATCGCGCGGCAGAGCAGGCCCGGTCCCCACGTTTTGTCGGGCAGGTTCTCGATGGGTTCGAGAGCTCGCAGCAGCACGGCCTGCGGCACATCGATCTCGCGCGTCACGATGTTCACGCAGTACCAAAAGCCGTAGATGAAATAGACGTACGCGAACCCCGCGGGTCCGAACATCACGTCATTGCGAGGCGTGCGCCCGCGCGCGGAATGCGCGGCGAGATCCTTCGGGCCTAGGTAGGCCTCGGTCTCGACGATACGACCCACACGGCGCTCGGCTCCGTCCTGGTGCACCAAATGCATGCCGATCAGCTGACGCGCCACCGTGAGCGTGCGGCGTGCGTAGAACTGACCCGGCAGCTTTGCTGCCGGTGATCGCGGGTAAGCGGATTTGGCCGGGGCGCGGGTTTGCAAAACGACGTCAGGATACGCGAGAATTCGCCCAACCTTTCAATCAAGAATCAATATCTTGCGAGTTTTTCTTGCATTGCTTGCCCTGGCGCTCGCGATCCCCGCTGGGGCAACGGAATTCGAGCTCGGTGACGGCACGCCGGAGTTGTTCGGTGAGGTCACCAACTACACGACGACCTACGAGGACACGTTCACCGATATCGCCCGGCGCTACAGCCTCGGGTGGGAAGAGGTGATTCGCGTGAATCCGGGAATCGATCCCTGGGTGCCCGGGGCCGGCAAACACCTGTTGATTCCGACGCAGCGGATTCTGCCGTCGGGCCCGCACGAAGGCATCGTGATCAATCTGCCCGAGCATCGGCTCTACTACTATCCGAAGCCGAAGAAGGGCGAGAAGCCGCGCGTCATCACGTACGCGGTCAGCATCGGCAAGATGGATTGGCACACGCCGCTCGGCACGACGCGCATCGTCAGCAAGCAGAAGAATCCGAATTGGTATCCGCCGGACTCGGTGCGCAAAGAGCATGCGGAGCGCGGTGAGCCGCTGCCCGCGGTGGTGAAGCCGGGGCCGGACAATCCGCTCGGCGCCTATGCAATGCGACTCGCGATCACGCCGGGCGCGTACCTGATTCACGGCACGAACAACCCGCTCGCAGTGGGCATGGCCGTCACGCACGGCTGCATGCGCATGTATCCGGAGGACATCGAAGCGTTGTTCTCGATCGTGCCGGTGGGGACGAAAGTGCGCATCGTGAACGAGCCGGTGAAGGTAGCCTTCGTCAACGGCGAGCTGCTGCTCGAAGTGCATCCGCCGGTGGACAAGGAAGGGCAGACCATCGAGCCGGATCTGGATATGTTCTCGAAGCTGCTCGATACCGCGCTCGGACCGACCATCGCCGCCGTGCATTGGGACTTGGCGCGCGAGGTGATGCAGTCGGCGAATGGTTTGCCGACTGTCGTGGGACTCCAAGCGGACGTCGATACGCCGGAAACTCAGACCGCCGGCACGCCTGAGCCCGCCCCCGGCACGCCGACGGATGCAACAGCGCCCGCGATAGCCGCTGCGACACCAAGTGACGCGACGGCCCCCGCGCCTTCCAGTGCGACGGCCCCCGCAGCTGCCACTGCGACCGGCCCCGCGTCGCCGGCCACTGCGCCATCAGCGCCGAGGCCCACCGCTGCCGCACCTAACGCCGCACTGGCAGCTCCTGTCGGAGCGCCGACCGATCATCCGGCCGAGCCTCTGCCGGCAACGCCGCCGCAAGTCTCGCCGCCGCCAACCGCGGCACCTCTGCCGTTGCCGCCCGAAGATAGTTCGCGGGCGCCGTCCGCGTCCGGTACCCGCACGTTCCCTGCCGGCGATCCTCCGACGAACACCTCGACAGCAGCGCCGCCGCAAGCGGGCACGGCCGTCGCGACCGCGCCGGATCATCCGCAGCGATAATCAAGGACGGCGGTCGGAGGCCGTCAGAAAAGTGCCGATCCTTTAGCGCTTGAAGGCCCATCGAGGCAGTGCGCCAGGTCGGCGCGCACCGCTCGTCGCCCCGGCAACCCCCGCAAATGCGCTGCCCCGAAGGGGCATTGAGAACGGGCATCGAGAACGCGCCTTGAGAAGCCCTACCGCGCCGCTTCTCGCGCCGACGGTGACGAGGTGTCGCCGCCGGGCTGATCCAGGTCCATCACCATGCGCACGAGCTGGGCGAGTGACGACGCGCCCATCTTCTCCATCACGCGCGCGCGGTGAATCTCCACGGTGCGCTGGCTGACGCCGAGGTCCGCCGCCATCACCTTGTTCGGCTTGCCGCGCGTCATGAGCTCGAGGATCTCGCGCTCGCGCGGCGTGAGCGACTCGCGCCGCTCCTGAATGCGCGTCTTCTCGCGCAACTGCACGCGATTCACGCGATCCTTCTCGAGCGCCTTCTGCACGCGATCCAGCAGGTCCTGATCGCGGAACGGCTTCTGCAGGAAGTCGAACGCCCCATGCTGCATGGCTTCCACCGCCATCGGGATGTCGCCATGCCCCGTAATGAAGATCACGGGAATGATCGCGCCGCGCATGTTGAGGAGCTGCTGCAGCTCCAGCCCGCTCATGAGCGGCATGCGCACGTCGAGCACCACGCAGCCCGGCTGCAGCGGATCATAGTTGTCGAGGAATTCTTGGGCGGATGAGAACGTGACTGCCGGCAATCCCACCGACTTGAGCAACAGCTTGGTCGAGCTGCGTACCGCCTCGTCGTCATCCACTACGAATACGAGAGCCTGCGAATCTTTCGTCACGCGCCACCTTGTGCGTGAGGCAATCTGAGCACGAAACAGGCGCCACCACCGGCGCCGACGGGGCGATAGCGTAACGTGCCCTTGTGTGCCTCGACAATAGAACGACTGATGGCGAGCCCGAGCCCCGCGCCCGCCGGTTTCGTGGTCACAAACGGAGAGAACAAACGATCGACGATCGCCTCATCGACACCGGGTCCGCTGTCGATGACGCTGAGCTCCACATTCGAGTCGGAGCCGGGCGCGGTGCGTAGCACGATGTCGCGCCGCTCGGGGGGGACACCTTCGAGCGCCTCGATCGCATTGCGTACCAGGTTGAGTACGACCTGCTGAATCTCCACCCGGTTGGCGACGATCGGCTCGAGCGCGGGAGCCAGCTCGAGCGTCAGGCGCACGTTGTGCGCTCGCGCGTCCGTCAGTGCGAGACCCTTCAATTCCTCGATCAACTCGTTGACATCGGTGACGACGCGCGCCGTGTCCGGCGTGCGCACGAGGTTGCGCAGGCGGCGGATGATCTCGCCGGCCCGCAGCCCTTGCGCGGTGATTTGCTGGAGGGCGTCGCGAATCTCAGCCGTATCGGTGCTGCCGCGTGCCAGCAGCCAGTCACAGGCCTGTGCGTAGCTCGCGATCGCCGTGAGCGGTTGATTCAGCTCGTGCGCGATGCCGGCCGCCATCTCGCCCATGGTCGCGAGACGCGAGACATGGGTGAGCCGCTGCAGCAAGGCCAACAACTCCTCGGGAGCGGGCGACTTGGTCGGCGGTGTTGCGGGAGTGTCCATGCGCGCGGGGCGAAAACTCGCGCGCGAGGGTGTATCAAGTCAAGCGACAGAGCGGAAATCTTTGGCCGTGGTCGCATCTCCTGTCATGAGCGTCACGTGCAGAGTGGGGGTCACGCGGTCGTGCGCGCCGCTCGGCAGCCAGCCGATGACCGTGCCGTCCGGCACGACGACACCGCTGTCTACGATCACACGCCGCAACCGGCAATTGGCGCCGATGCGTGCGTTCGGCAAGACCACGACTTCGTCGAGCGTGGACCCGTCGCCTACACGCACATTAGTCGACAGCACGGTGCGGGTGACCGTAGCGCAGCCGACGACCGTGCCGCCGGAGAGCATCGAGCTCGCGACGAAGCCTCGCCGTCCACTGTCTTCCGCGAGCTTCGCTGGAGGCAGCGCCTCGGGCAGCGTGCGGATCGGCCAACGGGCGTCGTACAAATCGATGGGGGGCTTGGCGGCGAGCAATTCCATGTGCGTCTGCCAGTAGGACTCGATCGTTCCGACGTCGCGCCAGTAGCCGGGGCGGCCGTCCTCGTCGAGGAACATGTGCGCGCCCATCTGATTCTCACGCACGGCATACGGCAGGATGTCCCGACCGAAGTCGTGCGCCGACGCGAGCTGGCCCGCATCGCGCGCGAGCAGCTGCGCCAGATAGTCTGTGGTGAAGACATAGATCCCCATCGAGGCCAGCACCGTGGCCGAGGGCGAAGCGGGCAGCGTTGCCGGGGCCGGCTTCTCGATGAAGCTGTGCACGTTGTGCTGTTCGTCTACGCCCAGCACGCCGAAGAAACTGGCGCTCTCGAGGGGTACCGGCACGCACGCGACGGTCACCCCCGCGCCGCTCGCAACGTGTTGCGCCAGCAGCTTCCGGTAATCCATTTTGTAAATGTGATCTCCCGCCAGCACGAGCGTGTAACGGCTGCGCTGCGCGAGCACGAGATCGAGATTCTGAAACACGGCATCTGCGGTGCCGGCATACCATCCGGAGTGCAGGCGCTGCTGCGCCGGCCACACTTCGATGAACTCGCCTAGCGCGCGCGGCAGAAAGCTCCAACCGCCGACGAGATGGGTAATGAGCGAGTGGGCTTTGTACTGAGTCAAGACGGCGATGCGACGAACGTCTGAATTCACGCAATTCGAGAGCGTGAAATCGATGTTGCGATACTGACCGGCGAAGGCAATGGCGGGCTTGCATTGCCAGCGAGTCAACTCGCCGAGCCGCGTTCCATTGCCGCCTGCGAGGACCAGCGCGAACGTATCGCGCGAGAGCTCGGACCCAGACCCACCATTGTTCGAGTTCATACAGGCCACCCGACGCAATCTCCGTTCCCGTTGCAACGGGACGGCGAGTCACGCGGAAAGTAGAGAGTCGGCGCGCAAGACGAAGCGCCGGTGTGGCTATATACGCCGGAGAGTTTACGAAGTCATTTCGCGCGCGCGTTTCTTCACGCGCGCGCGATGCGATGCGCTAGGCCCGACGTGCTCGCTCGGCGACGAACAGCACCGGCCCCGTCGGCGCGCCGGTCCGCGAACCGCCGGTGGGCTCGAGACTGACGGCGACCTTCGATGCGCCGAGCAGCGCGTTCCGCTGAGCTTCCGTCAGGGTACGCGTCAGCTCGCCCGAGTCCGGCATGAGTCCCAGCGAGACGGGAGCGCCGCCGCTGTCCGGAAGCGCCCACAACTCGAAGGACTTACCGGCTTGCGGGCGCGCGCCGCCCCTCGCGACGGCACGGATTTGACGGAAGTCGGCATCCGCGCGCAGCTCCCAAGCCGGGGCGATCGCGTTCGGATTCGTGATCGTCGCGAGCGCGAGCAGCGCGGGGTGCGTGGCGCGCCAAGCCATGACGCCGCCGACGATCACGACGAAGATCGCGATGCTGGCGGCAAGCGCGCGCAGCGTCGAGATGCGGTGCCCGCCATGCAGCGTGGAGTGGGTGGGACCGCTACCGGGCGCGGCAGTGCGCCCGATGCGCTTCTCGATCTGGTCCCACACGTGCGGCGATGGGCGCATAGGCGTCAACCTCAGAGCTAGTCCGACGAGCCGCTCTTCCCATGCCTGCACGCGACGCTCCACGTGCCATTCGCTCGCGCGCCAGCGCTCGAAACGACGCCGGGCTCGACCGGCGAGCGTGCCGAGAACGTACTCGGCGGCGAGTGAATCGATCAGTTTGGGGTCGTCGTGTTTCATCGTTCGAGACACTGCCGGAGCGAGGCGAGCCCGCGCCGGATCCAGCTTTTGACGGTGCCGAGAGGTTGATGGGTGGCGCGCGCGATATCCGCATGCGATGCGCCGTCGACGAATGCAAGCTCGATGCCACGGCGCTGATCCGCGCTCAACATGTCGAAACAGCGGGCGAGGGCGGCCGCCGAGCGCCCGGCGCCCGACCAGTCGTTCGCACCTTCCGTCACGAGCTGTGGCAACTGTTCTATTTCCGCCTCCCTATACAACTCGGCGCGCTCCGCACGCAGCACGTCGATCGCGCGATAGCGCGCAATCGACATCAGCCACGCGCGCGGCCGTCCGCGGCGCGCCTCGAACTGTCCGGCCCGCTGCCAGATGCTGACGAACACATCCTGGAGCGCCTCTTCGGCGAGCGCCTTGCGTTTCAGGATGCGAACCATGCATGCGAGCAATTGCGGAGCCGTCCTGTCGTACAACTGTCGAAGTGCCTGCGCGTTACGAGCGGCGCACGCGGCAATCAGTTGCGTGAGCTCCACGTCGTCCGCCTCGGCTTCCGGCACGGATCCAGTGGTCTCGCCGGCGAGATTGGGGGCCTTGTTGGGCGCCATATGCGTTCTGTACGTCCTGTGTCGCTTTGCGGATGCAATCGAACGGTGGCCACGAATTATGCGTGACTGAAATGTGACCTGCAGCGCAACTGACCGGACTTGTCGCGCAGACCTCACAGTTGACTTAACGATCGATATTCGCTTGGAGCTTGTCCACGGCCTCCGTGACTTGCGCGGGATCGACGCCGCCCCGATTCGCGGGGTCTTGCAGCGCTTGCCTCAGGATGCGCACAACTGCCTCCAAGTCGTGCTTGGCCTGCACACGATCGCCAGGCGTGAGCTGCAGGCTGTTCGCGTACGTGCCGGCCGATAAAGCCGGACCTCGCCGAATGCTTGCAGGAGCGTCGCGGTCAGCGAGCGAAGCAGCGCTTCGTCGAGAAACGTGACGTTCATCCATTGCACGAAGACGCCGCCGTAGCTCAAGTGTGCGCCTGCCTGCTGCATGAATTCGAGTGTGTAGAGGTGCGAGGCGCACGCAGTCCACGGATGCGATGGCTGCGAGACGGTTGCGTCGTACTTGCGATCCGCGAGTGCGAGGGCGCCACGCGCATCGTTCGAGATGAGGTTCACGCGCGGATCGAGGAGGGGGTCGCGGCGGCGCTTGTCGTGCGTTGCGCGATTTGCATCGATGACGCGCGGTTCGAGCTCGATGACGTCGACCCGCTGCACGCTCGGCGGTACGCCTTCGATCACCACGCCGCCGCCGTAGCCGACAACCAACATGCTCCGCGCCGCCGGCCGCGCGATGACTGCAAGCGGCGAAAGCCAGAGCTCGCCGCTGAATCGTGGCGGCGTGCCGGGCATATCGATCACGGCTTCGGGGAGCCCGTTCGTGCGCAGAACAAGGCTGCCCACGCGAATCGCGCGCGTAATGGCCGCGTGGAACGCCATTCGACGCGCCGCGCATCGCTCCACCGCGCGAGCAACGCCGCGAACAAGAACACGTACCCGTTGATCGCGGCACCGATTCGCACGGTGCCCGTCAGTCCAAACTTGGGCAGGCAACCAGAATGCCGTCGCCAGGGCACCCGCGACAGCGCCCGCCGTGTTGATCGCATAGAGCCCGCCGATCCGCGTACCGATCTGTTCTTCGCGACGTACCGCGTGCCGCGCGAGCAGCGGCAGTGTTGCGCCCATGAGCACTGTGCGCAGGGCGAGCACGATGAAGGCGCTCGCCAAATAGAAGAGAGAGACAGAGGTTGCGTGCTGTCCGGCGGCGCGGGTTGTCCGCCGAGGAGCGAGCGCAGAGCCGAGTCGCTGAGATGAAGGAGTGCGGGAACCAGTGCGACGGCACTCGCGCCGATGCCGAGCTCGAGCCCGGCGTACACCAGTACGGGCCGCCTGATCCGCGGCACCCAGCGCTCGGCGAGCCATGCACCGAGCGCGAGGCTGCCCATGTAGGCGGCGAACACCGTCGCGACCGCGAGCTCGGAAGTGCCGAACACGAGTGCGAACAGGCGCGTCCATGCCGTTTGATAGAGGAGTCCCGCCAAACCGCTGAGCAGGAAACAGGCGGCCAGTAAGACCGTCACGATCGCGTGCGATTCAACGAGCGGATACGGGCATGGCGCGCAGTGTAGGGGCTTGGCCCTAGAATTACGATGCAGTAGGAGGACACACCATGAAACCGTCCGGCGTCATCACGATCACTACCGATTTCGGTCATCAAGGCCCGTTCGTGGGCGTGATGAAGGGCGTCATTCTGAGCCGCCTCGCCGATGCGCGGATCATCGACCTCACGCACGAGATCGTCGTGCACTGGCCGGCCGAAGCCGGCTTCTGGCTCGCCCGTGCGTTTCGCTACTTCCCGCAAGGCACGGTGCACATTGCCGTCGTCGATCCGGGTGTCGGCACGTCGCGCGACATCATCGCGGTCACGGCGGGCGGTCATTGGTTCCTCGCACCGGATAACGGGCTGCTCGCCCCCATCGTCGGGCGGCACCGGGACGCCACGGTCGTGCGACTCACGGCCCCACGGGTCGCGATATTCGGCATTCACAGCCCGAGCGCCACGTTCCATGGTCGAGACATCTTCGCGCCGCTCGCTGCGGAGCTCGCCGCCGGCCGCTGCGTGCCCGCGGACCTCGGCGAACGGGTCGACAGCGTCGTGCCCGCATGGGTCGACGAACCGACCGTCGAGCACGGCGTCGTCAACGGCGTGGTGATCACGGTGGACCACTTCGGCAACTTGATCACCAACATCGACGGCGAGCTGCTCCAAGGCTTCGCCAAGCCGCGCGTGCTCGCCGGGAACCACGTGTTTCCCTTGTTGCGGACCTATGGCGATACCCAGCCCGGCCAGTATCTGGCTCTCGTGAACTCCTTCGGCGTCATCGAAATCGCCCGGGCGGAGCAGAGTGCGGCGGACGGGCTCGGGCTTGGCCGGGGAGCGCCGGTGAGCGTTCGCGAGACCACTTCCTGATCCCTCGCTCCCGGAAGTTGAAAGGGCGGCCGAATCGTATATATTCGCTGCCTCGCTATGCGCCGTGTAGGCGCGTAAGCCACTGATTCCGATAGCAATTCACTACATACGGCGATGTCCGAGCGCGACAACGAGAGCTTCGATCTGGACGAGGAGTTCCTGGGCAACGCGCCCGAGGACAGCACGGACTACGACCGGCTGCTCGATCGCGTGGACAAACGCGTGCGCACGCAGGGCAAAAAGGGCAAAGCGGCCTGGAGCAAGCTCGAAGAAGTGCTCGCGGATCGCAAGCTCGAGAAAGACCTCAAGGACGGCTTCGACGACGACTTGAAATAGCGCCTGACAGGCGCCGGTCGTCGGCCCATTCCGTGAGCGCGATGGCCGCGGCCATCGCAACCTTCGAGGGTCTGTGGGGTGCAGGCCCTTTCGTTTTTGGCCTGTTTTGTAGTTGGAGTCTTCAGTGGCGCGCGCGCTCTCTCCGTGGGTCGTCCTCAAGTTCGGCGGCACCAGCGTTTCTTCGCTCACCAATTGGCAGAACATCGCGGCGGTCGTGAAAGCACGCGTCGCGGGCGGCGCGCGCGTGCTCGTCGTGCACTCGGCCGTCACCGGCATCACGGACAAACTCGAGAAGCTCCTCGACGCGGCCTTTCAGCAGAAGCATGAGGAAGCGATGGCGGCCATCGAGACGCGCCACCGGCAACTCGCTGCCGAATTGGGTGTGCCCGTCGGGCCGGAGATGGAGCGGCACTTCACCGAGCTGAAGCAGATCGCCGCCGGCGTCGCGCTGGTCGGCGAGGTCAGCGACAAAACACGTGCACGAGTGATGTCCGCCGGCGAGCTGATGGCCACGGAGTTGGGCGCACGATATCTCGCTACGCAAGGCATTCAGGTGAGGTGGGCGGATGCGCGCACGATGCTGAAGGCCGAAGCGCGCGGTGCCTCTGCGAAGGCGACCATGCTGTCCGCGACTTGCAACTTCGCGCCGGACGCGGCGCTACAAGATCGCTTGGCGTCGCTTTCGCAGGTGGTGATCACGCAAGGCTTCATCGCCAGCGACGAAGACGGCAACACCGTGCTTCTCGGTCGCGGCGGTTCGGACACCTCCGCGGCGTATCTCGCCGCGAAGCTGAGCGCCTCACGTCTCGAAATCTGGACGGACGTGCCGGGCATGTTCAGCGCCAACCCGCGCTCCACGCCGACTGCGCGCCTGCTCCGCGCGCTCCACTACGACGAAGCGCAGGAAATCGCGAGCAACGGCGCGAAGGTGCTGCATCCCCGCTGCATCCTGCCGGCACGGCAATACGGCATTCCGCTGTACGTTTTTGCCACACAGATGCCCGATTTCGAGGGCACGGTACTGAGCGCCCAAGGAGGCGACGGTGCCGCGCAAGTGAAGGCCGTCGCGATCAAGAAGGGCATCACGCTGATCTCGATGGAAAGTCCGGGCATGTGGCATCAGGTCGGGTTCGTCGCCGACGCATTCCAGATCTTCAAGCAACACGGCATGTCCGTGGACTTGATCTCGACGTCCGAGACGAATGTCACCGTGTCGCTCGATCCGCAAGCGAACACGCTCGATCAGAGCTTGCTCGATGGGCTCGTGAACGATTTGTCGAAGCTGTGTCGCGTGCAGGTGATCGGCCCGTGCGCATCCGTGAGCCTCGTCGGGCGCAACATTCGCGCGATCCTGTATCAGCTGGGCGATGCGTTCTCGCTGTTCGCCGAGCAGAAGATCTACCTCGTGAGCCAGGCGGCGAACGACCTCAACTTCACCTTCGTCGTCGATGAGAATCAAGGCGATCGGCTCGTCGAGCAGCTGCACGAGCTGCTGATCCGGCCGGTGCCCGGCGATCGTGTGCTCGGACCGACATGGGATCAGCTGTTCGCGAAGCCCGCCGCGGCCGAGGCGGCTCGCGCGTTGCCCTGGTGGCGCACGAAGCGCGACGCACTGCTCGCCGCGATGGACAAGCATCATTCCGCCTACGTGTACGACCTCGCGTCCGTCCGTGCAGCCGCACAGGGCATTCGCGGGTTGAAGTCGGTGTCCCGCGCGCACTACGCAATGAAGGCGAATCCGCATCCGGACATCCTCCGCACCCTGCATGCGGAAGGAATCCATCCGGAGTGCGTCTCGCGCGGTGAAATCGAGCGCGTGCTCGAAGTGCTCCCGAAGATCGATCGCGCGCACATCTTGTACACGCCGAACTTCGCGCCGCGCGACGAGTACGTGTGGGCGTACGCGCAGGGCGTGCAGGTTACCGTCGACAACACCTACGTCATCGAGAAATGGCCCGACGTGTTCCGCGGCCGCGAGATTTTCGTGCGCGTCGATTCGGGTACGGGCCGTGGGCATCATCATCACGTCCGCACGGCCGGCACGCATTCGAAGTTCGGCGTACCGGTCACGGACATGGACGAGCTCGCGAAGCTTGCGGCGCGCGCGGGCGCGAAGATCGTCGGCCTGCATGCTCACAACGGCAGCGGCGTTTTCGACGTGCGTAACTGGGAGCAAACCGCGACGCTGCTCGCGGGCCTTGCCGCGCGGTTTCGCGACGTGCGCGTCGTGGACGTGGGCGGCGGTCTCGGTGTGCCGGAGCGCGCGGATCAGCCGGGCGTCGACTTGTCGAAGCTCGACGCCGTGCTCGCCGCCGTGAAAGCGGCGAACAGCAGCATCGATATCTGGGTCGAGCCGGGTCGCTATTACGTCGCCGCGGCGGGGGTCCTGCTCGCGCGCGTCACGCAGCTGAAGGTCAAAGGCGGCGTGCGCTACGTCGGCCTCGCCACCGGAATGAACTCGCTCATCCGCCCGGCACTCTATGGTGCATATCACGAGATCGTGAATCTCACGCGTCTCGACGAGGCGGGAACGGAGTTGGTGAACGTCGTCGGTCCCATTTGCGAGAGCGCCGATATCCTCGGCCACGATCGGCTGTTGCCGCCGACCGCGGAAGGGGACGTGGTGCTCGTTGTGAACACCGGCGCGTACGGATACGCGATGAGCTCGCACTACAATCTGCGCGATCCGGCCGCCGAGATCTGTCTCTAGCGGTCGATCCAGCGAGTAATGGCCAAGTCGCGCCGCCGATTCCTGCGCCGTCTGATCCTCCCGCTACTGGCCGTGCTCGCCGTCGTGGCCGTCGGCGTCGGCATCTATTGCTTCTACCTCGATCGCCAGGTCACGCGTCAGTTCGAAGGCCGGCGCTGGACGCTGCCGGCGCAGGTGTACGCGGCGCCGCTCGAGTTGTATGCAGGTCTGCAGTTCTCGGGTGACGATGTCGAAGAAGAGCTGAGGCGGCTGCAGTATCGCGAGGTCGAGAAGCTCGAGCGAGCCGGAACGTTTCGGCGGCAAGGCTCGCGGCTGGAGGTGGCGCTGCGGGCAGCGCAATTCGCGGATGAAGCGCGGCCGGCGCAGGTTCTCGCCATCACGACCGACGGCACGTCCATCACGGCCCTGCGCGACAGCAAGGGCGAGGACGTACCGATCGTGCGCCTCGAGCCGATGCTCATCGGCAGCATCTTCCCGATCCACGGCGAAGATCGAATCGTCGTAACGCCCGCTCAAGTGCCGCCGCTGTTGCCGGCTGCGTTGAAGGCCGTGGAAGATCGTAAGTTCGACACGCATCACGGCGTCGATCCCACTGCGATCGCGCGCGCCATGTGGGCCAATCTGCGCGCCGGCGGCATCGCGCAGGGCGGCAGCACGCTGACGCAGCAGCTCGTCCGCAGTTACTTCCTCACGACCGATCAGACGTTCAGTCGCAAGTTCCGCGAAGCGGTGATGTCGATTGCGCTCGAAGCGCATTTCACCAAAGCGGACTTGATGAACGCCTACATCAACGAGATCTATCTCGGGCAGGACGGCCAGCGCGCCGTGCACGGGTTCGGCCTCGCGAGCCAGTTCTATTTCGGCAAGCCGCTCGCGGAGCTCGATCTGTCGGAGGTCGCGTTGCTGGTGGCGGTGGTGCGCGGCCCGTCTTATTACGATCCGCGGCGCCGGCCCGAGCGCGTGCTGGCGCGCCGCAATCTCGTGCTGAAGATCCTCACCGAACAAGGCGTGATCAGCGAGGCGGACGCGAAGGCCGCGGCACGGCGCTCGCTCGGCGTGATCACGCGCAGCTCGGGCGGGTACTACCCGGCATATCTCGACTTCGTGCGCCGGACGCTGCGCCGGGACTACAAAGAGGATGAGCTGACGCAGGCGGGGCTGCGCATTTTCACGAACCTCGATCCGCGTGCGCAGGAAGATGCGGAGCAGACGCTCGAGCACGAGCTCGCCCGGCTCGATCAGGTGCATGCCGCGGCGGTGAAGAAGCGCACCTCGAAGAACGACAACAACCAGCCGCTCGAAGGCGCCGTCGTCGTCACGACTCCGCAGAGCGGTGACGTCATCGCGATCGTCGGCGGGCGGCGCGTCGGCTACAACGGCTTCGATCGCGCGCTCGATGCCGTGCGTCCGATGGGCTCGCTCGTGAAACCGTTCGTGTACTTAACGGCCCTCGAGACGAAGAAGTACACGGCGGCAACCGTCATTCAAGACGAGCCGGTCGACGTGCAGCTGCGCAACGGCACGCATTGGAAGCCCGTGAACTTCACGAAGGAGATCTACGGGCCGGTGCCGCTCGCGCGCGCCTTGGCGGAGTCGCTGAATCTCGCGACGGTCGGGCTCGGCCTCGACGTCGGTTTGCCGAACGTGACGAAAACGCTCACCGAGTTCGGCCTCACGCGTAAGCCGATCGAAGTGCCCTCGATGCTGCTCGGTGCAGTGAACGTCACGCCGATCGAGGCCGCGCAGCTCTACGGCGGCCTCGCAAGCGGCGGGTTTCGCACGCAATTGCGGGCCGTGCGCGCGGTGATCAGCGCGGACGGCAAGCCGCTGCGTGCGTTCCCGCTCGAAGTGGAGCAGGTGGCGGACGCGGAATCCGTCTATCAGCTCAATCGCATGCTCGAGCTCGTGATCGATCGCGGCACCGGCCGCTCGGCACGCGCCGTGTTGCCGCCGAGTCTCGTCGTGGCGGGCAAGTCGGGCACCTCTTCGGAGCAGCGCGACAGTTGGTTCGCGGGCTTCTCGGGCTCGCACCTCGCGGTCGTTTGGGTAGGCTACGACGACAACAGCCCGACGGAATTCACGGGCTCCTCGGGCGCGCTGGCGGTGTGGACGCGGCTCATGGCGTCGTTGCATACGACCTCGCGCAGTCCTCCGGTGCCGGAGTCCATCGTCGATGTGCCGATCGAGTTCATGACGGGCCTGCGCGTCGCGCCCGGGTGCGGCGAGGACGTCGTCACCGTCGCGATGCCGGCGGGCAGCGAGCCGCCGTTCAAGCCGGGCTGCGGACAGAATGGATCGCAAGGGCTGCTCGATCGTGCGGGCGAGTGGCTGCGCGACATGATCCGTCGCTGAGTGGCCATGATTGGTGCCTGAAGACAGGCGCGCGCCGGCTTATGATGTGCCCATGAATCTGCGCAATTCGTTCTCCGCTGTGGGCGTCGCGATCGCGGCGTCATGTCTCGTCGCGTGTCAGTCGTTGATGGGGCCGCCGGTCACGCGGCCTTCGCCGCCGCCGAGCCAACCCGGCACACCGCAGCCCGGTCCGGGCACGCCGGAGCCGCAACCGCAACCGAGCCCGCCGCCGGCGCCGGCCCCCACACAACCGCAGAAGCAGTTTCGATTGAGCTCGGCGTCGGCCGCGCTGGTGAAGCAGGCGCACGCGCAATCGGGCAAAGGCGATTTCGGAGCCGCCACGGCCACGGTCGAGCGCGCGTTGCGCATCGAGCCCAACAATCCGCTGCTGTGGATCGAGCTGGGTCAGGTGCACTTGGCGGAAGGCAATGCCCCGCAGGCCGAGAGCATGGGACGCAAGGCCGTCGCGCTTTCTGTCGGCGATCCGAGCGCGCAGTCGTCCGCGTGGCGTCTGGTCGGCGATGCGCTTCGCACCCGTGGCCGCACGCTCGACGCGACCGAAGCGTATCAACGCGCCAATCAAGCCACGCCGCGTTAGCTCGCCGGACGTGTGATCGCCAGGCTGATCACGCCGACCACGATGAGCATTGCGCCGAGAACGCGTGCCGGTGTCATGCGCTCCTTCAGGAGTTTCACGCCGAAGTAGCTGCCGACCAGCGTCGCCAGCTCACGTGCCGGCGCGACGTGCCCGATCGGTGCAACTTGCATCGCGAACAGCACGAGGATGTAGCCCATCGGCCCGAGCACAGCGACAGCGGCAATCGCCAGCCGATACTCGCGCGCTTCGCGCATCATGCCCGCAGGATCCCGCATGACCATCGGCGTGAGAATGCCCACGCGAAACAGGTTGCCGCAGAAATCGATGAGGAAGGGTGAAATCATCAGCACTTTCACAGCCCAACCGTCGTTGACGGTATAGGCCGCGATGAATACGCCGGTCACCACACCGAACGCCACGCCGGCCCGCGGCGCCTTGTGTCCCGAGCTCGTCAATCCCGACACGAGCAGAATGCCGCCGACGATCAGGAGCACACCGAGCACCGAAAGCGAGTTGGCCGGCTCGTGCAGAAACAAGGTTGCTGCGATGAATGACAGCAGCGGTCCGGTACCGCGCGCGATCGGATAGACGAGCGAGAGATCGGACGTTCGATACCCCGCCTGCAACAGCATCGAGTACCCGGTGTGTAGTACGCCGGTTGCGAGCAGCGCGATCCAATGGATGCCCGTGAACTGCGGCCGTTCGAGGATCACGATCCACGCGACGATGGGGCCGTACAGGAGGATCGACCCGATCGAGTACAGCCACACGAAGTGGCGCGAACCCGCCGCGCGCTTGGCGAAGTAGTTCCAAGTGGCGTGAGTGAGCGCAGCGAGCAGAACCGCTGCGAATGCGAGGATCGGCACCTCGCGAGCTCAGCCTGGATTCTTCTCCGCGTGGCGCGCTTCCAGCTCGCGCGCGACACGCTCCAGCGATACGCCGCGGCTCTTCAGCAGCACGAGCAGATGAAAAATGAGATCGGCCGACTCGGCGATGACTTTGTCATCGGGTTCAGCGACAGCCGCAAGGGCGACTTCCAGCCCTTCCTCGCCCACCTTCTGCGCGATGCGCTTGGCGCCCTGCGCATAGAGCCGCGCGGTGTAGCTGCCTTCGGGCCGGTCGGCAATGCGTCTCTCGATGACGCCTTCGAGCGCGCCCAGGAAGGCGAGGCGCTCGGCGTGCGTCGTCTTGTCGTCGCCGAAGCAGGTAACCGTGCCCGTGTGGCACACGTGCCCCCGCGGTCGTGCGGTGACGAGCAGCGTGTCCCGATCGCAGTCCGTACGAACGTCGACGAGGTCGAGCGTGTGACCGGAGGTCTCGCCTTTTTCCCACAGCCGTTTCTTGCTGCGGCTGAAGAATACGACGCGACGGCGCTCGAACGTCGTACGCAGCGCGTCCCGATTCATGTACCCGAGCATCAGCACCGCGCCGCTCTCCGCATCCTGAACTACGGCGGGGAGCAAGCCCTCGCCCTTGCCGAAATCGAGCGAGGGCACGTCGGTCGCGCCGATGCGTCGGCCGGTCGGTGTCGTCATGGCCGCACCTCGATGCCGTCGGCGCGGAGTGTCTGCTTCAATTCGCGCACGACGATCGCTCCGGAGTGGAACACGCTGGCCGCAAGCGCTGCGTCCACGCCCGCTTGGGCGAAGACGTCACGGAAATGCTCCGGCGCTCCGGCACCGCCCGATGCCACGAGCGGCACGCTCGAGAGCGCGCGAACCTTCTGAAGTTGCTCGATGTCGTAGCCGCGGCGCACGCCGTCGCTCCCCATGCAGTTGAGCACGATCTCACCGGCACCCCGCTCTTGCACCTCGCGCACCCATTGCAACGTATCGCGACCCGAGTCGCGGGTGCGATTCGGATCGCCGGTGAACTGATAAACGCGATAGCCGTCCGGCGTCATGTGACTGTCGATCCCCACGACGACGCACTGGGCACCGAAGCGCTTGCTGAGCGCGTCGATGAGCCGCGGATCGGCGAGCGCCGGTGAGTTCACCGATACCTTCTCCGCACCCGCATTGAGCACGGCCTCGGCTTCGGCGACCGAGCGAATACCGCCCGCCACGCAAAACGGAATGTCGAGCCCGCGCGCCACGCGTCGCACCCACTCGCGATCGACCGAGCGGCCTTCGGGGCTCGCGGTGATGTCGTAGAACACGAGCTCGTCGGCGCCTTCGTCGCGATAGCGCGCCGCGAGGTCGAGGATGTCCCCGACGACGCGGTGATCGCGAAAGCGAACGCCCTTTACGACCTGGCCGTCGCGAACGTCGAGGCAGGGGATGATGCGTTTGGCAAGAATGGTCGCAACTCCTCGGAAGTCATGCGCTGTTCGAGCAGCGCCTTGCCGCTGACCGCGGCAGCCACGCCGACGCGCGCGAGCGCGCTCAAATCCGCGGCGTCGCGCACGCCGCCGGAGGCTTGCCACGCGAGCTGCGGGAAACGCACCAGCGCGCGGGCATAGAGCTCGATGTTCGGGCCCGCGAGGGCACCGTCGCGATCGATGTCGGTACACAGCACGTGTTTCAAGCCGATGCCGAGGAACGGCTCGATGGCCTGCCACAGCGTCACCGACGTGCCTTCGGTCCAGCCGCGCGTGCGCACGAGCGGCTCGCCCGCGGCATCGAGCTTCACGTCCAGCGCGAGGCAGATGCGTTCCGGCCCGAAGCGCTGGAGCCACTCCGCAACTTCGAGCGGCCGCTCGATGGCGGCACTGCCGATCACGGCGCGGGATACGCCGTTGCTCAGCAGATCGTCGATCGCCTCGGCCGAACGCATGCCGCCGCCGACTTGCAGGCGCAGCCCGCCATTCGAAGCGAGCGCGACGATGGTCGCGCGATTGGCGAGCACGCCGTTCTTCGCGCCATCGAGATCGACGACATGCAACCAAGACGCGCCGAAGCTGCGATAGCGCGCGAGCAGCTCCTGCGGCTCGGTCTCGTAGCGCGTCTCCGCGTTGAAGTCGCCTTTGAGCAGGCGCACGCAGCGGCCGTTGCGCAGATCGATTGCGGGAATGAGCAGCATCAGTTCAGCCTGAGAAAATTTGCGAGCAGCTTCGCGCCGGTGGGGCCGGAGCGCTCGGGATGGAATTGGGTGCCCCAGAAGTTGCCGCGGCGAATGACCGCCGAGACTTGCGAGCCGTAGTCCGTCGCCGCGAGCGTGATGTCGGAGACGGGCGCGGCGTAACTGTGCACGAAGTACACATATTCGTTCTCCGCGACGTTCGTGAGCAGCGGATCGGCGCGCATCGCCGTGAGCTGGTTCCAGCCCATGTGCGGCACCGGGCGGCCGGGCTCGGCTTTGAGCCGGCGCACGGTGTCGGGAATCACGCCGAGGCACTCCGTCGGGCCTTCCTCCGAGCGCGCGAAAAGAAGCTGCATGCCGAGGCAGATGCCGAGCACCGGCTGCTGTAGCGTAGGCAGCACTTCGTGCAGGCCGGTCGCGTGCAAGCGGGTCATCGCGTCCTGCGCGGAGCCGACACCCGGCAGAATCACGCGCGGCGCGCTCCTGATCTGCTTCGGATCATTGGAGACGATCGCGCGCGCATCGAGGCGCTCGAGCGCGAATTGGAGCGAAGCGAGATTGGCGCCGCCGCTGTCGATGATGACGGTGTCCATAGCGAGTCCTACAGCACGCCTTTGGTCGACGGCAGGTCCTCGCCTTCGCGACGGAAGGCCTGGCGCAGGGCGCGGCCAACACCCTTGAAACACGCTTCGATCATGTGATGGGTGTTCTCGCCCGAGACGCTGACATGAATGGCGGCACCGAGCGTGTCGGCCAACGAACGGAAGAAGTGCGGCACGAGCTCCGTCGGCAACCCGCCCACTTGCTCACGGCCGAAGCGGCCTTCGAACACCGCGTAGGCGCGACCGGATAGGTCGATGGCGACGCGCGCTTGCGACTCGTCCATCGGCAGGAGAAATCCATAGCGACCGATGCCGAGCTTCGAGCCGAGCGCCTGGCGGAGTGTCTCGCCGAGGGCGAGGGCGCAGTCCTCGACCGTGTGGTGCTCGTCGATCTGCAAATCGCCCTTGCACGTGAGCTGCAGCGAGAAGCCACCGTGTTTCGCGATCTGCTCGAGCATGTGATCGAAGAAGCCGAGCCCGGTCGCGATGCGAATCGGGTCGGTCGCGTCGAGATCGACCGCGACTTCGATTTGCGTTTCCTTGGTGCGCCGCTCGTGACGGGCGCGGCGCGCCGTCAGCTCGCGCACGATGGCCGGCCATGTTTCCTCGGGCGTGCCGTTACGACGCACTCTCAGCCCGCGGATGCCGAGATTCCGGGCGAATTCGAGATCGGTATCGCGGTCGCCGATCATCGCGCTCGTCGCTGGGTCCATGCCTTTCTCGCGCACATAGGTTGCGACGAGCTGCGTGCGCGGCTTGCGGCACTCGCAGTTGTCCGTCGTGAAGTGCGGGCACACGAAAATCGCGTCGAACTCGATGCCTTGTGAGCGAAAGGCTTCGAGCACGAACGTCTGGGCCGCCTCGAACTGCGCTTGCGGGAAGCTCGGCGTGCCCAGTCCGTCCTGGTTCGTGATCATCGCGAGCTTGTAGCCGCGGCGCGCGAGCTGCGTCAGCGCCGCGAACACGCCGGGCATGAAACGCACCTTGTCCAGCGCATCGACCTGCAGATCGGGCGGTTCCTCGATGAGCGTGCCGTCGCGATCGACGAAGAGGATCGGTGCGGACGCGCTCATCGCAGTGCCTCCAGCAGCCGATTGTTCTGCTCCGGCGTGCCGACGCTGATTCGAACCGTGCGGGGCAGCCCGACCTGCGCGCGCACGTCGCGGATCAGCAGATTCGCCGCGCGCGCGAGGGCGAGCGCGACCTCGGGCTCCGCGAATTCGACGAGGATGAAGTTGGACTGGCTCGGCCATACACGCTTGACGCTTGCGAGTTGGCCGACGGCCTGCGTCATGCGATCGCGCTCGCGGCGAATCTCGCTGATCCGCGCGTGCATCGTCTCGATCTCCGCGGGCGCGAGGAGTTGCAGCGCCGCTTCTACCGTGAGCTGCGTAATCGCGTACGGCGGAATGATCTTGCGCAGGAGGCCGATGATCTCGGGATTCGCGACGAGTGTTCCGCACCGCGCGCCCGCGAGACCATGCGACTTCGAGAGCGTGCGCATGACGGCGAGCTGCGGCAGGTCTTTCGCGCGGCGGATCAAGCTCGGCACGCCCGCAAACTCGATATACGCCTCATCGACGACGACCAGCGCGCGACCTTCGAGGCGGCCCGCGACGTCCAGCACGTCCGTGAGCTTCAGAAGATTGCCGGTCGGATTGTTCGGCGAGCACAGGAAGACCAGCTTCACTGCCGGCGTGCACGCTTTCAACAGCGCGTCGACGTCGAGCGCGAAGCCGTTCGCGATCTGCAGCGGCACACTGACGACGTCCGCGCCTTGAATACGCGCGGCGACGGCGTACATGCCGAAGGTCGGCGGGCAGATGACCACCGCATCCTGACCGGCGCGGCAGAAGCAGCGCACGAGCAGGTCGATCGCTTCGTCACTCCCACGACCCACGAGCACCTGGTTCGGATCGGCACCATAGAGCGCGGCGAGACGCGCGACTAACTCGCGCGGCTGCGGCTCGGGATAGCGATTGAGGCCCGCTTGGGTGTCGTCACCGGTCGCGCGCCAGGGCAGCTCGTTCGCATGCAGGCGCTCGAGGTGCGGTTCCCACGAGGCGTGCTCGTACGGGCTCAGCGCGACGATTTCAGGACGCGCGATTTGGCTGATCCAGCTCATCGCACGTCTCCGGAATTCAGCAGCGCGAGCCGCTTGGACACCGCACTGGCGTGCGCGTCGAGACCTTCGAGCTCGGCGAGCGTGACGGCAACGGGGCCGAGCGCGCGCAGCCCGGCAGGCGACAGCTCCTGCACGGTCACGCGTTTGACGAAGTCGAGCACGGAAAGACCGCTGTAGGCGCGCGCATACCCGTAGGTCGGCAGGACATGATTCGTACCGGAGCAGTAATCGCCCATGGGCTCGGGCGACCACGGGCCGAGGAAGATCGACCCGGCGTTTTGAATCTGCGGCAGGTAACGACGCGGCTCGCGAACTTGGAGGATGAGGTGCTCGGCGGCGTATTCGTTCGCAACGACAAGTGCTTCATCGAGGCCCGCGACGACGATGCAGCGGCTGCTCGCAACAGACTTCTCGAGGATCGCGCGACGGGACAGGACGCGCATTTGCGCATCCACGGCCGCAATCACGGCGTCTGCCAGCGCCCGCGACGGCGTGATCAGAATCGCCTGCGCTTGCGTGTCGTGTTCGGCTTGCGCGAGCAAATCCGCGGCGACGAGGTCCGCCGACGCCGAGTCGTCCGCCACGACGAGCACTTCGGACGGACCGGCCGGCAGATCGAAGGCCGCGCCTGCCGAATCGCCGGCAACGAGTTGCTTGGCCGCCGTGACCCAGGCATTACCGGGCCCGAAGATCTTGTCGACCTTCGGAATGCTCTTCGTCCCGTACGCCATCGCCGCGATCGCCTGCGCGCCGCCGACCTTGAAGATCGTTTCGATGCCGCACAGCTCGGCCGCGACGAGCACGCCTGGATTCGCACCACCTTCAGAAGCGGGCGGCGTACACAGCACGCGTTGCGGGCAGCCTGCGAGCTGCGCCGGCACAGCGAGCATCACAACAGCCGACGGTAACGGTGCCGAACCTGCCGGCACGTACAAGCCAACTGCAGGAATAGGGCGTATCAGCCGCTCGCACACGACGCCCGGCATCGTTTCGAGCGACAACGTGCCCGGCAGCTGCGCGGCGTGAAAGGCGCGCACATTGTCGATGGCGCGTTCGAGCGCGGCGATCTGCTCGGGTCGGAGCGCGCGGCGTGCGGCCGCGAGCTCCGCGCGAGTCACCGCCAACTCGTCGAGTTGCACGCCGTCGAAGCGCCTCGTATAGGCGCGCAGCGCGGTGTCGCCCTCACGTCGCACGGTTTCGACGATCTCACGCGCGCTGTTCAGGATATCCGCGCGCAGCTCTTGCGCGGGCCGCGCGAGTGCGGCGCGTCGGCTGCCGGCATCCAAAGTGTTCCAGTCGAGGACGCGCATGATCAGGCCAACATCTTCTCGACCGGCAGCACGAGCAGCGAGCTCGCCCCCGCTTTCTTCAGGCTTTCCAGTGTTTCCCAGAACACGTTCTCGCGGCACACGGCGTGCACTGCGACTTTGTCGGGGAAGCCTTCGAGCGGAATGATCGTCGGCGACTCGCTGCCCGGCAGCAGGCGGCGAATCTCTGCGAGCGCCGAACGCGGGGCGTGCAACAGGATGTACTTGCTCTCGCGCACCTGCTGGACGCCGTCGATGCGCATGAGCAGGCGTTCGACCCACTCATCTTTCTCCGGCGCGAGCGCGAGCGGAGTGCGAATCAATGTGGCGTAGCTTTCGAGCACGGTTTCGACTTCGCGCAGGTGATTGGCCTGCAAGGTCGAGCCGGTCGAGACGAGGTCGCAGATCAGGTCGGCGCGGCCAAGGCGCGGGGCGATTTCCACGGCACCGGAGAGCGTGACGATCTCGGCTTGCACGTCGCGCTCGCGCAGATACTTCGCGAGCATGAAGGGGTAGGTGGTGGCAATGCGCTTGCCTCGCAGCGTGGCCGGTCCCTCGTACGAAACACCTTCGGGGACGGCGATGGACAGGCGGCAGCGGCCGAAGTCGAGGGTGCGAATCTGTTGGAAGCGCGCCTTGGCGCCGGCCGCGGTGAGCTCGAGGCGCTTCTCTTCGAGCACGTTGAGACCGACGAGACCGAGATCGCACACATCTTCCTGCACGAGATCGGGGATGTCGTCGTCGCGCACGAAGAGCACGTCGAGCGGCATGTTCTCGCCGTACGCCATGAGCTGGTCCTTGCCGCGCGAGATCTTCAAGCCGCAGCGCAGGAGCAGATCGAGCGACGGATCGGTGAGCCGCCCGGATTTCTGGACGGCGAGCTTCAGACGCGTGTCATCCATGGCGGACGGCCTCGGTGCGCTTGGCGCCGTTGTCGGTTCGGCGCAGGGCCAGCTCGTATCCGCCATTGCCGGCCGCTACGAACTTGGCTACTCGGCCGATGGTGGTGACACTGACGCCCGTCAGTTTGTGAATCTCCCGGTACGGCAGACCTCGCTGGATGAAGTCGACCACGGCCCAGCGGTCAGCCATGGCTTGGATCTCCGCCGGCGTGCAGAGGTCGCGGAAGAAGGCGCGGCATTCTTCCGGCGTGCGCAGGGCCGCAATGGCCTCGAAGAGCTTGCGTTCGGCGGCCAGTTCCTGGCGCGGCGAAACGTTACGGTGGAGCTTCATGATGTTCCAATGTATTAACGCGCTATCACATTAGCACGACGGGTAGCCGGCCGCCACGTCGGACGCGGTTGTCGGTATCGGAGCGGCGGCCAAGGCGCCGCTGCCGCCTTGGCGAACCCGCACGCCAGCGCTCACCGAGCGCCTCGCCGGGTCGGGAAGCAGCCGGCCACAAGGGCCAGAACTACAAGATGTTCCTTGTTCCGAAGCTCATCGGCGTCAACGTCTTCACCGAGAACGGGAAGGGCGCCAAGGAAGCTGCGAAGGAGCTCGGTGACACGGTGATCTACAACGGCCCGACGGAAGCTGTCGCGGCGAAGCAGGTGCCGTTCATCAACACGGCCGCGCAGCAGCAGGCAGACGCGATCATCATCTCGGCGAACGATCCGAATG
>Ga0081455_10000520_pt1 | contig 49994 bp, 51 predicted proteins | sample TabmetS3T2R1_FD_70207 | JGI IMG/M metagenome (GOLD analysis project Ga0081455, IMG submission 70207) | Tabebuia heterophylla rhizosphere microbial communities from the University of Puerto Rico - S3T2R1 | ecosystem: Host-associated > Plants > Roots > Rhizosphere ...
CACCGTGGTGCTGCACGAGGAGCGCCTGGACTCCGACAACGCGCTGGACATCTTCCGCCCGTACGACCTGATCCTGGACGGGACGGACAACTTCGCCACCCGCTACCTGGTCAACGACGCCTGCGTGCTGCTCGGCAAGCCGTACGTGTGGGGCTCGATCTACCGGTTCGAGGGCCAGGTCAGCGTCTTCTGGGACGACCACGGCCCCAACTACCGCGACCTCTACCCGGTGCCGCCGCCGCCCGGGATGGTCCCGTCCTGCGCCGAGGGCGGCGTGCTCGGCGTGCTCTGCGCGTCGATCGGGTCGGTCATGGTCACCGAGGCGATCAAGCTCATCACCGGCATCGGGGATCCGCTGATCGGCCGGCTGATGGTCTACGACGCACTTGAGATGCGATACACGACGTTGAAGATCCAACGCGACCCGACGCAGACGCCACCGACCGAACTGCTCGGCGACTACGAGGCATTCTGTGGCGCCATCAGCGATGAGGCCGCGGAGGCGGTTGCGGGGTCGACCATCTCGGTCGCCACCCTCGACGGCTGGCTCAAGGAACGGTCCGACGGCGGCCGCGACTTCGAGTTGATCGACGTGCGCGAACCGGTGGAATACGACATCAACCGGATTCCTGGCTCGGTTTTGATCCCGAAGGGCCAATTCCTCAGTGGCGGCGCACTGGAGATGCTTCCTGCGGACAAGCAGGTTGTGCTCTATTGCAAGACGGGCGTGCGGTCGGCCGAGGCGTTGGCCATCGTCAAGGCAGCCGGCTACAAGGATGCGGTGCACGTGGGTGGTGGCGTCGCGGCTTGGGTCAACCAGATCGACCCATCCCAGCCCGCGTACTGACCGCCTACTCGGCCGCTTCGTCCGTCCAGTTCTCCAGCTCCCGCTTCAAGACCTTTCCGGTGGCATTGCGGGGGAGTTCGTCGAGGACGATGACCTCGCGCGGGATCTTGTAGTTCGCGAGGTGAGCGCGAACGTGCTGTTTCAAGGCGTCCTCGCCGACAGACTCGCGCAGCACGACGAAGGCGCGGAGTCGTTGGCCGAACGCATCGTCCGACACTCCGATGGCAGCGGCTTCGACGACAGATGGATGGCTGGCCAGAACCTCTTCGATCTCCTTGGGGAAGACGTTCTCGCCACCGCTCACGATCATTTCGTCGTCGCGACCTTCGATGAACAATCGCCCGGCTTCGTCGAGCCGGCCCAAGTCGCCGGTTGAAGCGAGCCCGTCGACGCGGTCTTTGTCGCCGCCCCCGGTGTAGCCCTCGAAGAGCATCGCGTTGCCGACGAAGACCCGTCCGATCTGGCCCTGCTGAACTTCGATGCCTTCGTGGTCGAGCAATTTGAGTCGCACGCCGCGCGGCGGCCGTCCGACCGTGCCGGGTGCCGCCCGCATGTCGGCGGGGGTGGCGACGGAGGCGGTGGCCACCTCGGTGGAGCCGTAGAGGTTGTAAAGGTTGTCGCCGAAGGCATCCATCCACCGCTGCGCCAGTTCACCAGAGACCGGTGAGCCAGACACGGCGACCACCTTCAGTGAACGGACGTCGTAGGACGAGCGAACGTCTTCGGGCAACTCCAAGATGCGTTGCAGCATCACCGGCACGACGACGAGCGCCTCCGCTCGATGGGCCGCGATGTCGGCGAGCGTCGATTCAGGGTCGAATCGGCGCCTCAGGATCGCGGTGGACCCGAGTCCGAGACCCAGCGCGAAGTTCGCCAAGCCCCAGGCATGGAACAGCGGGGCCGCGATGACGGTCTGCATACCCGAGTGCCAGGGAATCATCGAAAGAATCCCGGCCGGCCCGTCGAGCGTCAATCCGATCGAGCCGCGTTGGGCGCCTTTGGGAGTTCCTGTCGTCCCAGAGGTCAGGATCGTGACTCGACCGGAACGGCCCGGACGTGGCGGACTCTTGCCAGCGTTCGCGGCGGCGAGCCCGTCAAGTTCGGATGCGAGCACCCGTATGCGGCCATCGCAGGCGCCTTCCAGCACTGCGCTGAATTCATCGTCGTGGATGATTGCGACCGGCCCCTCCCGCTTGCAGACGTCGGTCAATTGCGGGCTCGCGAATGCGGTGTTCAGCAACAGCACGTCTCCGCCGACCTTGGCGATGGCCACTGCGGCTTCGACGAAACGGCGGTCGTTGCGAGCCATCAGTCCGACCGCGTCCTCCGGCTTGACGCCGAGGTCGCGAAGCCCAGCAGCGATGGCGCTGGTGCGCGCATCCAGCTGCTTCCACGTGACGCTTCCGGCTTCGTCGATGAGCATCACCTGATCGGGGCTGCGAATGGCATTCACGGCGACGCCCGTGGCCAGGGTCGCTCCCCACTTCACAGCTGACAGGCCGACGAGCGGGAGCTTGACCGGATTCATCGGCGCGATGATCCCGGCCTTCGCGAGCACGACCGCGTTGCCGAGTTCGTGCGCCGCGCGTCGGACGAGACCTGCCGGATTTGCTGGCATGTCCCGAGTCTCGACATGTCCGGCGGCTCGGGCAAGTAGGTGATCCATGATTGCGCTGACCGACCGGACGGATGCCAGGTCGGCAACCGTGCCGAACACGCCTGGCGAGTCGTAGGCGAATCTGAGAGTCATCAGGGTCTTTCCATCGTCGGTCTCGCGCAGCCGCAGCCGCATCCGATGGTCGACACCGGTGACGGTCGTCCACTGCAGTTCGCGGTCAGGTTCATAGACGATCAGTTCGACGTTTCCACCCACAGGCACGGCGCCAACTCGCAGCAGGACGCGGTAGCGGGAGCCGACACCCGGCTCGTTGGTGCCCTTGAGGCGCTCGACGTTCAACCGATCGCTGAACCGGCCGATCGCGACCGGATCGGCGACTGCCTTCCATACCTCGGCCGGCGACGCGGCGACCAAGACCTGCTTCTCGATTCTCATCCGATCACCGGTATCCGTCGCTCGCGTTGCAGATGCGTCAGGACGTCCTGCATCCGCCCAACGATGTCGTCGTAGATCTCATCGAGGTCTGGATCATCGCCATAGGTCGCGCGGAGATCGATCGGCGGCAGGTATTGGATGACGATCTTGGAGGGCAGCGGGATGAACGGGAAGAACGGTGGGAGTAGCCCGAACGGCACTCCCACCATGATCGGCAGCACCTTCAGCCGCATGGTTTTGTCGAGCCCGAGAAGTTTCGCGAGACCTTCGCCGCGGGACAGGAACAAGGCGGTCTCCTGACCGCCGATGGTGACTTGCGGAACGATCGGAACGTCGTGCTCCAGCGCGAGCCGGATGAAGCCCTTGCGCCGGTTGAAGCCGACGGTGGCCGATTCCCGCGTGGGCCGGAACACCTCGTAGTCGCCGCCGGGAAACACCTGGAGGAGTGCGCCTGAGCGCAGTGCCATCTCGGCATTGCCCGGGTCGGCTTCGACGGTGCCGAACCGCCGCAGCTGCCGGGAGAGAGGTGAGTTGAGCACCATGCGGTGCGCGAGCTGGTAGAACGGCCGCTCGACGCCGAAATACGACGAGATCGCGAGTTGCGAGATGAAGACCTCTGGAGACTGCAGGCCGCCGGTGTGGTTGCCGACGATCAGTGCGGCGCCTTCGGCTGGTAGGTGGTGCAGACCGCGTACATCGGGTCGGAACCAGAGGCTGACCAAGAGCCACAGGCCCGGCAGCGTCTCGCGCATGGCGTCGGGGTCGCGGTCGTCGAGGTTGCCTCGCCGGAAGCGGGGCACCAAGGCCTTCAGCGGTCCCGGTGAGGGGATGGCCACCATGGAGACATCTTGTCCTAACCTCGGTCATGATGGTCGAGGACTTCACTGAGGCAGTGCTTGCGCTCGTCGAGAAGGTGCCGGCAGGGCGCGTCGTCACGTACGGGCTGATCGCCGATCACCTTGGTCAGGGCGGTGCACGACACGTCGGGCGCGTCATGGCTCTTGACGGCGCCGCCGTGCCGTGGTGGCGCGTCGTGCGAGCCGACGGAACGCTCCCGCCGCACCTCATGGTCGATGCTCAACAGGAGTGGGCTCGGGAGAGTACGCCGGTTCGGCGTGGACGCGTCGACGTCGCCGCTGCGGTCTGGCACTTCGACGCCTGAGTGTCGGCATCCTCTGGTGAGATAGGCGAGTGCCTGAGTACGTCCTCCGTCGAGCTGTGCCTGAGCAGGCTGCCGCGACCGTCACGCTCGACGCCAGCCAGCAGGCGGTGATCGATCACTTCGCCACGGGGCCTGGGGGGCCGCTGCAGGTCTTGGCCGGGCCTGGCTCAGGCAAGACGACGACGCTCGTCGAACTCGTCGTCGACCGCGTGGAGCGTGGCGGCGTCGAGCCTGACGACATTCTGGTGTTGACGTTCAGTCGCAAGGCCGCGCACGAGATCCGCAGTCGGATTGCTCGTCGGCTGGCGCGTACTACCCCCACCACGCCGGCCATGACTTTCCACTCGTTTTGCTACGCCCTTCTCCGCGCGGAGCAGCCGGCCGAGGCATTCATTCAGCCGCTACGACTGCTGAGCGCCCCGGAGTTCGACGCGGCGATCGCTGAGGTGCTCGATGGCACTGACCCCGCACGGTGGCCGGTCGGGCTGCGCGCAGCGCTCAACACCCGAGGCATGGCATCCGAACTGCGTGAATTCCTTGCGGCGGCTCGCGCGCAGGGCATGGACTCGCTCGACGTCGAGCGTGTCGCCGAAGCGACTGGCCGTTCCGACTGGCAGGCGGCCGGCCAGTTCTTCGATGAGCTCACGGCGGTTGCGGCACTCGCCAACACCATCGACCACACCGACTTGATCTTCCAGGCCGTCAGGCTCCTCGAAGACCCTGAGGTTCGCGATCGCTGGCGCAAGCGACTGCAGCTGGTTGTCGTCGACGAATACCAAGACACCGATCCGCTGCAGGTGGCGCTTCTGCGAGCGCTTGCCGGCGGCGGCCGAGATCTGTGCGTCGTCGGCGATCCCTATCAGTCCATCTACGGCTTTCGAGGTGCCGACGTGCGCGGCATCGTCGATTTCCCCGAGCAGTTCGCCACCGCACATGGGCCAGCACCTCGGTTCACGTTGTTGCACACCAGCCGTTACGGCTCGACCATTGCGGCCGCGGTGGGCTCGATTGTCGAGAATCGCGGGGTGCTGGGGCCCACCGACGGTCCGGGGTTCGCGGATCTGCGCAACCCGGTTTCGCGTGTTCGAGATCCCGGCAGCGTTGACATCCGAACCTTTGTCTCTCCCGCGGCCGAGGCCGAGCACATCGCGCTCCTGCTCCGCGAAGCCCATCTGCACGACGGCGTGCCGTGGCGCGACATGGCGGTACTCGTTCGGTCCGGCCAGCACCTGGGTCGCATGCAGCGCGCGCTCACTGCATCAGGTGTTCCGGTGGAATTGGCCGGCGACGAGGTCCCGATTGCTCTGGAGCCGGCAGTGCGCACACTGCTTGCCGCCCTGCACGCCGCTGACGCGCTGAGCCGCGGCGAGCGTCTGGGGCCCGACGTCGCTGATGCACTCCTCACCGGGCCGCTCGGCAACCTCGACGCGGCAGCATTGCGGCGCCTGGGTCGTGCGCTGAGGCGACACGACGCTCGTGACGGCGACCGGCCAAGGCCCTCGAGGCTTCTCATTGCCGAGGCACTCGCCGAACCGGTCTTCCTCCAGACCATCGACGCTGCTGGTCCGACGCAGTGGGCAGTCGACGCAGCCGCCAAACTGGCTGCGCTGCTCCAGCGTGCGTCCGGCCAGATCAAGGCAGGCGAGCCGGCCGAGCAGGTGCTCTGGACTCTGTGGCATGGAACGAGTTGGCCGAAGCGGCTGCAGTCCGAGGCCGAAGACGGCAGCCCGGCGGGCGAAGGTGCGCTGCGGGCCAACCACGATCTCGATGCCGTCTGCGTCTTGTTCGCCGAGGCCGCGCGAGCCGAAGAGCGCGAGGCCCGACGCTCCGTGGCCGAGGTGGCTCGCGCCTTGGAGGCTCAACAGATCCCGGCCGATTCGCTGGCTCAGACTGGCGATTCCGGCGAGGCCGTCCAGCTCATGACCGCTCATCGCTCCAAGGGTTTGGAATGGCCGCTCGTCGTCGTGGCGGCGGTGCAAGACGGCGAGTGGCCCGATGTGCGTCCGCGCGGCACCCTCCTCCAGACCGATCGGCTGTCACCCGACGGCGTCGTTGCACCACCGGCCCCGTGGGCGGCGGTAGCCGAGGAACGCCGACTGTTCTACGTCGCCTGTAGTCGGGCGAAGTCGCGTCTCGTCGTGACGGCGGTCGCGTCGGGCTCCGACGAAGGCGAACAGCCGTCGCGGTTCGTTGTCGAGCTGTCATGCCCCCGCTCGCTCCGCTCGGGGGAGGCGGCCCCCGAACTGCCCGAACCGCAGGCGCGCCCGCACCGCACGTTGTCCTTGCGCGGGGTTGTCGCTCAGTTGCGTCGAGTGGGCGAGAACACCGACGATCCCGCGGTCCGTGATCGGGCGGCACAACTGTTGGCCCGCGTGGCCTCTCATCCCGCCGGTGGCGCAGCGCATCCCGATCGCTGGTGGGGTCTCGCGCCGCGAACGCACGCCGACGTGCCCGTACGCGATCCGCAGCAGCCACTCAGGCTCTCGGGCAGCCAGATGAACACGCTTACGCACTGCGTGCTCCAGTGGTTCATCAGTCATGAGGCCAAGGGCGAACGCGGCACGACGTCCGCACAGGGCTTCGGGTCGATAGTGCACGCGATTGCTGCCGAGGTCGTCCGTGCTGGTGCCGAGCCAGACCCCCAGAAGCTCGCCATCCACCTCGACGCCGTTTGGTCCGAACTCGGCCTCACGCCCTGGGTGAGCGCACGCGAGCGCGCTGAGGCTGTCGCCGCACTCGAGCGATTCGTCACCTGGCATGTGGCGAACCCACGGCGCGTCCTAGCGGCTGAGCACGAATTTGACGTCATCGTCGATGTCGACGGACGCGACGTTGCGATGCGCGGCTCGATGGACCGCGTGGAGCAAGACGCCGAAGGGATCCACGTCGTCGACTTCAAGACGTCAAAGAAGGCGATCGGCCTCAAGGAGGCCGAGGAACATCCGCAACTTGGTCTCTACCAAGTTGCCGTTGAGGCTGGGGCAGCTGAAGACCTTGCGCCAGGCGCTTCCGCGGCTGGGGCCGAGCTTGTCTATCTGCGCACGGGCTCCAAGACCCCAAAGGTGCGCAAGCAGTCACCGGGCACCGCGGTCGCGTTCGACCAACTACGGCACGCGGTCCGCGTCATCGGCGACGAAGAGTTCAGCGCCACCGTGGGCGACGCCTGCGGCTACTGCGCGTTTCAACGCGTCTGCCCAGCGCAAGAAGCTGGCGCCACGGTGGTCGCCGAGGAGCGCTCATGACGGCATCCCTCGTTCGCGACGAACAGCAGCTGCGCGACCTGCTCGGCATCCCGTTCACCCCGGCGCAGATGACGGCCATCACGGCGGGTCTCGATTCGCCCACCGCGATCATTGCCGGCGCGGGCTCCGGCAAGACGGCGGTCATGGCGGCACGGGTCTTGTGGCTGGTTGGTCACGAGGGCGTCGCACCCGACCGAATCCTCGGGCTGACCTTCACGAACAAGGCCGCCACCGAGCTGGGCCAGCGGGTACGCAGCTGCCTGGCGAGCTTGAACGTCGATCTCGCCCAGTTGGGCTCGGGCGATCCCACCGTGTCGACGTACCACGCGTTCGCCGGGGCGCTCATCTCCGAGCACGGCCTTCGGCTCGGCATCGAGCCAGATTTGCGCATCGTCACCGACGCCTCGCGCTTCCAGCGGTTCGCGCGGGCGGTTGAGTCGTTCGACGGCCGAATCGAGCTCCTGACCACGTACATTCCGTGGCTGGTTGAGAACGCGTCCAAACTCGACGCCGAACTCGCCGAGCATTGCGTGTCGACCCAAGATCTGCGGGCGTACGACGCTCGCATCATCGAGGTCGATGAATCAGGCGCTTCAGGCCAAGACGTCGTCGCGAAAGCGGCGGCCACCGCCCGCAGGCGCACCGAGATCACCTACCTCGTCGACGCCTACCGGGCAGCCAAGGTGGCCGACGGGGTCATGGACTTCTCTGACCAGATGGCCTGGGGCGCCGAACTCGCCGCGGTGCCTGAGGTTCGCCAAGCGCTGCGCGAGCGCTTCGATGTCGTCCTCCTCGATGAGTATCAAGACACGTCGGTGGCCCAACGCGACCTGCTCGTCGGGCTCTTTCACCGAATGCCCGTCACCGCCGTCGGCGACCCGGCGCAGGGCATCTACGGATGGCGCGGCGCTGCCACGAACAACCTTGAGGATTTCCTGACCGACTTCAGCGACGGTCCGGGCAATCGGCTCACGCTCAATCAAACGCGCCGCTGTCGTCCCGAGATCATCGAGGCGGCCAACGACGTCGTGCGCGAGTTCCACGACAACAGCAGTGTTGCGCCGCTTACGTCGGCCAAGGAGCCCGGTGGATCCGTCGAGGTTGCGTTGCACGACACGGTCAGCGACGAGATTGCCGGCATGGTCGAGAAAATCCGGGCCATCCGCGACGCCGGCGAGATTCTGCTGAAGCAGATCGCCATCTTGGTCCGGGTCGCACGCGAGAACGGCGAGATCGTCAAAGCCCTCCGCGACGCGCACATCCCGTTCGAGATCGTCGGCCTTCAAGGCCTGCTCGTTCAGCCCGAGGTTCTCGATGTCGTCTCACTGCTCGAGGTGGTCGACGACGCCACGGCAAATCCGGCCATGCTGCGCCTGCTCACCGGGCCCCGCTGGAACATCGGGCCGCGCGATCTGGCGCTTCTGGGGCGTCGAGCGTCCGACTTGTCCTATCGCTCCGACGCCGAGCCCGACGGCGATTCGCTGGCGGCCGCGTTGGCCAGATCCGTCGAGGGCACCGATCCCACCGAGATCGTCTCGTTGGCCGACGCCGTGGCAGATCCCGGCGAGGGTCCGTATTCCGCCGAGGCCCGCGAACGCTTCGCCGACTTGGCCCGCGTCGTCACGACGGTCCGTCGGCACGCGAGCGAACCGCTCCTCGACCTGGCACGGCGCGCGGTGCGGGCGCTCGACCTCGACATCGAGCTCGAAGCCGGCGACGTCGAAGGCGCCGGCGACAATCTCGCCCTCTTTCTCGACGCGGTTGCGGCGTATGCCGACACCGATCGCTACGCGTCGTTGTCCGGCTTACTCGGGTATTTCGCCGCAGAGCAGCAATACAACGACGGCATGGAGGTCTCCACCCCGTCCGAGGCCGACTCGGTCAAGTTGCTCACGATCCACCGGGCAAAGGGGCTTGAGTGGCACACGGTGTTCGTGCCGCTGATGTCCGGCACGGTGTTTCCTTCGACGCTTCCGCGACCCAACTGGTTGTCGAACATGTTGGCCATGCCCACAGCGCTCCGGGGCGATCGCAACAGCCTGCCTCAGTTGTTCGGCGACCCAACCGACTGGACAGACGACGACGCGGCCGACCACGACATCAGGGTCAAAGCGCTTGCTCAGATGGAGGAGCGTCGGCTGGCCTACGTGGCCTACACGCGGGCAGCCGAGCGTCTGGTGCTGTCTGGGCACTGCTGGGGTCGAACGCAGGTCAAGCCCCTTGGCCCATCCGAGTTCTTGCTGCGCACCCGTGAATGGCTGATCGGACGCGGCGGGTCCCCCGACATTTGGGCTGACGGGCCGGCTGAGGGCGGCGTGAATCCGCATCTCGCGGCTGTTCAGGCGGCCGAGTGGCCGGCGGCAGCCCCGAAACTCCGGCGTCGTCGCGCCCTGGCCGATGCCGTCCGAAAGCAGCTGAACAAGCCGGTCGACGTTCCCGTCGAATCGTCCGACCTCGACGCCTTGGAACACGACATTGAGCTTCTCCTCGCCGAGGCGGACGCCGCAGGCGAAACCGAACGCGCCGTGCCGCTGCCTGCCACGCTGTCGGCGACCTCGGTGCTGAGCCTCGCCACAGAACCAGACGTCCTGGCCCGCCAGTTGGCCCGACCCATGCCGCGCCAGCCATCGCCCGCCGCCCGGTTCGGCACCCGATTCCACGCATGGGTCGAGGCGCACTACAACCAGCAGGTGCTGCTCGATCCCACCGATCTGCCGGGCCGAGGCGACGTCGACCTGGCCTCCGACGCCGACCTCGACGAGGTCATCGCGCTGTTCAAGGTCGGGCCATACGGCGATCGGGAGCCGTATGCCATCGAGGCACCGTTCTCGCTTGTTTTGGGCGGCCAGCAGGTCATCGGGCGCATCGACGCCGTCTTCCGTGACGGCGCTCGATTTGAGGTGGTCGACTGGAAGACCAACCGCAGCGAAACCGCCGACCCGCTGCAGCTGGCGCTCTATCGGCTGGCGTGGGCCGAGCTCAAGGGCGTCGAGGTTGCCGACGTCTCGGCTGCGTTCTACTACGTCCGCCTTGGCACAGTGCAGCGTTTCGACGACCTGCCCGAACGAGCCGAATTGGAGGCACTGTTCAACGAAGGTGGTCGGTGAGCGTTCCCTGGTCGCCGAACAACTCGGCTTGCCAATGCGCGATCAACTCTGAGGCGTCCCAGTCGTCGGGATGGAATCCGCGCCGGTTGTAGGAGTTCAGCCGACGCCATACCGATCGCTGCAGAAATGGCGAGCGCCACAGGGCACGAAAACTGCGGAGCAGCGTCCCGGGGTTGTACGTGGCGCGGTCGCGCAGCATCGACAGTCCGGTGTGCGCCAACACCTCGAGGATGAAGATCGCCGTTGTCGTGCGCATGATGAGAATGCGCAGCCACTCGGGCCCGCCTGCCGCGCGGTAGACATCGAACGCGACAGCCTTGTGCTCCGACTCCTCCAGCGCATGCCAGAGCAGGAGGGAACGCACGTCGCTGTCGCCCAGCAGACGCTGCGCCTCCGGGTTCTCGAGGAGCACCTCGGCGATCGTCGCCGTGTAATGCTCCAAGGCAGCGGTGACGGCCAGGCGTTGCAGCCGAGAGGATGTCCGGTCGACGAATCCCAGGAGGCGGCGGACATGCCGATCGACCTTCACACTGCGATAGCCCATGTCGGCCAGCACCTCGTTGAGTTCCTGGTGCTCCCGTCCGTGCGTGACCTCCTGGCCGATGAACCCGGCGACTTGTGCCTTGAGTTCAGCATCGGTGACCCGGTGACGCAGGTCGCGGACAGAACGGACGAAGAAGGCCTCACCCTCGGGGAACGTTCCCGAGAGCACAGCGACCGCATGGCTCATGATCAGATCGCCGTCGACGTAATGCTGAAAGCGCGTGCCGACGGGATGGCGAAAAGTGACCCGCCGCGGCTTCACGTCACGGTGTGGCACGGGGTGGTCCATGGGGTCAGTGTGCGCCACCTGCCGGCGCGGTTCCAGCAGGGTGAGACGCTGGCAGCGTGAAGTACGCGTTCGAAGAGACCCAGCACGAGCGCGCCGCCCATCTCCGCCTCGGCGAAGACTGGCGGTCGCCGGGTCTGCGGGTCATGGTGGTCGGTGGCGAACACATCGCGTCCAATGCCGGCGCCGGGATCCGTTGGATGGATGCCACCGATGCTCCCGATGGGTTGTGGTTGTTTCTCGGGTTCCGCGACGGTGTCGGCCATGCAGCGGTCATCACCGACTGCGTTCCGGACGCCTTGGAGCCGCAGAGCCTGCGCTTCATCGGCCCGACAATTGCACCGGAGGACGCCTCGCTCGCAGTCGAGGCCGTCGGACTCTCGCGTTGGCACCAGACGCACCGGTTCTGTCCACGATGCGGGACCGAGACGAACGTCATCAAGGCAGGCCATGCCCGGATGTGTCCCCACTGTGGCGCCGAGCATTTCCCCCGAACCGATCCGGCCGTGATCATGCTGATCAGCGATGGGAGCGATCGAGCGGTCCTGGGCCGTCAGGCGGCCTGGCCCCCGAACCGGTTTTCGACGTTGGCCGGGTTTGTCGAGCCGGGGGAGTCGCTCATCGACGCAGTGAGGCGGGAGGTCATGGAGGAGGCGGGGATCCTCGTCGGCGAAGTCGCCTACGCCGGGAGCCAGCCATGGCCGTTCCCATCCAGCCTGATGCTTGGTTTTCACGGTGTCGCCGAGACGTTCGACATCACGGTCGACGGCGATGAGCTGGAGGAGGCCAAGTGGTTCTCTCGAGACGAAATCACCGAACTGACGGCATCAGGTGAGTTGCTTCTCCCGCCATCCGTCTCGATCTCGCGATGGTTGATCAACCAATGGCACGGCGGCGAGATCTCCGGCAACTGGTTCACGGGCCGATGAGTCGGTGGCGCCAACTACCCTGACGGCGTGACCGAACCCGTGACCGAACCCGCGGCCGAGGAGCTGCTCACCGAGCTCGACCCTGAGCAGCGTGCGGTCGCCACCACGTTGCGCGGGCCGGTCTGCGTCATCGCTGGCGCTGGCACGGGCAAGACGCGCGCCATCACGCATCGCATCGCCTACGGCGTCGCCACGGGTATCTATCGACCGTCCGAGGTGCTCGCCGTCACTTTCACCACGCGTGCGGCCGGCGAGATGCGGTCGCGACTTGCCGAGTTGGGTGCGTCTGGCGTCCAGGCCCGCACGTTTCACTCGGCATCGCTACGGCAGGCCCGTTATTTCTGGCCGCACGTCTACGGAACCGAGTTTCCCGAGATCGTTCAGTCGAAGTTCGCGCTTGTCGCCGAGGCAGCTCGCCAGATGAGCGTTCGTGCCGACCAGAGCCTCCTGCGTGATCTCTCGGCCGAGATCGAGTGGGCCAAGGTGAGCAACGTCCGACCAGCCGACTACGCAGACGTGGTCGGACGGATGCACCGCGAGGTCGGCGACCTCGATCCCGGAACGGTTGGCGGGCTGATGGCTGCGTATGAGGAGGTCAAGCGCGAACGGGGGCGCATCGACATGGAAGACATCCTGCTGATCACGGCCGCGATCCTGGCCGACGACGATCGTGCGGCGGCGCAGGTGCGACGCCAGTACCGATGGTTCGTCGTCGACGAGTTCCAGGATGTCAACCCATTGCAGTCGACCCTGCTCGACCTGTGGTTGGGTGGCCGCGACGAGATCTGCGTCGTGGGCGACCCGCGCCAGACCATCTACACCTTCGCCGGTGCCACACCCGCCACGCTCACCGGCTTCGCGCGAAGGTTCCCAGACGCCGAACGCATCGAACTTGTCCGCAACTATCGCTCGACCCCGCAGATCATCGATGTCGCCAATTCTGTCTTCCCGCGCACGTCAGAAGGTGTGAGGCTTGCGGCCCAGTCGCCGGCGGGCAATGCCGTGCGCTTCCATTCCCACACCGACGACGCCGCAGAGGCGCAGGCGATCGCAGCCGAAGCAAGCAGGATGCATCGCGAGGGCGTTCCCTGGTCGCAGATCGCGGTGCTCTTTCGCATCAATGCGCAAGCCGAGCCTTTCCAGGAGGCCTTCGGTGCGGCCGACATCCCCTACACGCTGCGCGGCGTCGAAGGCTTCTTCCAACGGGCGGAGGTTCGGCAGGCCGTTGCTCTCATCCGTGCCGCGGCTCGGGCGTCGTCGGGCGACGAGCGGCCATTGGTCGACGAGGTACGCGCCGTCCTCTCCGGCCTTGGCCACACCGACGAGCCGCCGCACGGCGCCGGAGCCGTTCGCGATCGCTGGGAGTCGTTGCGCGCTTTGGTCTCGATGGCCACGCAGATGACAGCGGGCTCCGACATGGCGGCATTCGTGGCGGAGTTGGAACACCGGTCCGCCAATGCACACGCCCCGGTGGGCGACGGCGTCGTCTTGGCCACACTTCACGCCGCCAAGGGCCTGGAGTGGGATGCGGTGTTCTGCGCCGGCGTGCGCGAAGGCCGGCTGCCGTTCTCCTTGGCACAGACGCCAGCCGAGATCGACGAAGAGCGGCGACTCTTCTACGTGGGCGTTACCCGGGCGCGCATGCACCTGACCGTGTCCTGGCGCGGACGGCCTTCGCGATTTCTCGACACCGTCTTGCCAGCCGACATGCGTTCGCCGGTCCGCACGAAGTCGGCCAAGAAGATGGCATCGGCCGTCGAGGCACTAAGCGACGGAGACCGAGCCGTATTCGAGCGTCTCAAGGCCTGGCGGCTCGAGGAGGCCGGCCGCGCCAAGGTGCCGGCGTTCGTCGTCTTCACCGATGCGACGTTGGCTGCGCTGGCCGAGCACCGTCCGTCCGACGCCTCGTCCCTCCTACGAATGCCGGGCATCGGGGCGAGCAAGATCGAACGCTACGGCGATGCCGTGTTGAACGTCTTGTCGGGCTAGCGCGCGAACCCGGGCATGCTCTCCTCGAGGATCGCCCGGAACCGGGCGGTTGCCCCCAACTGGCTGAGCACGCCGATGCCACCGACCCACACGCGGTGGAGCAGAACGTATTCGCGCGGCAGATTGATTCGCAGGGACATCCCCATGCCTTCCGACGTCGGAGCGCTCACCCGCGTGACCTGCTGGCGCATCCATTCGCGGCTGAACGTGAACTCGTCTACGCGGGCGGGTTCGACGAACGGCCCGATGAACCGGCCAATGGCATCCGCGCTCAGGTGCACATTCGGACGAAGGAAACCGAGCTGGCGCAGTTCGGCCTCGAGTGCGTCGAAGTCGCCGTCGACGGCCAGCCGGAGAATATGACCAAGCTCAGCCGGAACGCCATCGGGCAGATGCGCGACGGCGCCGAAATCCACGACGCCGAGCTGGCCCGTGGGCATGATCCGGTAGTTGCCGGGATGCGGGTCGGCGTGCAGCAGGCCCGTCCGCTCCGGTCCGGCGAAGATGAATCGAACGTACAGATCGCCGAAGCGATCGCGTTCTTCCTTCGTCCCGTTCGCGATGATCTCGGCCAATGATCCCGTGGACTCCAACCACGTTGTGACAAGCGCCTGGTCAGTGTGGGCAACAACATGCGGGATGACGATGTTCGGATCGCCGGCGAACTCCGCGGCGAAGGCTTCCTGATTCTTCGCCTCCAACGTGTAGTCGAGTTCTTCAACGACGCGTTCCTGAAGTTCTTCGATGATGCCGTCGACGTCGATCGCGGGGGCGATGATCGCGAAGAGCCGTCCGAGCCTGCCCAGTTGCCTGAGGTCGGCTCGCAGGGCCTTGCCCGCACCGGGGTACTGCAACTTCACCGCCACATCAGTCGGGCTGTCGGCCTCGCTCCACACGGCACGGTGGACCTGTCCGATGGACGCGGCTGCGGCCGGGGCGTCCTCAAAGGACGTGAACCGTTGGCGCCATTCGGAACCGAATTGGTCGGCCATGACGCGATGAACCACGGCGGGCGGCATGGGTGGCGCTGCGTCTTGGAGCCGGGTGAGTGTTTCGCGATAGGGCTGAGCAACCTCGTCAGGTAGCGCGGCCTCGAAGATGCTCATGGCCTGGCCAAACTTCATGGCGCCGCCCTTGAGCTGGCCGAGCACAGCGAAGAGTTGATCGGCCGTCCGTCGCTGGATCTCCTGGTAAACCGCTTCTGCTGGCGCGCCGGCGAGACGACGTCCGACACCCAGGGTGGTGCGGCCGGCGAAGCCGACGGGCAGGGCCGCCAACTTCATCCCGCGAGTGAGGGCGTTGAGCGGGAGCGGTCGCTCCTCGTTGGCCATGGCTTAAGGGTAGGTGGCGCCTCCACGTGCGGATCTAGGCGGCAATGAGCAGGGAGCACGGGCACCGTGGGTGCAGGCCGGGCGAAGCTACGGCGGTTACGGTCCGATCGGCCTCGACCGTCAGGATCTGGGTGGCCGTGCGCGGCCGCTCGCCGGCCGCAAATCGGGCGACTTCCGCGGCAATCTCGGCAACGGCGGCGTATTGCGTGAGTGGCGAAACTCCAAGGGCGACCGGTCGACCGAACTGCGGAAGCAGCGCGGGCCAGGTGGGATCCCACCCGGCGCGATGAAGGTCGAGACACTCCACACACGGCGTCCGGCCGGGAACGACTAGAGGCCCGAGCCGGACGACATCGCCATCGAGAACAACCACAAGGTGTGTGATGCCGCAACTTGCGGCGTTCGCGAGAACGTGGCGACTGGGTTCGCCTGACGACACCGCGATGACGAGATCCGGGTCGGGGGCCACGGTGAGTTTCAGATCGGCCAGAAGCGACCTGAGTGTTGCGGCGAGCGGACGCGACGGGCCGTCATGGGACAGCCCGATCCGGGTCGACGAGCGTCGGGCCCGTTCGCCATCGACAACCGCACCGACCGCGATGAGTGGGGCGAGAGCTTCGGCGACGTCGGTGCCAAGCTCGGGAAGATCGCGCTTGACGTGTCGGCGGAGCGTCTCAAAATCACGCGTGCCGTCGAGACCACGTAAGAGTGGGTACAAACCGGGGTGGTCACGAATGACCAAGCCGGGGCTTGTACCCACTTGAAGATGTGCGGCATCGCGCCGCAATACTGCTGCGCCCGGTCGGACCGTTGGTCTCACCGGGTCACTGTGACGAAGGAATGGCCGGCGCGCGAGCCGGCCATCCACACGTCAAGCTCTTCCGAGAATCCTGTTGAGTTTGGTCGAGCACACCGGGCAGATGCCCTTGGCCATCTTGGTGCCCTTGTCGCTGACGTGCACCTCACCGGTGGCTTCGCGCTTGGCCTTGCACTTCACGCAGTAGAACTCGCCACTCCATGTTTCCGACATTTCGGTCTCCTTGTCGGTCGGTCTTGCCTCACTCACCGTAGGGGAGGGCGGGGCGAGAAACGCGCAGAAATGCCGGGGGGACTCGGAACTTCTGTCACCAATTGGACGGGCTCTGGCCGGATCTGCCTTCCCCTGCGGACCCGGCCTAGAGCCCTATTCGCCGCCAACCTAGGCGGCGGTTCGGACGGCGGTCAACGATTTCGACAACATTGATTTCCACGCTTGTGGATAACGCTGGGGACAACCTGTGGGGATCGCGGAGAACCGATGTGGACATCCGGTGGAAAGCCGGTGGACGGACGTTTGTGCGCATGGCATCTCCCCACGCATGACGTGCGGATATAGCGTGGAGCGCGTGGACGACGTGGAAATCCGACGCAGTTCGCGCCGGAAACGCACCGTCAAGGCCTATCGAGATGGCGACAAGATCGTCGTCCTTATGCCTGCGCACCTCAGTGCAGCCGAGGAGGCAGCGCATGTGGAGAGCCTGGTGGCGAGCATCCATCGCAAGGAGTCCAGCCTCTCCGACGAGGAGTTGACCGAGCGGGCCGAGCAACTGAGTCGACGCTGGCTCGACGGCCGCGCACGGCCGGAGAGCGTCCGTTGGGTGAGCAATCAGGTCAAGCGGTGGGGCTCATGCTCGTCCCACGACAAAGCCATTCGGCTGTCCGATCGGCTCCAGGGAATGCCGCAGTGGGTCGTCGACTACGTGCTGTTGCACGAGTTGGCTCATCTGATCGAGGCCAATCACGGACCGAGGTTTCACGCGCTGCTCGCGGACTACCCGCACCTCGATCGCGCTAAGGGGTTCCTTGAAGGCGTGACCTGGCGGCAGCGATGAGTTCGCGGACGTCCTGATCGGTCGGCTCTGGCGCGGCATCCGGATGTAGCCGAACCCAGCGGACCTCATCGCCGCCGTTGGCAATCGACACCTCCGAGTCGGCTGGCGCAAGGACGAGGAACTGGACGTCCAAGTGGTGTCCGCCGTCTGGTTGCGGGCCGCAGAACGGCACATGGTGGCGGGAGAGTCGGAGGGGAATCGGCTCGACCGAGAGCCCCTGGACGCCGGACTCCTCGCGAGCTTCTCGCAGCGCTGCAGCCGCAAGATTGGCATCGTCCGGTTCGCAGTGGCCGCCGGTTTGCAGCCACTTGCCCGCTTTTGAGTGAAAGAGGAGCAGGGCTTCGTCGGCGCGAACGATCAGGGCGCTGCTGGTGATGTGGTCGGGGTGGCAGCTACGCAGCATGCCGTCGGGCCGCGCGTCGAGATGCGTGAGATACGAGCGGCGGAGCGAATCCTGCTCAGCGTCGGGCGCGACCCACGCTGACAGAATGGCGCGGGCGTCGGCGTGAAGGCTCACGCGCCGGAGTCGCCATCGTCAGCCTTATCGAGCAATTCAGTCAGGGCGGCGTCGAAGTCGGTGTCGTCATCGACGGGCGCGAACCCCAACGGGTCGTCGAGGTCGGCGGCCGTGGGCATGAGGTCGGGGTGTGTCCAGACCGCGTCGCGAGCGTCGGAGCCGAATCTGTCGCGCAGCGCCGCCCACAGGGTTGCCGCGTCCCGCAATCGGCGCGGGCGCAGTTCGAGACCGACGAGGGACGCAAAGGTCTGCTCGGCTGGTCCGCCGGTGGCGCGACGTCTGCGCACGGCCTCGGACAGAGCCGGTGCCGTGGGCATGGTGTCTCGTGTGGCCAGGTCGACGACCTCGTCGACCCAACCCTCGATGAACGCCAGCAGCGTCTCGAGCCGATCGACCGCATGCTGCTGTTCCGGCGTGCGCTGAGGTTCGAAGAGTCCGCCTTCGAGGGCCTCCGGCAACTGGGACGGATCGAGTTCTGCAAGTTTGCTCTCGATGCCCGAGACGTCGATACGCGTGCCGCGGCCGAACTCTTCGACCGCGTTGACGAGCGCACCTCGAAGCCACGGCGCGTGTTGGAAAAGCCGGTGATGCGCGCATTCGCGCAGCGTCACGTAGAGGAGGACGTCAGCGGGCCGATGCTCCAGACCCTCACCGAAGGACGCGACGTTGGACGGCAGCACTGCGGCGATCCGCTCGGGACCGAGTGGCAACCCGATGTCGGTCGATGAGAGGACCTCGCCAGCCAGGCCAGCGAGCGCCTGCCCGATCTGTTGGCCGAACATCGCCCCTCCGACCTGGCTGAATATGCCGATCAGCGGCCCGGCCACAGCTCTGGCTTCCTCGGGCAGCGCCTCGCCCATGGCTCCGACCACATGCGTGGCGATGGGCTCGACGAGCAGTTGCCAGGTTTCGGACGTCTGGTCGATCCACTCGGCGCGGCTCCATGCGACAGCCGCTGTCGCGCCTCGCGGGACGGCGGTGACTTGGTCGAGCCAGCCCTCAGCGAGTTGGACGGCGTCGTCGATGGCACCGGATTGCCCGGTGTGCGGGGCGGGGTCGGGCCCGGCAGCCGCAACAGCCTGCCGTGCAACATCCTTGGCCATCGCGAAGTTGATGGGGCCGTCGTGTGGCTGGAACATCTGCTGCATCTGGCCAAACACGACGCCCAGATCGGGCATCTGCCCGCCGGTGCCTCCGCCGAGGGCTTCGAAGAGGCCTTCCATCGGTGTGCCCTTGAAGGGGTCTTCACCGGGTACGGGGTCGATGTCATCGCCCATGTGGCCAGCCTATCGATGGCTCGGTAACGGGTCGGGATAGCGTCAGACCGTGAAAAAACTGGCCAAGCTGTTGGTCTTCATCGTTATTCCGGCGATCCTCATCAACGCCTGGGTTGTGTCCCGCCAGGAGCGGGAGGCATCCACGTTCGGGGGCGGGCGGGTCGTGACTGTCGCCGGACCAGACCTGAATGTGCGCGAGTACGGTTCGGGGCCGTCCAAGGGCGCAATCGTGCTGCTTCACGGTTTTGCCGGGTCGCTCGAGTGGTGGGGCGATGTCGCGCCGAAACTCGCCGAGAAGACCGGTCGCAAGGTCATCGCGATCGACCTCGTTGGCCACGGAGGGTCCGAATCGCCGCGCGACTCCGACGCATATGGAGCCCGCGGGCAGGCGCTCGCGGTCACCCGCGTGCTCGCCAAATTGAAAGCGAGCGACGTCGTCCTCGTCGGACATTCGATGGGTGGCCACATCGCGACCTATGTGGCTGAGCGCGAGCCCGACCTCGTGGCCAAGGTTGCGGTGATCGACACGTTCGGGGCGCCGGGACTCCGCGATTTGGGGCCACTGAAGGCGGCCACGTGCGCGCCGATCATCGGACCCGCCATCGATCGGTTCCGGGTGTTCGACGCCATCACGAGGTCGTCGCTCCAGCCCGCATTCGCTCCGGACTTCCAGGTTCCGACCCTTGCCTTCCGGTCACTGAAGCAGCTGCAGTATCGAGCCGTGTGTGAGTCAACTGCCGGTGACGAGCTCAATGCAAAGCGCCCGGTGGCCGCGCAACTCGCGCAACTCGGCAAGCCGGTCAAGGTGCTCTGGGGCTCTGAAGACGCGCTGACCCCCACCGCCGCGAACGTCGCGGCCTATCGCAAGGCCGGACTGAAGCCCGTCATCGTCAAGGGTGCCGGTCACAGCGGGTTGGTTGAGAAGCCCGATGCCGTCGTCAGGATCTTGACTGACTTCGTGAAGTAGCGTGGCCGAGTGCCGCAACGGGTCCGTCTGCTCGACATTCGCGATACGCCACTGAGCATCGATGAGGTGTTCGCCGCGGTGCGCGATCCAGCTGCGGGCGGCACGGCGCTGTTCGTCGGCACCGTGCGCGACCGCGACCCGGGTGTCGATCCCGACGCCGAGGTTGTCCGATTGGACTACAGCAGCCACCCGAGTGCGCTTGAGCGCCTGCAGGAGGTGGCGGAGAAGGTGGCCTCCGACTGCGACATCGTCGGGCTTGCAGCCGTCCACAGGATCGGTGAACTCTCCATCGGAGACCTCGCAGTTGTGGTCGCGGCATCGGCCGGCCACCGCGACGAAGCGTTTGCGGCCGCTCGCCGCATGATCGACGACCTGAAGGCGGACGTTCCGATCTGGAAGCACGAAGTCTTCGCCGACGGTGAGACCGAGTGGGTCCGTGGCGCCTGACGACCGTGGCGGCGTCTCCATTGACGCCGCGGCGCCGAGCCGCCGCTATCTCACACTGCTCGTCGGGTCGTTGTCGCTCATCGCGCTGGCGTGCGTCACGCTGCTGTTCCCCGTGCCCTACGTGATCATGCGGCCGGGCCCAACCTTCAACACACTCGGCGAGTTCGACGGCAAGCCGATGATCACGTTCCCGAGTGGGACGAGGACGTACCGTGATCGCGGTCAGATCGATTTCACGACGGTGTCGGTCACGCGACCAGATGCCAAGCCTTCGCTCCTGGAGGCCGTCGCGGCGTACTTCTCGGCCGATACCTCCGTTGTCCCGCGGCGACTCATCTATGCCGACGACGAGTCGGCCAAGCAGTCCCGCCAGAGGTCGCAGCGGCAGCTCGCGTCCTCCAAGGACTCGGCGCGGGTCGCGGGTCTTCGCGCAGCCGGATACAAGGTGGCCGAGAAGGCAGTCGTCGAGGCAGTCGGCAAGAAGGCGCCGGCCGCCGGGCACCTGCGTCGGGGTGACGTGATCATCGGCGTCGCCGGTCGCGAGACCGTCGGCGCACAGGAGGTCGTCGATGCTGTCCGGACGACCAAACCGGGTCACAAGGTGACGATCGAGTTCAAGCGCAAGGGCGTAGTCCACTCGGTGACACTGAAGACGATCGCCGATCCGCTCAACCACAAACGTCCGCTGATCGGGGTGGGACTGACGTCGCAGTTCAAGTTCCCGATCCAGGTCAGCAACCACGTCGGCACGCAAATTGGGGGGCCCAGCGCTGGTTCGATGTTCGCGCTGGCCATCTACGACCGCTTGACGCGCGGCACGCTCACCGGCGGTCTCCATGTCGCGGGTACCGGTGAGATCCGTCCCGATGGCGTCATCAGTCCCATCGGCGGAATCCGGCAGAAGATGGCGGGCGCCGCGAGAGCCGGGGCAACCGTCTTCCTCGTGCCCTCCGCCAACTGTGCCGATGCCCGGCGGGGGGCAGACGGTGCCGGCCGCGTCGACGGCCTGGAACTGGTCCGTGTCCGGAAGCTTTCCGATGCGATCACGTCGTTGGAAACCTTGGCGAAGAGTCCCAAGGCCGGGGGCTCCTCCCGCAGGGTGCCCGGGTGTGGCGGGCCGCACTAGGGTGACAGCGTGAGCGACATCTTCGGCGCCCCCCGGCGGCCGACCCCCCGAGGTGGGCCCACCTTCGACCGGCGGCGTCGCGTGCTCGTCCCCACCTTGGTGACGCTGGCAGCGCTGTTGTTCCTCGGATCGATTTTCACGAACCTGTGGACCGACCGGCTTTGGTTCCGGTCCGTCGGGTACGGCCAGGTGTTCACGACTGTTCTGGTCACGCGGGTCGGTCTCTTCCTGATTTTGGGCATTCTGTTCGCCGGGTTGGTGATCGGGAACGGCTTTGTGGCATGGCGACTGCGCCCCGACGTCCTGCCCACCCGTCGCGACGACCCTGCTTTCCGATATCGGGTCGCACTCGTGCCGGTGGCGCGTCCGATCACGCTCGCCCTCGGTCTGATTCTGATCGTCTTCGCCGGTTCAGTCGGAGCCGGCCATTGGGACACCTTCCAGATGTGGCTCCACGGAGGCCACTTCGGGATCAAGGACCCGCAGTTCGGCAAGGATGTCGGGTTCTTCGTTTTCGACTACCCATGGATGCGCTTCCTGGCGTCGTACGCGTTCGCGATCGTTGTTCTGTCTGTTCTGGTCGCCGCATTTGTGCACTACATCTACGGCGGCATTCGCCTGGGCGGTCGTGGGCCACGGGTTTCTCGCGGCGCCCAAGTGCACTTGCTGATGCTCATCGGTGTCGGTGTCCTGGTGCAGGGCTTCTCCTACTGGCTGGATCGGTTCGGCTTCGCCGTCGAACCGTCATCCTTGTTCGACGGCATCGGCTACACCGACGCCCACGCACGCATCCCGGCACACAACATCTTGGTCGGCGTTGCCGTCGTGTGCGCCGTGCTCTTTGTCGGCGGAGCGCTTCTGCGGTCCTGGGTGTTGCCCGGCGTGAGTCTGTCTCTGTTGCTGCTGACGGCGGTCTTGATTGGTGGCATCTGGCCCTTTGTCATGCAGTCGTTCCAGGTGAAGCCGTCCGAACCCGACAAGGAAGGTCCGTACATCGGCCGCAACATCCGTGCGACGCGCGACGCCTACGACGTCGCGGCAACGAGGCCTCACCACTACACAGCCAAGACGTCGCTCACCGGGGCCGAGCTCAGTCGAACGGCTGAGTCGCGGGTCAGCAGCCGGTTGCTGGACCCAACGCTGATCGCGCCGGCGTTCGAACAGCTCCAACAAGTTCGCGGCTACTACTCGGTTCCACCGACGCTCGACGTCGATCGGTACCGACTCGCCAAGAACGCCGCGCCGCAAGACATCATCATCGCCGCCCGTGAGCTGAATCTCGACGGGCTGCAGCCGTCACAGCGCAACTGGGCCAACGAGCACACCGTGTACACGCACGGTTACGGAGTCGTGGCGGCGCTCGGCAATCGGCGCGGGCCACAGGGTGCGCCCGTGTGGGTCGAGAAGGACATCCCGCCCGTGGGAGACCTGAAGTTCAAGGTTCCGCCGCGCATCTACTTCGGCGAAGCGTCACCGACATACTCGATTGTCGGGCGGCCGAGCGGCGCGTCGCCGATCGAGGTCGACATTCCCAGGGGCGATGGCGGCGGGGGCTCGAGCCGGGCGAACGCCACGCAGAACACCTACAACGGCACCGGCGGAGTCCCCGTGGGCGGCCTGTTCGCAAAGACGTTGTACGCCTTCAAGTTCGCCGAGCCAAACATCATCCTGTCGAGCCGGGTCAACCCCGCGTCTCGGATTCTGTACGAGCGCCACCCCCGCGATCGGGTACGCAAGGTTGCGCCTTGGCTGACCATCGACGGCGACACATATCCGGCGGTCGTGGGTGGTCGGCTCGTGTGGATCGTCGACGCCTACACGACGAGCAACGACTACCCGTACTCCCAACACCGATCACTCCGGGAGGCGACGGACGACACACTCACTCGCGGTTCGGCCGTGCTTCCGACCGATCAGGTCAACTACATGCGCAACTCGGTCAAGGCGGTGGTTGACGCCTACGACGGCTCGGTCGACTTGTATGCCTGGGACGCCAAAGACCCCGTCCTGAAGGCGTGGATGAAGGTTTTCCCAGGAGTCGTCAAACCGCGTTCGGCCATCAAGGAACCCCTTCTCGAACACCTGCGATACCCGGTCGACCTGTTCAAGGTGCAGCGTGACGTGCTGCGGGAGTATCACGTCATTGATCCGCAGACGTTCTACGAAGGCAGCGAACGTTGGAAGGTGCCGGAGGATCCGGCCGGGTCGGGCAACTCACTGCAGCCGCCTTATTACCTGTCCATCAGCACGCCCGGGCAGAAGGGCGGCCCGTACTTCTCCCTGACAACCGTCTACCTCCCCAACAGTCGACAGAACTTGGCGTCCTTCGTCTCGGTGAACTCCGAGGCGACAGACAGGGGATACGGCAAGATGCAGATCCTGCAACTGCCGAGCGACACCCAGGTGGGCGGCCCCAGCCAGATCGCCAACACCTTCAGTTCTGACCAAGGTCTCAAGCAGGCACTTCTGCCGTTCTCGCAGGGCAACGACGCCGTGATCCAGCGTGGCAACTTGCTGACGCTGCCGGTCGGCAACGGGCTGCTGTACGTCCAGCCGGTCTACATCAAGCGCCAAGCCGCCGAGGGCACGTATCCCGTGCTCCAATTCGTCGCGGCGTCCTTCGGCAAGGATGTCGGATTCGGCCAGACGCTCGACGAGGCCCTGAGGGTTGCGCTCAAGTTGCAAGGCGGAGAGGTGCCGACGGAGCCAGGCACGCCCGAAACGCCGGGTGCAGCCAAGACGCCGAGCCAGTATCTCGAGGAGGCTTCGGCGAGCTACAACGAGGCACAGGAGGCGTTGAAGTCGGGCGATCTGGCCACGTACCAGCGCAAGATTAATCAAATGAACGACCTCATCGAACAGGCCCAGAAGGCGCTGAAGTAGCCCGAGTAGGGTGCCGCCATGGGTTGGTTACGACGCCGTAGGTTTGACGGCGCTCACGTCTTCATCACGGGCGCAGCCAGCGGTATCGGAAAAGCCACCGCCGAAGCTGTCGCTGCGAAAGGCGGGCGGCTGTTCCTCACCGATGTGAATGCCGAGGCGCTTGCCGCAACCGCGGCAGGCATCGAGGCCGCCGGCGGCACCGTCCTGCTCGCACAGGCGGCTGACGTGTCGTCCTACGACGCGATCAAGGCGCTGGCCTCCGATGTGCACCGGCAGGTGGACGCGGTTGACGTCGTCATGAACATCGCCGGGATCTCGACTTGGGGCAGAGTCGACCGCCTTGAGCACCGGCAGTGGCAGGCGATCGTCGATGTGAATCTGCTGGGACCGATCCACGTGATCGAGGAGTTCATCCCGGCCATGATGCGAGCCCGGCGTGGCGGCGCGTTGGTCAATGTTTCGTCGGCGGCCGGAATCGCCGGATTCCCATGGCACGCCGCCTACAGCGCCAGCAAGTTCGGCCTTCGAGGTGTGTCCGAGGTCTTGCGGTTCGACCTGCGTCGCAACCGCATCGACGTCAGCTTGGTCTGTCCGGGGGCGGTGAACACCGGTCTGGTTCAGACGCTCAGTGTTGCCGGCGTTGACACCGAAGGGACGGCGTTCGGCAAACTGCGTGCCAGGTTCGCTCGGCACGCGGCCACTCCGGAGAAAGCGGCGAAGGCGATCGTCCGCGGCGTCGAGCGTGGGACCTACTGGGTGTACACGTCGCAGGACATCCGGATGTTGTTCCTGCTGCAGCGCTATTTCGAGCCCGGATACCGGCTGCTCATGCGAATCATGAACGACGGTTTTGCCAAGGCCATGAAGAAGGCGGACGCGTCGTGAGCCGGCTGCCAGTCCCGAGTCTTCGCGAGGCGGGGCCGCTCGCATGGGGGTTTGCCCGGGTGAGCGGACGGGCGATCGGAACGGAGCCGCCGCTGCTGTTCCTGACCATCGGACGTCAGCACGGTCTGTTTCGCGGATGGCTCCACTTCGCCGGCAAGCTCATGCCCGGCGGCCGTTTGCCGCGTCGCGAGAGCGAGCTCATCATCCTTCGTGTCGCCGCCCTCAGGGAGTGCGCCTACGAGGCCGAACACCATCGTCGCCTGGGTCGGCGGGCCGGCTTGACACGCGAGGAGATTGGGCGAGTAGCGGACGGTCCCGGTGCGACCGGCTGGAACTCCCGCGAGGCGGCACTGCTCCGCGCCACTGATGCACTGGTGCAGAACCGAGACCTCACCGACGGCGAATGGGCGTCACTGCGGACACATCTGAACGAGCGGGATGTCGTTGAGTTCCTGATGCTCGTGGGTCATTACGACATGTTGGCGACGTTCGTGAACACTCTGCGGCTCCCGCCAGATCAAGCGCGGCGGAAGCCGACGGTCGAGTAGACCCGCTGGGGCGGTCGTCTCAAGACCGACGGCGGTCGTAGTCGGCCAGGAACTGGTTGATTTCCACCCATGTCGTCTCGGGCGCGCGCGTGCCCGTCAGGATGCCCAGATGGCCGCCGGGGGACAAGGGCAGGCGAATGTCGGGGGAGTTGGGCAGGATCGAGCCGACGTGCTGCACCGCCGGAATCGGTGCGAGCACGTCTGTTGTTCCGGCGACATTCATGACCGGGATGCGAACGTTGGCGAAGTCGACGTGGACATTCGGCCCGTCGAAGTGACCCGCCGCCAGTTCATTGCGCAACGCCATCCGGTGATATGCCTGCAAGGTCGCGCGGCCGGGGTAGGCCAGCATGTTGTTCATGATCTTGTCGACGGCCTGAATCTGCTCCAGGAACTCCCGGTCGTTGCGCCGCGTCCATAGGGTTCGCGGCTTCTTCAGATAGGTCGGCAGCGAGGTCGCCTTGAAGCCGATGCTGACCAATGGCGCCGGGATGGAACCCATCACCTTCATGCCCGTGCCGATGATGCGCCCGCCCGTGTACTTGCCGATGGCCCGCACCGGGGCGAGGGTCGGGTTCTTCGAGAAGTCGAAGGGACTGCCGACCATGGTGACCGTCTGGATCGGCAACTCGGAGTGCACCGCGGCAGTCGTCAGGGCCATGATGCCGCCCAGAGACCAACCGAGGATGTGCACGGGACGCCCCCCGGTGTCGTCGGACGTCTTTCGGATCGCGTCGGCGATCACGTCATTGACGAAGTGCTCGATCCCGACCTTGCGGTCGTCACCCTTCAATGGCCCATAGTCGACGAGATACGTCGGCCGGCCTCGGTTTACGAAGTCTTCGGCCAGGGAGAGGCCGCGGCGCAGGTCGAAGCAGGCCGCTTGAGATCCGAGCGGCGGGATGAACAACAGCGGAAGGCCTTTGGCCCGCACGCCCTTGACCCGGTTGTAGCGATGCAGTTCTCGCGTTCGGCCGGCGTCGATGATCTCCGACGGCGTTCGGGTGGTGTCGGCAATGCCGCCGCGCACCAAGAAGTCAAAGAGGTTCACGACGGCGTCCCGTCTGACTTCCAGCGGACGTTTCAGATCGAAGATGGATCCGGTCTGACTGCTTTCGTTGCTGGCCACCCGCTCATTCTGGACCACGCGTCGCGAGAGTGGGGTCGAGGTGGCGACCCGTAGTCTCATCCGTGGTGACTCAGAAAGGATTGCCCGCATGACGAAGGCAGCGGTGGCGACTCGGTATGGCGGTCCGGAGGTCTTGGCAGTTGTCGACGAGCCGGTTCCGGAGCCAGGTCCGGGAGAGGTGCGCATCGCGGTACGGGCGGCTGGCGTCAATCCATTCGACTTCAAGGTCTACAGCGGCGCGTTCGGCGAAGATGCCGACGCTCTGCCGATGCGGCTCGGCTTCGAGGCGTCGGGTGTCGTCGAGGTCGTCGGAGTGGATGTCGACGGATTTGCCGTCGGAGATGAAGTCATCGCGCACCCGGCGCCCGGCGCGTACGCAGAGGGCGTCGTCGCGCCGGCGTCCTCTCTCGTCGCCAAGCCCCCGAATCTTGGGTGGGAGGATGCGGCCGGACTGCTGTTGACAGGTTCCACCGCTGTCCATGCCCTTACCGCTGTTGATGCGTCCGAAGGCGACACCGTGCTGATCCACGGCGCCGGGGGAGTCGGACTCATGGCTGTCCAGTTGGCCGTCGCTCGCGGCGCCAGCGCCATCGTGACGGCAGTTCCCGAGCGGCACGACGAACTCCGCGCGCTCGGCGCGGTACCCGTTGCCTTCGGCGATGGCTTGCTCGAACGCGTGCAGGCCTTGGCCCCGAACGGCGTCGACGCTGCGCTCGATGTCGTGGGCACTGAGGAGGCACTGCAGGTGTCTCTGGCTGTTGTCGCCGACCGGAACCGCATCGTCACCATCGCCAACTTCGAAGGTGCACAAGCCGCCGGCGTCAAAGCCATCGGAGGCGGCCCGGGAGGCGACCCGGGAACCGAGATCCGTGCCGCGGCGAAGTACGAACTCGTCAAACTTGCGGGCGAAGGGCGGCTCAAGGTCACCGTCGACCGAACGTTCCCACTGACCGACGTGGCCGACGCCCATCGTTATCAGGCGAGCGGCCACGCGGTCGGCAAGGTGGTGTTGATCCCCTAGGTCAGGCGGCCGACAAGGCCGGCTCGGCCTCTACCAGCGTCCCCAGGACAGTGCGGAGATTCGCGAGGACCTGCTCGTCCGTCAACACGTCAACCTCGAGAGACGACTGGGAGAAGTCAACGCTCTCCACGACATGGGCGCCGGCGATCTTCGCCGAGCGACGCGTGTCCTCGTGAGCCCATTTCCCGCCATACGGAGTGGGGGTCACGCCGATCACACCGAACGGCTTTCCGGTGACGGCACCGGCTCCGTACGGACGCGAGAGCCAGTCGATCGCGTTGTTGATGACGGCCGGGATTGTGCCGTTGTACTCGGGAGTGACAACCAGGACACGGTCGGATTGGGCAACCTGCTCGCGCAGTGCTTTGGCCGCGGCCGGCGCAGAGTCGCCGTCGAGGTCCTCGTTGTAGAAAGGAATCTGGTCGAGGTTCTCGGCGATCTTCAACTCGACACCCTCGGGCGCCAGTCTGATCAGGGTCTCGGCGAGCTGTCGATTGACGGAATCAGCGCGGAGGCTGCCGACGAGAACGGTCACAGTGCGCGTCGTTTCGGGGCTGGTCATGTCACTCCTCAAAGTGCGGTAGTTGAAGATCAAAACGGACCCAAGTCCGGTTCTATTCCTGATCGAATCGAAAATGTTGCCCGTCCTTCCGTGGCACGCTGAAGGGCATGCCCGCCGTCCTTCCGCTTTTCGGTGAGCCTGCCCGGGAACGCCGGGATGCAGCTCGCAATCGTGAGGCCCTGATGTGTGCTGCCCGCCGCATGGTGGAAGACGAGGGCGTGGAGGCGGTCACCATGGATGCGCTCGCGGAGGCCGCCGGGGTCGGCAAGGGAACGGTCTTCCGACGCTTTGAGAGTCGGGCGGGTTTGATGGCCGCCTTGGTGAATGACTTCGAGATCGATTGGCAGGACGCGGTCATCAGCGGACCACCTCCGCTGGGTCCGGGCGCCCCTCCATTGGAGCGGCTGCTGGCCATGGGGCGCTCACGTATGGAGCTGAATCTGACGCATGCGCGATTGATGGAGGCCGCCGGATGGCAACGCACGCACGGCAATGCTGCGCATTCGTTTCTTGCCATGCACACGCGGCACCTTCTCGGTGAACTTGGTGTCAGTGGTGACATCCAAGTCATCGCAACTGCGATCTTGGCGCCGCTGAGCGCACCTTTGCTTCAGCAGCAGATCGATGTCGAGGGGCTCGACCTCGATCGCATCCACGCCGGCTGGGCTGACGTGGTCGGCCGCATCGTCGGACCAGCAACGTCGGACAGGTAGCCTCGTGCGGTGGCCACCGCCGATTTTGCCGAGGAGATCAAGGCGCTCGATGCGACGTTGACGTCGATCGAGAAGGTCCTCGACCTCGACAAGATGCGGGCCGAAATCGTTGATCTGCAGGAGCAGGTCGGGGCGCCAGACCTGTGGGATGACCAAGTGAATGCCCAGCGCGTGACGGGCAGACTGTCGACGCTGCAGGCCGATCTCGAACGCATAACTGCCCTGCGTCAGCGCATGGACGATCTTGAGGTGCTTGTCGAGTTGGGCCAGGAGGAGAGCGACGCCGACTCGCTGGCCGAGGCCGAGGCCGAACTCGTCCGACTGAAGACGGCCATCGAATCGCTTGAGGTCCGGACGTTGCTCTCCGGCGAGTACGACGAGCGCGATGCGCTGATCTCCATTCGGTCCGGCGCCGGCGGTGTCGACGCGGCCGACTTCGCTGAGATGCTCCAGCGGATGTACATCCGCTGGGCCGAGCGGCACAACTACGGCGTTGAGGTCTACGACACGTCTTACGCCGAGGAGGCCGGCATCAAGTCGACGACATTCGCCGTCAAGGCGCCATTCGCCTACGGCACCCTGTCGGTCGAGTCGGGGACGCATCGGCTGGTGCGCATCTCACCGTTCGACAATCAGGGACGCCGACAGACGTCGTTCGCCGCCGTCGAGGTCGTTCCGGTCCTCGAACAGACCGATGAGATCGAGATTCCTGAAGACGAGGTTCGCGTTGACGTCTACCGCTCCAGCGGTCCTGGCGGTCAGAGCGTCAACACCACAGACTCCGCCGTTCGCCTGACCCACATCCCGACTGGGATCGTTGTCAGCTGCCAGAACGAGAAGAGCCAACTCCAGAACAAGGCGAGCGCGATGGTGATCCTCAAGGCAAAGCTGTTGGCCCTGAAGAAGGCCGAGGAGCGCGCCCATCTCGACGAATTGCGCGGAGACGTCCAAGCCTCGTGGGGCGACCAGATGCGCAATTACGTCCTTCATCCGTACCAGATGGTCAAGGACCTGCGAACGGAGCACGAATCGGGCAATACGCAGGCTGTTCTCGACGGCGAGATCGACGATTTCATCGAAGCCGGGATCCGCTGGCGCCGCGCCCAAGACGGTTAGTGCTCGGTCCGGCGATCGCCTGCCGTGGCACGCTGAATGCATGGGGGACGATGCCGTGAGCAAGGCCTTTCGGGCCGTGGCTCGACCGGACTTCCTTCGGCCTGAAGATCATTTGATGGCTGGATTCGATGGTCCTGTCGCCATCGGGTTTGGTCAGACGAATTCCCAGCCGCGAACGGTTCACGCGATGCTGGACCTCCTGGACGTCGAGCGGGGCCAGAAGGTTCTCGATCTTGGTAGCGGTTCGGGATGGACCACCGCGCTCCTTGCGTATCTGGTCGGCAGCGCCGGGCAGGTCATGGGCCTGGAACTTGAACCCGAACTCGTCATCTTCGGCCGCGACAACCTCGCTCGGTACGACTTTCCGTGGGCGGTCATCCAGCCTGCGAAGCCGCATGTTCTCGGATCACCTGCCGACGCTCCGTTCGACCGCATCCTCGTCTCGGCTTCTGCGGTGTTGATTCCGCAACCGCTCATCGATCAGTTGGCAGTCGGCGGCGTGCTTGTGGTCCCGGTCGGGGCGACGATGACGCGCATTGAAAAGCAGGGCCCGGGGGCAGACGACGTCGTCGCGACCACACACGGTCTGTACTCATTTGTGCCCTTGATGTGGCCCTAGCAGCCGGCACCGGACGCGCTGGACCCGGCGGTCCCCGATCCGCTGGGCCCGCGTCCTTAGACTCAATCAAGTGATCCGCTTCGACCACGTCACCAAGACGTACCCGGGACAGAAGCGTCCAGCCTTGCATGGGCTCGACCTTGAGATCGAGAAGGGCGAATTCGTCTTCCTTGTCGGCGCCTCAGGCTCGGGCAAGTCCACCTTCCTGCGCTTGGTGCTCCGCGAGACGCGTCCGTCCCAGGGACGCGTCTACGTGGCTGGCAAGGAGATCAACAAGCTTCCCGGATGGAAGGTGCCGAAGTTGCGCCGCCAAGTCGGCACGGTCTTCCAGGACTTCCGGCTCCTGCCCAACAAGACGGTCACCGAAAACGTGGCTTTCGCGCTCCAGGTGATCGGCAAGTCGCGCAATGAGATCGCACGTCTCGTTCCGGAGACACTTGAACTCGTCGGATTGGAGGGCAAGGGCCATCGGATGCCCGATGAGCTCTCCGGCGGTGAGCAGCAGCGTGTGGCGGTCGCGCGTGCGTTCGTCAACCGCCCGATGATTCTCATCGCCGATGAGCCGACCGGAAACCTCGACCCGTCCACCAGCGTTGGCATCATGAAGCTTCTCGACCGCATCAACCGCACCGACACGACGGTGGTCATGGCAACCCACGACTCAACGATCGTCGACCAGATGCGCAAGCGCGTCATCGAGCTCGACGACGGCCGCGTTGTCCGCGACGAGGCGCGCGGCATCTACGGGTACCAGAGCTGAGGTTGACATGAGGAGCATCTTCAGCGAGCTGATCACCAGCCTGTCGCGCAACAAATCGATGACCATTTCGCTGGTCGTGACCATGACGGTCTCGCTGCTGCTGGCGGCCTTGGGCCTGCTGATCCAGTCTCAGGCTGACCGAACCGAGCGTTACTTCGGCGACCGGCTTCAACTCCAGGTCAACCTGTGCACCAAGAACTCACCGACGGCAACGTGCATCGGGGGTGCGGCGTCGGACGCTCAGAAACGTGCTGTTCAGGAGGCCTTGCGCACCAACCCCGAGGTCAAGCGGTTCGACGTCCGAACGCCCGCTGAGAACTACGAACAGGCCAAACAATTGCTGGGCCAGACCGACACTGGCCGCAAGCAATTGGAGACGTTGGGGCCCGAAGCCTTCCCAGAGTCGTACTTCGTCACCCTGGCCGACCCGCAGAAGTTCGAAGGTGTCGTGAGCGAGGTCTCGGGCATGGACGGCGTCGGCAACGTCAATTCACTGCGCAAGCTGTTGGGGCCGCTCTTCGAGATTCTCGAGAAGATGCGCTGGGCAGCGCTGGGAACATCACTGCTGCTGATCATCGCGGCCATCTTGCAGGTGTCCAACACGATTCGTATGACGGCTTTCGCGCGGCGGCGCGAGATCGGCATCATGCGTCTGGTCGGCGCCTCGAGCTGGCACATCCAGCTGCCGTTCGTCCTCGAGTCCCTGATAGCAGCCCTCATTTCGGCAGTGCTGGCCGCACTCGGGCTCGGCGGGTTCATGTATGTCGTCGTCTACGGGTACCTGCGCGACACGCTTGGTCAAATCACGACATGGGTCCGATGGCAGGAAGCATTTGTCGTCATGGGTTGGACGACGGCCTTGGCCATCGTCCTCGCGTTGGTGCCCACGCTCGTGATGACCCGCAGATACCTGGACGTCTAGCTGGTCTAGCCCTGATCGCCAGGGTCGACGTGGCCCGGGTCGGTGTGGGTGGAGTCGTCGTGCTTCGGCTGATCGTCGTCGTGCTTCGGGCTGTCGTCCTTGGGGTTGTCGTTTTGCTGGCTTGTGCCGGGCGGTGGGCCGGCCGGGGGCTGCGGCTGGAACAGGGGCGGGGGCGGCTGCGCGGGCACGTTTGGTGCCGCGTCGACGGGTTTGGCCGGCGGCGCCGCCGACACACCCATCACGCCAATGCCAGGTCTGGGTGCGCCGCTCCGCGACACACTTTGGTCGCACCCCTCGAATCCGGCCATCACGCCGATCGTGATCAGGAGCATGATGACAAGGGAGCTCAGCTTCATCTTTGCCTGATCGCTCATTGGCGGGCTCCCGGGATAGTGACAGCACCGGGTTTGCTGAAATCGAACCCAGCAATGGCGACGCTCAGCTTGGGTCCAGCGATGTATCCGGGCAAGACTCGAACCTTGCCGTTGACGGTCAAGTACGCAAGCCCATCCTTGTCAGATGGCAGCGTGAACGTGACCTCGATGGGGACTGCGAGTTCGATGTCGGTGGGTGCGAAGACGTATGTCGAAAGCGTCCCCGCGGGGAAGTCCACAGCGGAACCGCCGCCCGCTGGCATGGCCTGCACGGGATGCGCGACAGGCTGCCTGTAGATGGAGATGGTTTGTCGGTCGTTCACGGCTCCGGGCGGAACCGTGATCTTTACGGTGCCACTTTCGATGGTCGCATTGGTCCCGCCCGGGTCAATCGGGATCTGACCTACCAGTTCGCCCGAAATCGTCTCCGGGCCCAGCACCCCCCAGACGAGACGTCCGACCATCCCGAGCAGAACTCCGGTAGCGAGAACGCCCGCGAGTATCAAAGGCCGCTTCCACCGGGAAGACTGCATGCCTCACATGATGCAAGCCGAAATGTGCGGAGCGCAGCAGAAGCAGGATTTCGGAAGCAGACCCTCCACACGCCCCAGCAATGCAAATCCGTCGACCCGGGTGGGCGATCGCCTAGAGTCAAGGTCACGCACGTCACTTCCGTAACATTCGACGCCTTCCCCTTGAGTCGAGGACATGAACAGGAGCCCACGTGCGGCCGGATTCGCCGGCCGGACCGCAGCCATCACCGCCACCGTCGTGGCGCTGTCTGCGACCGCTGGCGCTGCCGTTCCGACGCCGCCGGGCGACCGCAACAGCCTTGAGCAACAGCGCAAGGGAGTCTCGGGGCGAATCACAGACGCCAAGAAGGCCTTCGACGAATCCAGCAGGGCGTACGTCAGAGCCTCCAACTCGTTGAAGGTGGCGCAGGTGCGGTTGGGCGCGGCAAAGGCCCATCTCGGGCAGACGCAACACGAATTGGCCGGCGCGCAGGCACTGGACGCCAAGCTCAAGGTCCAACTCGATGCGGCTGAGGTGGATCTTGCGAAAGCCAAAGTCGATCTCGAGCGCGGCAAGCGGGCACACGAGAAGTCAGCACTCGAAGTTCAGCGATTCACGGTGCAGAACCTGACACAAGGCGACCCGGGCCTGGAGGCGTTCGGCGACCTGCTGCGTGGCGAAGACCCGATGACATTCTCAGAACGGATGACGGTCAACAGGTCGATCAGCGACGCCCAAATCGCGAAGATGCAGCAGTTGGCCGCCGACAAGGTCATCCTTCAGCTCAACGAAGACCAAGTGGCCAAGCTGCGCGACCGAGTCGCGGCAGCTCGGGCCGAGACCGAACGAAACGTGGTGCGTCAGCAGCGACTCACGACGCAGGCCCAAGCGCAGACTGTCGAGGTCGACCGACTCGTCGACAGTCGTGCCTCGGCGCAAGCGGCCGCACAGAAGGTTCGCGCCGACGACGAGCGAAAGCTCCGCGAACTCGAAGAAGACCGACAGCGTCTGGAGGCTCGAATCGCTGCCCTGGTCGCGGCCGAAAAGGCCAAGGCTGCCGACGGCGAGAACATTGGCGATGGCGGTGGCACCTTGTCGCATCCGATCAACGGCCCCATCACATCGCCGTACGGCATGCGCGTCCACCCGATCACGCATCGGTACAAGCTGCACGACGGCACCGACTTCGGCGCATCCTGTGGCACGCCGATCCACGCTGCCGCAGGCGGCCAGATCATCGAGCAGTACTACAACGGCGGCTACGGAAACCGCGTGATCATGAACAACGGCGTCATGAAGGGTCATGTGATCGTCACCGCGTACAACCACCTGTCGCGGTATGCGTTGAAGGTGGGCGACAAGGTCAATCGCGGTGACGTCGTGGGCTACGTCGGCTCGACCGGCTACTCCACCGGCTGCCATCTTCACTTCATGGTTCTCGTCGACGGTCACACCACCAACCCGATCGGCTGGCTGTAGTCGGCCTGCGAGAATTGGCAGATGGCCAAGGAGTCGGGACGAAAGCTGATTGCGCAGAACCGCAAAGCGCGTCACGACTTCCACATCGAGGACACCTTTGAGGCCGGCCTCGTCCTGACGGGAACCGAGGTGAAGTCGCTGCGTGCTGGTCACGCCTCGCTCGTCGATGGATTCGGCGAGGTGGCAAATGGCGAGGCATGGCTGTTGGGCGTGCACATTCCGGAGTACACGCAAGGGAGTTGGACGAATCATGAGGCTCGGCGGCGACGCAAGCTGCTGCTCAATAGGCACGAGATCGACAAGATCGAGCAGCGCGTGCAGACGAAGGGCCTGACGATCGTGCCACTCGCGCTCTACTTCAAGGATGGTCGCGCGAAGGTCGAGATCGCGCTCGCCCGTGGCAAGAAGCAGCACGACAAGCGCCAGGCCATTGCCGAGCGGGAGGCCAAGGCCGAGGCGCGGCGTGAGATGGGTCGTCGGCTGAAGGGTCGTGAATGAGCGGCACGGCATGAAGGACGACGAGCTGCCGGCGTTCCTCGCAGAGCTCGGGATCCCCGGCATCTTCGACGTTCACGTGCATTTCATGCCGCCCGAGATCCTGACCAAGGTCTGGGCGTACTTCGATTCCGTCGGGCCGCTACTCGGCCGTCCGTGGCCGATCACCTACCGTGGCAGTGATGACGAGCGCGTCGACGAGTTGCGACGCATGGGAGTTCGCCACTTCTCGTCGTTGTCGTATGCACACAAGCCCGGCATCGCGACCTTCATGAACGACTGGACGCGCGACTTCGCCGCGCGAACTCCCGACACGCTCTGGTCGGCCACGTTCTTTCCGGAATCCGAGGCGGGGACATATGTGCCCTCTCTCGTCGCCGACGGGGTGGAGGTCTTCAAGGCTCACATGCAGGTTGGCCAGTTCGCCGCCGATGATCCGTTGCTCGATGAGGTGTGGTCGGTGCTGGAGGAATCTGGGAAGCCGATCGTGCTGCACGCCGGCTCCGGCCCGGCGCCCGGCAGACACACGGGACCAGGCAGCGTCGAGCGCGTTCTTCGCCGTCACCCGCGCCTGAAACTCATCATCGCCCACCTCGGAGTGCCGGAGACCGAGGAGTTCCTGGACCTCGCCGATCGCTACGACGAGGTCAGGCTGGACGTCACGATGACCTTCACCGGCTTCTTCGACGAGAAAGTCCCCGATCGGGTGCCGACCCGTTTGCGCGACTTACAGTCGCGGTTGCTCTTCGGGTCGGACTTCCCCAACATCCCGTACCAGTACGCCCACGCAATCGACTCATTCGTGCGTCTTGATCCCGACGACGACTGGATGCGCGACCTGCTGTGGAACAACGCTGCGGCCCTGTTCGGGAAGGAATGATGTCGGCGTGCGGTTGTAGAATCCGTACGTTGACAATTCAAGAGGGGCTGATCGGTTTCGACTTTGGTCGTTCGATTCAGGAGAAGCGGGTAGAGAATCCAAGGTCAACTCTCAAACGTCCCTTGGAACCCATAAGTGCCAATTCAACGCGCACTGACTTCACCCTCGCCGCCTGAGGCGACTGGTGAAGGGCAGAGCCGGGAGCGTCCCCATCCCGGATCCTCTGTCTCATCAAGGGGACTTGCTGATCACGTCTGCTGTGGAGCGTGATCGGGACTCTTTCTGCAGCTGAGCCCGCCGGCGACGCGTCCGTCCGAGCGCCGGGGCTGAGAAAGCGATAGCCGGACTGCACCCGGAGAAGACCTGATTCTGCGCCAGAGGACCCGGGTTCGATTCCCGGCAGCTCCACAATGACGAAGGGCCCCGAATGGGGTCCTTCGTCATTGTGTTGGCCTTGTCTCGCGGAAGCGTTTACGCCCACAGCCTGGTTCCGAAGTGGAACCAGATTGCGGCGGCGACGGCGATATACCAGAGCGCCACGATGAGGACCGTCCAGTTCGAGGCGAAGCGGCTGATGGCCGCATTCGGCGCGACGTCGCGAAGCGTTCGGGCGGTTACCGCGACGAAGAGCGGGATCATCACCGCCCACACGACCATGCAGTAAGGGCACAGCGAGCCGATGACGTAGATGCTCTGGTATTGCAGCCAGGTCACAAGCCCAATGCCGAACATGGTTCCGGTTTGCAACCCTGCCCAGATCCAGCCCCGTGACGGCGCGCCGGCCGCCCACGCGACTCCCAAGGTCAAGACAACGCTGAACCCCACGACGCCCAGGAACGCGTTGGGAAACCCGAACACTGATGATTGAGGGGAGTCCATCACGTTGCCGCAGTTGACGAAGGCATTCAGATTGCAGGCAAAAACCGGCTCCCGGCCGGCCAGTTTGTCCTCCAGGAGCTGCACCTTGTCGGCGGCCAGGATGAAGGCCGCCAGCAGCCCAATCCCACCGGTGACGATCAGGAGCAACACAGGTACACGGGTCGGTGCGGTCGCTGGGGCCTCAGTCACGTCTCGATCTTAGATAAGGCATGCTGTCGAGCATGCGAATGCGTTACGTGGCCGCCTGCGCGGCATCAGTGCTCTTGCTTGCATCGTGTTCTTCGGGGGGGCCGGGGTCTGAGGAACCACCGACAGCGGTTCCAGGCCGTGTCTCACCGCTGACCGGCTTGTCTCAGGAGCAACCACCAAACAACGACGTGTTCTTCGTCAAGATCGAGAACACCGGCGGGGGCCAGCCGCAGTACGGCTTGAACCACGCTGATCTCGTCATCGAGGAACTGGTCGAAGGCGGCTTGACCCGCTTGGCGGCGCTGTTCTACTCGGATTTGCCGACGAAGGTCGGACACGTTCGTTCGACGCGAACGACTGACATTGGGCTTTCGAAGCCGGTCGGTGCAGCGATCGTGGCATCGGGGGGTGCCAAGCACACTCTCGAGGAGATCAAATCGGCCGGCGTGTCGATCTACACCTACGACAAGGGCGACCCGGGCTACAGCAAGGATCCGGCCAAGAGCCCGCCGTATCACGTGCTGTGGGACCTCCAGAAGCTGGACGAATCCGCCGAGCGCGGACCGGTCCCATCCCACAACTACTTCGAGTTCGGCCAAGGTCCGTCCGCAGCTGAGGCGACCAAGACGGCCACCAATGTGACCGTGCAGTTCTCGCCGGGTACGAGTACCGGATGGCAGTTCAGCGGCGGAAAGTGGAGTCGCACTGAGGAACGAGCGGCGTCCGGACAGGCGTACCGGGCTGACACGCTCATCGTGATCTTCGCGCGCGTCGCCGAAGCGGGCTACAACGATGCCGCCGGCAATCCAGTGCCCGAAACAGTCGTCGAAGGTTCGGGCCGCGCCGTCATCTTCAGCGGTGATTCGGTCGTCGAAGGCAAATGGCACAAGTCGAACCTCGACAGCACGATGACCTTCACGTCGAGTTCGGGTCAGCCGATCACGATCAAGCCAGGTCACGTCTGGCTCGAGGCCGCCCCGCGTGGAGGCGACATCACGTTCTGACGTAGATCCCGGTCGCGCGGCATCATGAACATATGACGATGCTGCGCGGCCGGCTTCTGGTTGCGACGCCGATGATTGGCGCCGGGCCCTTCTGGCGCAGCGTGGTCTACCTCCTTGATCACGATGAGGAGGGGTCGCTCGGCGTGATCGTCAATCGGCCGCTCAACGCGCTCGTCGCCGACCTCCTGCCCGACTGGGGAGACGTTGTGGCATCGCCTGTGCACCTGTTCGACGGCGGGCCCGTCGGCAGCGACGCGGCACTGGCCGTGGGAGTGGTGCGCGACGGGTTGGTGCCGACGGGGTGGCACCAAATGTCAGCCCACGTGGGTTTGGTCGACCTCGACGGTCCCGTCCCCGACGCCGACCAGTTCGCCGCGATCCGCGTCTTCGCTGGGTACGCCGGTTGGGGAGCCGGCCAACTGGATGGCGAGATTGCCGAAGGCTCGTGGTTCGTGGCCGATGCCACCGACGCCGATCTGTCGTCATCCTCACCCGCCACGCTTTGGCACGACGTGCTTCGTCGTCAGTCGGGCGATGTTCGATTGCTCTCGACTTTCCCGCCGGATCCAGACTTCAACTAGCGCGGCTACGCTGGCATCGTGACAACCTTCGGCCGCGGCACCCAGACCGTCCATGACGAACGTCTTGAGTTGCGGACCGAAGACGGCGACCACGAACGGTTCTCGCACTACGTACCTGCCGAGAAGTTGACCGAAGCGATGGTCATGGGTACCCCGGTGATTGCGCTGTGCGGCAAGGTCTGGGTTCCGAGCCGTGATCCGAAGCGATTCCCGGTGTGCCCGGAGTGCAAGGAAATCTGGGATTCCCTCGAGCCCGGTGACGATCAGGGTGACGCATCGGGGGAGAGCTCCGACTAACCTCGGCGATCGCCGTCAGGCGACCGTCGCCGACAGATCCGCTTGCCGGGATCCGTGTGCGCTGGGTGAGCGATCCTCCCCCAAGCACTCCGTGCAGGGGGTACCCCCACTTTGCCGGTCGCGATGGCGAGATTGGGCTTGCTTGGGCTGTCGGCGATCGCCGTCAGGCGACCGTCGCCGACGAATGAGTACTGCGCCATGATGGAGGCGTGACCACCCCCACGCCGGTCGAGATCGACCAGCCCGATGTCGTCGAAGACCTCGAACTGGAAAACCCGTGGGTGACTGTCGTGTGGAACGACCCGGTCAACCTGATGTCGTATGTGGCTTACGTCTTTCGCAACTACTTCGGGTACTCCGAGCAGAAGGCAACCAAACTGATGTTGGCAGTCCACAACGAAGGCAAGGCCGTGGTGTCCAGCGGACGTCGGGAGCAGATGGAGCGTCACGTCCAGGCGATGCACGAATACGGGCTGTGGGCGACCCTGCAGCGGGCCGACGTATGACGCCCTTCAAGAAGCGTCGTCGGGGCGGCCTGGTCGCGACGTTCGACCCGGCCGAAGCAGCGGTGATCGCCAATCTGGCCGGTCAGGTGGTCGAGTTGCTCCGCGACCGCACCGGAACCGGAGTCGCCGAGTCCGACCCATTGATCGGCGAGTTGGGATTGGGCGGTCCGACCCAACCTCCCGATGACCCGGTGTTGCAGCGGTTGCTGCCCGATGCGTACCGCGAGAACGCGGATGATTCGGCTGAGTTCCGCCGTTTCACTGAGTCGTCGCTCACCTCAGCCAAGGTCCAGAACGCCGAGGCGATGATCGCCAGCCTCGTTTCTGGAGGATTCGACCCGACGGATCCGGGCGAGAACGATGTTGAGGTGGAGCTCGATCCGGACGCCGTCCAAGCCTGGCTCAAGTCATTGACCGACATTCGTCTTTCGCTCGGCGTGCGGCTCGGCATCGAGACCGAAGAGGACGCGATGCTCCTGGACAAGTCCGCGGACCCCGCCGCCGTGGCGATGGGTGAGCTCTACGACTGGCTCGGGTATGTCCAGGAAACGCTGGTCCAGGCACTGGCTTGATGCCGCTTCAATAAACTTGCCGCGTGTTGACCATCGGGCGCGACATCCGCGACGCGATCATCGAACACGCACGTCGCGACCACCCAGATGAGGCGTGTGGCGTTGTTGCCGGACCAAGCGGGTCCGATCGGCCGGAGCGATTCGTCCCGATGCTCAATGCGGCCATGTCTGCGACGTTCTACGAGTTCGACTCCACTGATCTGCTGCGTCTGTATCGAGAGATGGACGCCAACGACGAAGAACCGATCGTCATCTATCACTCGCACACGTCGACCGAGGCCTACCCGTCGCGAACGGACATATCCTTGGCCCAGGAGCCGGAGGCACACTACGTGCTGGTGTCGACGCGCAGTGCTCTCGGGGGTGCCGACCAGTCCGGTGACGTCGACTTCCGGTCGTTCCGTATCGTTGACGGGCAGGTCACCGAGGAACAGGTGACCGTCGTCGAGCGTTACGACAGTTCGAATGAAGCAGGGGCGAATGCGCCCGACCACTTGAGGAAAGTCGCCGACTGATGGCCATCGATGTCCGGATCCCCACGATCCTGCGCTCCTACACGGGGGGCGAGCGCGCCGTGGACGGTCGCGGTCCCACGATCTCCGACGTGATCGACGATCTTGAGTCGCGCTACGGAGGTATCAAGGAGCGGCTCATCGACGAAACCGGTGAGGTCCGGCGATTCATCAACATCTATGTCAATGACGAGGACATCCGATTCACCGGCGGGCTCCAAACCGCCGTGTCGGATGGCGCGTCGGTCGTCATCCTGCCCGCCGTCGCGGGCGGCTAGGTGCCGTTCGGCGTCTGATGCGTCACAGCAACCTGGTCGACTCGGTCGGCAACACTCCGCTGGTCGGTCTGCCGACTCTTTCGCCGTCGCCTGACGTTCGTCTGTGGGCAAAGCTCGAGGATCGCAATCCGACGGGCTCCATCAAGGACCGTGTGGCGCTCGCCATGGTCGAGCAGGCTGAGGCCGATGGCCTCCTGACGCCGGGCTGCACCATTCTCGAACCGACGAGCGGCAATACCGGAATCTCCCTGGCCATGGTGTCGTCGATGCGTGGCTACAAGCTCATCTGCGTGATGCCCGAGAACACGTCGGAGGAGCGTCGGCAGCTTCTTCGGATGTGGGGAGCCGAAATCGTCTCCTCGTCGGCTGTCGGCGGCTCGAATGAAGCCGTGCGCGTTGCCAAGGAACTCGCGGCCGAGCATCCGGATTGGGTGATGCTCTATCAATATGGCAACCCGGCGAACGCCGACGCTCATTACCGCGGCACGGCCGCCGAGATATTCGCTGACCTGCCCGAGGTCACGCATTTCGTGGCGGGCTTGGGCACGACCGGCACGTTGATGGGCGTCGGCAGATTCTTCCGGGAGCACCAGCCGGACGTCAGGATTGTGGCCGCCGAGCCTCGGTACGGCGAACTGGTCTACGGTCTTCGCAACCTCGATGAAGGCTTCATTCCCGAGCTGTTCGACGAGTCGCTGATCGACTCGCGATTTTCGGTCGGCCCGCGCGACGCGGTGCGCCGGGTACGCGAACTCATCGATGCCGAGGGCATCTTCGCCGGCATCTCGACGGGCGCAATCCTGCACGCCGCGCTCGCGCAGGCCCAGCGGAGTCTGGAGGCCGGGACGACCGCCGACATCGTGTTCGTGGTCGCCGACGGTGGCTGGAAATACCTGTCCACTGGCGCCTACGAAGGAACGCTGGATGAAGCCGCGGATCGCCTCGAAGGCCAAATCTGGGCATGACGCACATACAGTGACGCCGTGGAGATCCCCGAGACTCACTATGTGCGGAGCGGCGAGCTCGCCATTGCGTACCAGGTTCACGGAAGTGGCCCGCACGAGATCCTCCTCAGCGGCGGAGCATCGTCGAACATCGAGACGGCCTGGTTCCTCCTTCCGGGAGCACCGGAGTTTCTTGAGCGCCTCGGGCGATTCGCGCGGGTCATCCGGTTTGATCGTCGCGACACCGGCGTGTCAGACACATTCAAGGATGACCTAACGCTGGAGGCGCACGTCGCCGATGCAATCGCGGTCATGGATGCGGTCGGCGCGGACCGTCCGTTCTTGTTCGGAGCATCTGATGGCGCGCGCTCCCTGGCCGCGCTCGCGGCAACCCGGCCGGAGCGAGTTGCCGGGCTGATCGCAGCGTGGGGCACCGTGCGGGGCGGTGCTGTGGAGTCTTCACATAGTGCCGATGCGGTCGCGCGCAGCTTCGCCGATCTGGATTGGCCGGGCGATCTCATGGACATCTGGGCGCCACAGTGGGCGGCCGATCCGATTCGCCGGGACCGGATGATGCGTTTCGTCCGCACCGCCACCACCCCGCGGCAGGCGGAGCGACTTGTGCGACTGTCGTTTACGAGCAACGTCTCCGAGGTTCTGCCACTCATCCAGGCACCCACGTTGGTCCTTCACACCCGGGACTGCGTGGTTCTTCCCGCTGCTTCGGTTCGCCAGTTCGCTGAGCTGATCCCGAATGCGGATTATCGGGAGCTGTCGGGCGACGCCTTCGGGTTCCTGTACGCCCTCGATCTCGACGAGCTCGCTGACGTGATTGAGGAATTCGTGACGGGCACGAGGCCGACGCCGGTGACCAACCGCATCCTCGCGACCGTTCTCTTCACCGACCTTGTGGGGTCGACCGAGCGGGCCGCAAAGCTCGGTGATCAAGCGTGGGCAAGTCTGCTTGGACGTCACCATTCGATGGCGAGGGCGGCGATCCGCGAGCACGGGGGCGAGCCGGTCAAGACGCTCGGTGACGGCGTCCTCGCTACCTTCTCCGGCCCTGCGCAGGCAGTGCGCTGTGCTCAACGAGTGATTGCCGAGTCCGCGACGCTGGGGCTGGACGTTCGCACCGGCGTGCACACGGGTGAGCTCGAAATTGCCGATGGCGACGTGGCCGGCATGGCCGTTCACTTGGCGGCACGAATCATGGGACTTGCCCAAGGCGGCGAGGTGCTCGTCTCGCGCACCGTTTGCGACCTGGTGATCGGAAGCGAACTCCGATTTTCTGAACGAGGAGAACACGAGTTGAAGGGCGTTCCGGGTCTCTGGGCCCTCTACGCGCTGGTTCCCAACTAGGGCCCTGCCCGCCGGGTGCGAAGTTGATGCGGCGGCGAGCCGGCGTCGGTTAGCCTTCGGCTGTGAGCGAGATCGTCGTCTTCTCCGGGAGCGCCCACCCAGCCCTCGCCGAACAGATTTGCTCCGAACTGGGGCAACCTCTCTCGCACTCCGACACCGTCCGCTTCAGCAACGACTGCCTGCAGGTGCAGTTGCTGGCGAACTGTCGCAAGAAGGACGTCTTCATCATCCAGCCGCTGGTCCCGCCGACGCAGGACCACCTCATGGAACTTCTGCTCATGATCAACGCGGCGCGTGGCGCGTCGGCGGCATCGGTGACAGCGGTGATCCCGCACTATGCGTACGCCCGGTCCGACAAGAAGGACGCTTCGCGCATCTCGATCGGCGGCCGTCTGGTGGCCGACATGCTCAGCACTGCCGGCGCCGATCGTGTCGTCACGATGACCCTCCATGCACCACAGGTGCATGGCTTCTTCAGTTCGGCGGTCGACCACCTCACCGCCATCGGCGAACTCGCCGATCACTACCGCGATCGCGACCTTGCCAACACCGTCGTCGTCTCACCCGACCTCGGAAATGCCAAAACGGCATCCCTTTTCGCACGACTGCTTGGCGTTCCGGTCGCGGCCGGCAGCAAGCAGCGGCAGGCCGACGACAAGGTCGTGATCGACGCGATCGTCGGAGATGTCTCGGGCAAGCGGGCCATCGTGCTCGACGACGAGATTGCCACCGGCGGCTCGATCATCGAATTGATGGACAAGCTTGAGGACGAGGGCTGCGTAGAGGCGTCCGTGGCGTGTACCCACGGCCTCTTCACCGGCAAGGCCGTCGAACGGCTGCGCAACCATCCGGCGATCGTCGAGGTCGTGACGACCGACACGGTGCCGCCGCCAACAGACTGGCCGGAGCTACAGATTCGAACCGTGTCGGGCCTGTTCGCCGAGGCCATCGCACGAATTCACGCCGGCGAGTCGGTGTCGAGCCTGTTCGACGGCGTCGACCCAGCTCACGCGCCGCCCCAGCCGAAGCTGCCGCTATGAGCGGCGGCGTAGGCTCGCGACGCGCAGCGTCGCATTCAGCACTGACGAAGGTGCCGCTATGAGCGGCGGCGCAGGCTCGCGACGCGCAGCGTCGCATTCAGCTCGGGTCGAAGCTGCCGCTATGAGCGGCGGCGTAGGCTCGCGACGCGCAGCGTCGTATTCAGCTCGGGTCGAAGCTGCCGCTGTGAGCGGCGGCGTAGGCTCGCGACGCGCAGCGTCGCATTCAGTACTGACGAAGTTGCCGCTTTGATGAATGACGCACCGATCGGCATCTTCGATTCCGGCTTCGGTGGACTCACCGTCGCTCGCGCGGTCATGGACCTGCTCCCGAACGAGTCGGTGCTGTATTTGGGTGACACCGCCCGGCAGCCATACGGACCGAAGCCGATCTCGGAGGTCCGCGAGTACGCGCTCGACTGCCTCGACCATCTGGTCACGCAGGGCGTCAAGTCGCTCGTCATCGCGTGCAACTCCGCATCGGCGGCCGTCCTCCGCGATGCTCGCGAGCGCTACGACGTGCCCGTCGTCGAGGTGATCATGCCGGCGGCCCGTCGAGCGGTGAACACGACCCGCAATGGGCGCATCGGGGTGATCTGCACGCAGTCGACGGCGACGTCGCGCGCCTACGACGACGCCCTGTCGGTCACTCCCAACATCGAGGTCTTCACGACGGTTTGTCCGCGATTCGTCGGGTTCGTCGAGACCGGCGTCACGAGCGGGCCCGAGGTCCAGGCGGTTGCCGAGGAATATCTCGCTCCGCTCAAGGATGCAGACGTGGACACCCTCATCCTCGGCTGTACGCACTATCCGCTGCTGGCAGGCGTACTGTCTCTTGTCATGGGAGAGGGTGTGACGCTCGTCTCATCCGCAGACGAGACGGCGCGAGATGTGTATGCCCTGCTCGTCCGCAATGACCTGCAGCGGGATCCGATGGCTACTCCGCCCCAACACCGCTTCCTGACCACCGGTCGTCCAGACGAATTTGGCGAGCTCGGTCGACGCTTCCTCGGACCTGAGGTTCAATCTGTCGAACAGTTCTCTTGGATGGTGTCTCCGGCATGAAGCTCACGATCGTCGGCTGCGCGGGTTCATACCCGGGTCCTGACTCGGCCTCCAGTTGCTATTTGGTCGAGGAGCCGTACGAGGGTGGCACGTATCGCATGGTGCTCGACATGGGCAACGGTGCGCTCGGAGCGCTCCAGCGCCACATGGATCTGCGCGACCTGAACGCGGCGGCGATTTCGCACTTGCACGCCGACCACAGTTTCGATCTGTCGGTCTATTACGTCGTGAGTCGCTACCACCCCGACGGCCCCATGCCGAAGCTGGAGTTGTTTGCACCGGCTGGCGCCGACCGGTTCCTTTCTCGGTCGTATGGGCCAGAGCCTGATCCGGGCATCCTGTTGCACTTCGACTACCAGAACCTGTCCGACGGCTTGACCACACAGTTGGGTCCGTTCACGGTGACGTTCGTCGCGGTCGACCATCCGGTCGAGGCCTACGCCATGCGGCTCGAAGCCGGCGGCAAGACTCTCGTCTACTCCGGCGATTCCGGCCCGGTCGAGGCGCTCGACCGCATTGCCGTGGGTGCCGACGTCTTCTTGTGCGAGGCGTCTTTCGTGGAGTCACGAGAGAACCCGCCGCACCTTCACCTCACCGGCGCCGAGGCCGGCGAGATCGCGACCAAGGCCGGCGTCGGACGCCTGCTCATCACGCACATCCCGGCCTGGACCGACCGCAACGAGGTCGAGGTTGACACCAAGGGCACCTGGGACGGCCCGCTCGAACTGGTTCGGGCCGGCGAGACCTACGACATCTGAGCCGCCCAGCGGCGAACACGACATCTGATGGTCGATAGTCTCGCTCGGTGACTATCCGTGAGGACGGCCGTGCGCCGGACCAGCTTCGTCCTGTCAAGATCACCCGCAACTGGCTCGACCATGCCCAGGGATCCTGTCTGATCGAGTTCGGCAAGACGCGCGTCCTCTGTGCGGCCGCAGCGAGCGAAGGTGTGCCGCGCTGGCGGACCGGATCGGGCCTTGGGTGGGTCACGGCGGAGTACGCGATGCTGCCGCAGGCGACGCACGACCGTTCGCCGCGTGAGTCCGTCCGGGGCCGCATCGGCGGACGAACCCATGAGATTTCCCGACTTGTCGGTCGATCGTTGCGCGCGGCCATCGACTACAAGGCGCTTGGCGAGAACACGATCACGATCGACTGCGACGTGCTCCAGGCCGATGGCGGAACTCGCACGGCGGCGATCACCGGCGCCTACGTGGCGCTTGCCGATGCCGTCGCGCACCTCCGCGGTGCCGGCGCCCTCGCCGGTGAACCTCTCGTCAATTCGGTGGCAGCCGTCAGTGTCGGCATCATCGACGGAACCCCCATGCTTGACCTTCCTTATGTCGAGGACGTTCGAGCCGAAACCGACATGAACGTCGTCATGACCGGATCGGGCTCATTTGTCGAGGTGCAGGGGACCGCCGAGGGAGCACCGTTCGACCGCGCCGAGCTGGATGCCCTGTTGGTCCTCGCCGCCAAGGGATGCGCAGACCTGACCCAGTTGCAGCAGCACGCACTCGCGTCGTGACCCGACTCGTCCTGGCTTCGCGAAATGCCAAGAAGTTGACCGAGCTGCGACGAGTCCTGGAGCCTCTGGTGCCCGGATTGGAGGTCGTTGGACTGTCGGATGTCGCCCCATTCGACGAGCCGGCGGAGACTGGTGCGACCTTCGAAGAGAACGCCCTGATCAAGGCACGTGCCTGTTTCGAAGCCACAGGCATGCCGTCCGTCGCCGACGATTCCGGGCTCTGTGTCGATGCGCTCAACGGCATGCCGGGAGTTCTCTCGGCTCGGTGGAGCGGGGCCGGCGACGATGCGAACAACCGCCTGCTGCTCACCCAACTCGCCGATGTTCCGGACGAGCGGCGCGGAGCGGCGTTCGTTGCGGCGGTTGCCTTGGTGTGGCCTGGCGGCGAGATCGTCACGATGGGCCGGATGCCCGGCCGCATTCTGCATGCAGAGCACGGTGACGGTGGGTTTGGCTACGATCCGATCTTCGTCGCCGATGGCAACACCATGTCGAATGGTGAGTTGAGCCCGAGCGACAAGGACGCAATAAGCCACCGCGGACAGGCGCTCCGTGCTCTTGCTCCAGAGATTGCAGTCGCCTTGGGCGAACCCTGAACCAGCCGGCGTCAGGGGAGCGCAAAGACGCGGCGGGCGTTCTCCGTCAGAAAGAGGGTGCGGGCCTCCTCGTCGAGGCCGAGATCATCCAATCCTGCCAGCGCCTGAGCCGGAGTGAGCATCGGGAAGTTGGTACCGAAGAGAACACGAGATCGGCCGCCGCGAGACTTCAGGTAGGCCACAAGTTCGGGGATGCTTGCGGCACACCGCAATCATTTCTTCAGTCCACGGGTAACCGATGTGCCCGCAGACCATGACGAGCTCCGGAAAGTCGAGAGCCACTTGATCGATGTACGGGATGGGGCGGCCGGTCTCGGACGGGCGCAAGGGTCCGGTGTGGCCCACCTGAGTACAGCACGGGACGCCGAGCTCGACGCATGCCGCGAAGAGTGGGTAATACCGGCGGTCCGTGGGTGGGGACTCCCAGAGCCACGGGATGACGCGCCATCCCACGAAGCCCAGATCTTCAACGCTCCGTCGCAGTTCTCGCACCGCGTCCATCGGCCTGCGCAGATCAACACCCGCGAGTCCCGAGAAGCGGCCGGGGTGGCTCTGGGTGAGCTGCGCGACGTCATCATTGGAGATCAGTGGTCCGGTGGGCCCGTACCAAGCGCTGAGCAGACCCCGGCTGATGTCGGCAGCGTCCATTGCCGCAAGCGTAGATGAGGGGTCGGGCGGCTGGGCTGACCAGCCATCTCCGACCCAGCGTGCGATCGATGCCGTGAAGTCGTTTTGAAGCCAGCGTGCTGTGGGGTGCTGCATCCAGACATCAATGGTCATGTCCGCGTCCTCCCTGATGGGCGCCCACGAACCCGTTTTGGCGCCAAGCCTCGTAGACGGCCACCGCCGCACAGTTCGCCAGATTCATCGACCGGCGTCCATCCAGCATTGGCAGCCCGACCAGCGAGGTGATGCGTGGGTGAGTGAGCACCTCGGCTGGGAGACCTGTTGGCTCGGTCCCGAACAGCAGGATGTCGGCGGGTTTGTACGTGACGTCGGTGTAGAAGGTCTCGGCCGCGGCCGTGAAGGCGTAGACGTTCCCGTCAGGCAGAGCATCAAATGCCGCGTCCAAGGTTGGGTGAACGGAGACGACGGCCAGGTCGTGATAGTCGAGGCCGGCGCGCCGCAGCTTCGTATCGGAAAGGTCGAAGCCGAGCGGTTCGACCAGATGCAGCTCCACGCCCGTTCCGGCCGCCAGTCGGATGGTGTTGCCGGTGTTCCCGGCAATCGCCGGCTCATGAAGAACGACCCGGAACATGCTCGGGACCGCTAGTCGCGGACCGGCCACAAGTCGGCGCGGTATGGGGGCTGTGCGCCCGCCTGCCCCACGGTCAGGACTGCGGCTCGCGCGCCCAACGCGACGATGTCTTCAAGTTCGACGAGGTCGACCTCCCGGAGCGCGTCGCGCCTGCGGACGTCCAGCAGTCCGTGTCGATCGAGCCCACCGATCACGGCCGCCGTGAACGCGTCGCCCGCACCGATCGTGTCGACCACCTTGCGCGCGCCAGCGGCTTCGCCGATCGTTCCTCCGCGTGCAAAGGCGCGCCATCCGCGGCTCCGGCTGGTCACGATGACGATGCCCGCGCCGGATGCCAGCCAGTCGTACGCGACGGATTCGGGTCGACGGTCGGGGTACAGCCATTGCAGGTCGCCCTGACTGACTTTGACGAGGTCGGCCGTCGCCACGAACAGCTCGGTGCGACGGGCGGCCGAGGCACGGCTGGTCAACAGACTTGGACGGATGTTGGGGTCGTACGAGATCAGGGCCTTCGGGGCCAGCTCACGTACGACCGATTCGACCAGCTCAGCCCCGGGCTGCACCATCGCCGCCAGCGATCCGGTGTGAAGCAGCCGGACATCGCGCGGAATTTCGAACGGGTTCGGTGACCATGTGAAATCGAAGGTGTAACTCGCCTCCCCGCCGATGCTCAGGTGCACGTTGGCACTCGAGGTGGGTGCCTCAGTCATCGGTTCGCCGGCGACCACGACGCCGGATTCGGTGAAGTGCCGCAGCATCAGCGCGCCGTAGTCGTCGTCGCCCAGCTGCGTAGCCA
>Ga0081455_10000521_pt1 | contig 49943 bp, 46 predicted proteins | sample TabmetS3T2R1_FD_70207 | JGI IMG/M metagenome (GOLD analysis project Ga0081455, IMG submission 70207) | Tabebuia heterophylla rhizosphere microbial communities from the University of Puerto Rico - S3T2R1 | ecosystem: Host-associated > Plants > Roots > Rhizosphere ...
CCGCCGATGTTTCGTCAATTTCGCAGGTGGTCACGGTGCCGTCGCCGGGAAGGGACTCGGCGAAGCACAGGGCGCTGTAACCGGTAAACATACCAATTTCCAAGACATGGGTGGCGCGCACGATTTGGGTCAAGAGTTTCAAAAAGGCACCTTCCAGGGGTCCGACGAGCATCTGCGGACAGTCCATTTGCTGGTGCGTTTCCGCACGTAAAGCGCGGCAAATCTCGGATTCGCCCATGGAATGGGCCGTCGCATATGCTTCGATTTCAGCGGAAACTAATGCCTTCATGGACGGATCTCCAGGTTTGATAAATGGCCTGCTGCATGCGAGACTGCACCAGGCCATTCAGCGGCATGATGATAGCATGCTGTGGCTGGAGGAAGTGGCAATATGAAGACCCTGAAAACGCTGGACCCCCTGACGAACCGGCTCTTGGAAATTCAGCGGATCAACAGTGCGGCCTCTGTCCTGTCGTGGGACCAGGAAACCTATATGCCGGCGGGTGGAGGAACGGCCCGCGCAGAGCAAATTGCCACTCTTCAGGGAATCGCCCATCAACAACTGGTATCGTCCGAGAGTGAACGGCTTCTCGGCACCTGGCTCGATCTCGAAACGGGCCTCCCTCTGGAACAGGACGGGGAACTCTGGGACGAATCATCAAGCGCTTTGCTGCGCGAAGTGTGGCGCGACTACAGTCGAGCAAAAAAACTTCCATCCGATTTCGTGATGCGGTTAAGCCGAGAATGTTCCCTGGCGCAGCAGGTTTGGGCGGAAGCCAAGACGCAAAATACTTTCAAATCGTTCCTGCCCAACCTACGCACGGTGTTGTCTCTCAAGCGGGAAGAAGCTCAATATCTGGGATTTGAAGGAACGCCCTACAATGCACTGCTGGATGTCTATGAGCCAGGATCGACGGTCTCCGCCTTGCGGCCGCTGTTTGCACAACTGAAGACTCGGCTGGTTCCGGTGTTGAAACGCATTCAAAACAGCCCCGTCCAATTCGATGACAGCTTTCTTTATCATGCCTACGACCAGGCGCGTCAGATGGAATTTGGACGGCTGGTGCTCATTGCGATGGGCTACGACTTCGAACGGGGCCGGCTGGATTTGTCGGCTCACCCCTTCACGACTTCGTTCCATCCCACGGACGTGCGCGTCACCACGCGCGTCTACGAACACGACCTTCCCTCTTGCCTGTTCAGTTGCATTCACGAGGGCGGCCACGGGTTGTACGACCAGGGGCTCGACCCCATGCATTTCGGCACTCCGCTCGGCGAGTCGGTGTCATTGGGCATTCATGAGAGTCAATCGAGGCTTTGGGAGAATTGCGTGGGCCGGTCTCGGGCCTTCTGGCGGTTTTTTTACCCCATCCTTCAAGCGACCTTCCATCATCAGCTGCGCGCGGTTGATATGGAACAATTCTACGCCGTCATTAATCGAGTCAAGCCGTCGTTGATCCGCGTGGAAGCCGACGAGCTGACCTACAACCTTCACATCATGCTTCGGTTCGAGATCGAGCAGGACCTGATCGAGGCCAAGTCAAATCCCGAAGAACTTCCCGACATTTGGAATCACAAAATGAAGGAGTATCTGGGAATCGCTCCGTCAGCAGACGGGGAAGGGGTGTTGCAGGATGTCCATTGGTCGATGGGTGCCTTCGGGTACTTCCCTACCTATACCTTGGGCAATCTGTACGCGGTCCAATTCTACGAGCAGGCAAAGCTTGAGATTCCTCACATCGAAGACGAAATCGCGGCGGGCCAGCTCATGGTCTTACGCCGCTGGTTGGCTCAGAAAATTCATCGCTGGGGCCGCATGTTCACCCCCGATCATCTTGCCCAACGGGTGACCGGCGTGAGTCTGAACCCAGAGCCATTTCTACGCTATATCGAACGGAAGTACGGAGAGCTCTACCGCTTGGACAAAGCTTGAGTGCTCCAAGCGTCCACTCGTCGTGCATGACCGCCCTCTCTCCCGAGAGCGTCAGTACCCCATCGCTTGATTGAGCTTCGTCAAGAGCGTCGGAGGGAATGTGAATTCGGCTTGCACCTCGATGCGATGAGGCACAAGCAGCGTCGTGTGAAACACGATGTCGCGGATGGGAATCTTGAATTCTGGATCCTGCGGCGTGCTTAATTCGACCGCCTCAACGGATGAGGTAATGGCGCCGCTGTCCTGGGGACCGTAGGTCGCCATGACCGCCTTGAGAATCTCCAGGGCCTTCTCATTCGTTTCAACCCCCGCCACACCTTGTTCGACCAGAGGGAGCACATCTTCCCGCGCCTGATCGGAGAGTGAAAAGTTCTCGACGCGCTCCTTTCGTCGAAGGGACGTGAGATCGTTGTCCAGATCCTTGCTGAAGGCCCCGTAGGCAAAGCGGAAGAATTCAAAATGAAAGCCTTTGAGGCCTTGGCCGAACATCTGGAGCTCACAGAGAAAACAGAGCTGTTGGAGCTTCACGTCGCTCAACAGCCCATGGGGTTCGGCGAGATAGAGCGCATAGAGCAGCAGGGCGCGATCAACGGCAATCTGTTGAGGCTGGCGCATTGGCCGGGAAACCCTTACATTCAACGCCCAGGGCGGGCGGTGCACTATAGACAGGCAGACAAAACTCCGTCAATCGCCCCTCTTGACCGACACAGGTGTTTCTGTTTCTAATTACGACCAGTTGGAGACCTCTTGAGATGGCAGGCAAATACGCAAAAGAGATGAATGTCTTAAAGGAACATCTGGGCAAGCACCAACTGAAATTCACCCGGCAACGAGAGCTCATCCTCACGGCGTTTCTACGGCAGGAACACATCACCGCGGAAGCCATGTACCATCAACTCGCCAAGACGGATCCTCACCTCGGATTGGCCACGATTTATCGGACCCTGAACCTGTTTTGCGACGCCGGCATTGCCCAGGCCAGGCATTTCGGCTCACAAACCCAATACGATAATGTCTCTCACAAGGGACATCACGATCACCTTATCTGCACAGGTTGCGGCAAGATCATCGAGTTTGAAAATTGCGAGATCGAAAAATTACAGGAGGAAGTCGCGACCCGGAACGGCTTTACCATTCAGACTCACCGACTCGAACTCTATGGTCTCTGTTCCCGCTGTCGTCATTGACGATTGCCCACCGTGTTTGGTATCTTTTTGAGATGGCTTATCAATTTCAATTGCTTCGTCGGCTGCTAGCAATAGCCTGCTTAATTGCCCTCTGTACGCATGCTCTCTCTGTTCAGGCTGCGGACAAATTGACCGTGTATTCGGGCCGAGCCGAACGGTTGATCAAACCCGTCTTGGATGACTTCACGGCGAAGACCAGTATTCAAGTCGATCTCCTCTCTTCGGGAACGACAGAGCTCGTCAACCGGCTCAAAGCCGAGGGTGACCGAACCCCGGCCGATCTGTTTTTGACCAACGATGCCGGCAGCTTGGAGCAGGCCCGGGGAGCAGGCGTCCTCCGGCCATTGAACATGCGCGAAGTGGACCGCGCGATTCCTCCGCAGTTCCGCGCACCCGACAACGCATGGGTCGGCCTCTCGGGCCGGTTCTGGATCATTGTCTATAACAAGACGCTCGTCACACCGGATCAACTCAAGTCGCTGCTTGATCTCGCCGACCCGAAGTGGAAGGGGAAACTCGCCATCCCCAATGCCGGGAGCGAATATCTCCAGGCCGGCGTTTCGGTCATCCGCGCCAGTTACGGAGATGCAAAGACCAAGGACTTTCTGCTGGGATTAAAAGAGAATGCCGGCGATCAGGTCTACCAGAAGAGCTCTCAAATCGTTGAAGCGGTAGCCAAAGGACAAGCCTCGCTCGGCATCGTCAACCACTACTATGTCTATCGCCATCTCGCGGCTCAACCGACCGCTCCGATCGCGGCCTTCATGCCCGATCAGCAGGACGGCGGCATGGGTGCAATCATGAACGTCGCCGGAGTCGGCATCGTGAAATCAACCAAACACCTGGACTCGGCCAAGCTCCTCGTCGAATTTCTTGTGGCACAAGCGGGTCAAAAGCTGTTCGCCGACCTTGATAAGGAGTACCCCCTACACCCCGAGGTCAAAGCGGATCCCGCGTTGGTTGAACGAAAAAGTTTCCGAGCGGCACAAGTGCCACTCACCAAGCTGGCGGAATTACGGGAACCGACCCTCACGCTCATCGAACAAGTGGGGCTTCGCTAACTGACGAGACCCACGTGATCACTCTTCGCCCCCAGTTCACGTCGCCGTTACAACTTGTCACACTGGCCAGCGCAGCCCTGATCTTATTACCGCTCGGATATGTTACGTCCCAAGCCTTGTCTGCTGACCCCGCCGTTTGGAATCGGCTCTGGACCACACGTATCCCGGAGTTGCTGACCAATACCATACGACTGTCAGCCAGCGTGGCCTGCTTGACCTTGATACTCGGCGTCTCCACCGCCTGGCTGGTCACGAGGGTGGAGTTTCCAGGGCGCCGGCTCTGGGAAGGCGCATTGGTACTACCACTCGCGATGCCGACCTACGTGCTGGCCTATATCTATTCGTATCTGCTCGGATTCGGAGGGCCAGCAGAGCACCTTTGGCAGCTGGTTGCCGGCCCCCAGGCTCGCATTTTTTCGCCCCACAGTTATTTGGGCGCCACCTTGGTCATGACCTTGGATACCTTTCCCTTCGTCTATCTGCTGAGCCGCAGTGCGCTGCTCAATATGAACGTCTCGTTCGAAGAAGTGTCCCGCGCGAGTGGCATCTCTCGCATGAAGACGTTATGGCTGGTCACGCTTCCCCTCATGCGTCCGTCGATTGCCGCCGGTCTGGCGCTGGTCATTCTGTATGTTGTATCGGATTTTGGGGCAGTTTCTTTGTTGCGGTATCAGACTTTGACCTATGCCGTCTTTCAACAGATGACCGGCAGGTCGGATAACACGGCGGCCAGCATCCTGAGCCTCCTGCTCGTCGTATTAGCGCTCTTGTTTCTCGTCACCGAACGGTGGTTTCGCCATCGCAGCCGGTTTTATCAGACCACCGGACGCTATCGCCGACCGGAACGGCACCGATTTGGATGGTTTAGAACGTCGCTGGTCACTGCCTACCTAGTGCTCGTTGTCGGGGCTTCCTTTGCGCTGCCGGCTTACCTGCTCGTCATATGGAGCCTTTCTCCTGAAGCACAAGCCACGATTGATAGCCGTTTTTTTGGCTTCTTGTGGAATAGTGGCTTCTTGGCGGCCTGTGCGGCAACCGGCGGTGTCTTGATTGGTCTGCCACTGGCCTACATGGCCAACCGGCGTCCCACTTGGCTAAACCTCGGTTGTTTGCAAGCGGCTTATGCCGGCTATGTGCTGCCAGGACCGGTTGCTGCGCTGGCTGTGTTGGTGCTGTGCCTGAATTTGACCCCATTCCTGTACGGATCTGTCCTGGTGCTCATCATCGCCTACGTGATTCATTTTCTCCCGGCAGGCCTGCAGTCATTGGAACCCGCGTTGCAGCAAATTACGCCCAATCTTGAGGAAGTCGCGCGTACGCTTGGTCTCGGCGTGCGGCAGACCTGGCGGCGGGTGACGCTGCCGCTCATGCGCAACGGATTTATCGTGGCGTGGGTGCTGATGTTCCTGCAGACGATGAAGGAGCTGCCGGCCACCCTGCTCTTGCGGCCGGTTGGATTCGACACCCTGGCCATTCGGGTCTGGATGGAAGCGAGTGAAGAGTATTACCAGTTGGCGGCACCCTCGGCGCTGCTGATCGTGCTGCTCGGACTTCCCACATTGCTCTTATTGTTTTCTAAGGATTGGCGAGCGGCGTAACGGCGATCGACCAAACCGTAACATCGCAGCCTTCGATCATGAGCGAATCGAACGTACAAGCCGACCTCTACCGGCCATCCTCGTCCGTGCTGGAATTGCGCGCCGTCTCGTGCGCCTACGACATCGGGCGTCCAGCCGTGAGCGACATTTCGTTTGCCGCGCATGAGGGCGAAATTCTTTCCCTCTTGGGCCCGTCAGGCTGTGGGAAAACGACGATCTTGCGTGCCATCGCCGGTTTTGAGCCGGTCCGGTCAGGGCAGATTTTTTTATCGGGACAGCTCGTGTCATCGCCCAACCATATGACTGCGACTGAAGATCGACATGTCGGCATGGTGTTTCAGGAATATGCGTTGTTTCCGCACCTGCGCGTGCAGGAAAACATTGCGTTCGGCCTTCGTCATCTGAGCCGCAGCGAGAGGAAAATGCGGGTGCAGGACATGCTACGGCTGGTCGGACTCGAAGGCTTCGAGCGAAGGTACCCGCACGAGTTATCCGGTGGTCAGCAGCAGCGGGTGGCGCTCGCGAGAGCGTTGGTCCAACATCCCGTATTGCTCCTGCTCGATGAACCCTTCAGCAATCTTGATCCAGACATGGCTGGGCGTATGCGCCAGGAACTGCACGACCTGTTGCGCCGGACGAAAACGACGACGATTCTCGTCACGCATGATCACGACGAAGCCTTCGCCATGGCCGATCGCATTGCGGTACTTAACCAGGGCCGACTCGAACAGTTCGATACGCCGGAGACCATTTATCACATGCCTGCGACGCCGTTCGTAGCGGATTTCGTCGGACAGGCGGATTTTATTCCTGGCACCGTGTCGAACGGGATGGTCCGTACAGAGCTCGGAGAGTTTCCCAACACCCTCGACTGCGAGGACGGTGCGGCAGTTGTCGTCATGATCCGACCGGATGACATCCATTTAGTGCCAACGAAGTCCGCTACTTCGCACGTTCTTTCGCGACAATTCAGGGGATCCGAAAATTTGTACGCGGTCAGCCTTCCCTCTGGGCAGGTCGTTCACAGCAGTCAGAGTTCAACGAGTGTCTATCAGGAGGGCACTCCCGTCGAATTGCGCGTGCTGGCTTCTCACACGGTGCTGTTCAAGCAGAGTGGCCCAGGATCAATGTAGAGCCGCAGATTGACAGCGGTTTTCTCCTTCTGGCACAGTCACCAACCAAGCATCTGTCTACCCGCCATTTTCACACACGGCACCGAGAAGGGAGTGTTCATGGATGCGCTGAACAATATAGTCGACTATGGCATTATCGGCCTGCTCTTGGCCCTGAGCGTCTGGTCGGTCGCCATTGCGGTTGAACGCTGGCTATATTATCGGCGGATCGACCTTGCGAAGTTTGCCTCACAACAAATGCTGGAAATTGCTTTGACCAAACGACTCGTGGTGATCGGCACTGTTGCTGCCAATGCGCCCTATATCGGCCTGCTTGGGACGGTCCTGGGCATCATGCTCACGTTTCACACGATGGGAACGTCCGGAACCATGGCCGTCAATACCATCATGATCGGATTGAGCCTGGCATTGAAAGCAACGGCGGTCGGATTGCTCGTCGCCATACCCTGCGTTGTGCTGAATAACGTTCTGCGCAGGAGAGTGACCGAACTCGTAACGCAGTACAAGGTGATGCATGGATCGCGAGCTTGATCAAATTAACGTGATTCCGCTCGTCGACGTGATGCTCGTCCTGCTCGTGATCGTGTTGACGACCGCGACCTTCATCAGCACCGGCCAGATTCCCGTGAATCTTGCCAAAGCCAAGGAGGTCGGAGACCGTAAAGACGTTCCCATCGTGATCACACTCAATGCCGAAGGCCAATTGTTCGTGAATGACCGACCCGTCACTGCTGATGGATTAAAGAATTCCCTCCGTGTGGAACCCCGCGAATCGGCTGTCGTTGTTCGTGCCGACAAGACGACGTTGCTGGAACGATTCGTCTCGCTCGTCGACGATGTTCGAGGACTCGGCTTCAAACACGTGAGCCTTGAGGTCGTTCGCTTATGACTGCTGCCGATAGATCGGGAAACGCCCATTCGATCGGATGGGTCGCTTCCCTCTCGCTTCATGGCACGCTGGCTCTCGGAGCCCTCCTCGTCACCCAACGCATCACGCTCGCCCCTCAGCCCGCTCCTTTCACGTGGAACGTCGCCATGGTCGCCGCGCCTTTGGAAAGACTGCAAGTCTCCAACGCCTTACCGACACCAGTCCATACACGTGTCATCACGGCTTCATCGCAAGCGCGATTGCCGAGCACTTCGGCAACGCCAGCGAATAGTGCTGTCTCTACAAATGCCCCGACGGTAGAGACAGCACCAGCCGCCTCCGACGAATTGCTAGCTCACAAGAACCAGGTTCCCCCTATCACGAACAGTTCTGCGCCCGTGGACGCTAACGAACCGCAGCAAGCGGTTGACCAAGTGCTCTCTCCGACACAGACAGCAACCTTGACCTCCCCATTGCCCGATTCCGAGCAGGAGTTGACCTCAACATTGATGCCGAAAGCGCTGTCACTCATAGGGGAACAAGAATCCGACTTGTCAGCGCAATCCGCTAGCATGGCTCCTGCCGTCCCTTCGGTCAACCGCCCTGACTATGCGTGGTTGTCTGAGACGATCATGCGTCGCATGCATGAACTAAAGAGATACCCGGCTGAGGCGAGACTCGATCGAGCGGAAGGAAAGGTGGTCCTCAAAGCGGTCATCCGAAACAACGGGACCATTGATGCCGTTGAGGTTTTTCAAAGCTCAGGTCATCAAAGTCTGGATAAGGCAGCCGTCGATTTACTAAATCTCGCTGCGCCCTTTCATTTCCCTCGCCCCCTGGAAAGGCCTCAGATGACTGTCAAGATCCCGATGAATTATCGCTTGGAGCCCTAGCTGCCTGTCTGCGCGCTCCTCGCGTTCAGTTACTATCTCTCTGCCCGGCTGCTCATCAAATACATTTTATTGCGCGACTGGGCTTGGGAATCGAACTCGGTCCCGCAGGCCTGATGAAACAAGCACCTGGCCAGCCTGGTCTACGATGATGGCTTCCACATCCTCTAACTGCTCGACCAGTTCCATTCCCCGCTCAGCCCCAAGCACAAAGATTCCCGTGTCCAAACCGTCTGCCCACACCCCTTCTTTGGCAATCACGCTCACGCTTTGACAGCCCCGAGCCGGCTGCAGCGTATGTGGGTCCAGAATGTGATGATAGCGAACACCATCTTTTTCAAAAAATCGTTCGTAATCGCCGGCGGTCGAAATAGCCTCATCTTGGAGGCGAATCTCCGTTAAGAGTTCGCCCTCCTTTCTCGGATGCCGGATGCCAACCCGAAATGCCCCACCGTCAGGTAGACGGCCAAAGGTTTTGATATCTCCCGACAATGACACGACACCGGCCACGGCTCCCGCCTTCTTCATGAGCACGACTGCTTGATCGGCAGCATAACCTTTGCCGATGCCTCCCACGTCAATGCGCATGCCGGGTTTTTGCAGGTGAATGGTCCGGTCCCACACATCCGTTTGCACGGACTGCAAATCCACAAGCGGCTTGAGCGCGTCCAATTCTTCGGGTGTCGGAAGACGAGGCTCGTCCGAAATATTCCATGCATCCACCGCCGGACCAATGGCGATGTTAAAAGCTCCCTCGGTCATCTCGGCAACTTGCAGCGATTTTCTCACAAGCGCCATCGTTTCCAGGCTGACCTTCACGGCGCTTTGACCCGCGGCTGCATTGACCCTGGAGAGTTCGCTCGTGGCAATCCACGTACTCAGTAATTGTTCAAGGCGTTTTATCTCTTGAAATCCCGCAGTGATAGCTTCGTTTGCTTCCTCTTGCGTCCAACTGACGGCGGTGATGGATACCAGCGTGCCCATGTGCATCTGGGTACGTTTCACCGTCACCAATGAAGATGTAGAGGATCCGTCCCGCTTGGCGCAGGACATAAGGGCCACCGTAAGACAAAAGACCAGAGCCATACTGATTGTGTGATTCATACGGAGAGTGTTCACCACCAATGACGACGAAAATAGCGGGGAACACGAGGGTAGGGCATGACTTCGTAAAGACGCGCTTGCATCTCGGCAGGCTCAGGTACCGCCGTCGCCATCAAAGGATCGCTGAGAGCTAGTGTATTGAGCACTTGGGTGCGGTCTTCTTCGTCGTTAATCATTGATACGGATACCATCCGGCCGTATTTCGGAGAATCCACGCCGAAGCGCCAGGTCCCCAGATACGTGACCGGATCTTGGCTTATAGAAAACGCCGAAGCGAGTTCAGCCATCGACAAGAAGGGTCCTTCGTTGATTTGCACGCGGATCAGTTCATAGTCGCCTGGCGAGAGCGGCAAAATAAATCGCTCATTGTCAGATTCAATCTCGACCATAAACCGTTCTTTTGTCAGTCTATTTTGGATCTCGAACGATCTAACCGCCGGCTGATATATCCGACTTCGTTCACCGGTGAGCACAGCAACGACCCGCCCCACGGCGACATTCGACTGGGCGGTACTCTCCTCCGGCAAGGCGGGAATTTCATTGACGCATGCCTGTAGGAAGAGGAGCCCTGCCGCGCACACGCACCTGAATAATGACTGCGTGGTCATACGGCTGATTATACGGCATCGCAATGTTCAAGGGGGAACAGCCATTCATCAAGGCCCCTCTTGACAGGGGTGAGACCCTCGCCCTATACTGCCGGCGATTTTAATAATTGTTCTCAAAATCAAGGAATGCTCAAATCATGGCCAGTCCTTCCTCGCACGTGATCGAAGACATTTTGGAGACCCGCTGCGAATGCGGTCAACTGATCGCTAAGGTCCGAGATCAACGATTAGAACTGAAATGCAAGCGATGCAAGCGCATCGTCGTCATTCCCTTCTCATCCATCGAAGGATGGAGCACTGTTCAGTCACCCGCTCACTCATGAAAGGAGGCGCTTCGATCACACTTTCACCACTGTCGTAGTCGTACTAATGACACGACCAGAGACCGTCGAGTCCCGAGTCTGACCCTCACTCTTATTCTATGGAGGTTTCAATGAGGATCCGCTCAATCCTCGGGACTCTCGTGATCGCAAGCTTGCCGGCGATGCCGGCCTTGGCCGTCGACATGACCCCCGAAGAGATCAAAAAGATGGTTGATGAAGCCGTCGAAAAGAAGATGCAAGAACACGAACGTCGAGAAACCCCCGCCGAACGAAGCATGGAGCGAAGCATGGAGGAAAGAGCAGGTGCTGCTCCCCAGTATCCCACGGCTACGGGTCCGATGACCGACATTAAGGTCGAGCGAAAGGGGGAAGAAAAGGTGCCGCTAGGCTTCGGCTCGACCGGATCCGGCCGCTTGGTCTATGCCAAGCCGTTCGTTGCTGCGCCGAAGGCCATTGTCGGCGGCTATATGGACATTCAATATCGGACTCACCAGAACGGTGTCATCGAAACGGGAGACTATAACGGTATACGGAATAACCAGGGTACGACCAACGGATTCGACCAGCAGCGATTCGTGCCATTCATTTACGCCGATATCACCGAGCATGTGAAGTTCGCATCAGAGATTGAGATGGAACATGGGATCAGAGCGGCCGGTGAAATCGAAATTAGTTTGGAGTTTGCTCACATCGACTACCTGGTGAATGAACCCTTCAACATCCGGGCGGGAATTTTGCTCATCCCAATCGGCAAATTCAACCTGCTCCATGACTCGCCCCTGAACGACTTGACCGATCGGCCGCTTGTCGCCCAGTTCGTAATTCCGTCCACCATGTCTGAAACCGGCGCGGGATTCTACGGCACGTTTTATCCGGGCCGAACAAGCAAATTGGACTATGAGCTTTATGTGTCAACCGGTCCTTGCGGGTATAACACTGACGGGTCCCCACGGATTAACGAGGAATCCGGGACAAAAGATTCTCGCCAACGGAAATGTGAAAACTCGGCTGACGGGTTTGACATTAACAACGGCAAGGCTGTCTCAGGTCGTCTAGCCTTCAGTCCGATGCTCGGCGTGGAAGTTGCCGGGTCAGGATATTTTGGCAATTCCTCTCCATCCAGCTATAACCCTTTGAGTATCACCGCAATCGACTGGACACTTCAAAAAGGTCCGTTTGAACTCATCGGTGAAGCCGCTTGGTCCTATGCTCGCGGTAACTCCCGGGCGATTACGGGAAATCAACTCGGTGCCTCTCCCGGCACCTTCCTCCAGGGCGTTAACACGCTGAACCCCAATGCAGGTCCACCACAGCGATCGAGCGGGTACTACATCCAAGCCAACTACCATTTCATGCCTGCGTTTCTCTCCAACTGGTCGCCGAAACGATTCGGTGAGGGCTCAACTTTTACGGCCGTCATCCGCTACGACCGGGTGAATCTGAACTTGGATAACAAAGGGGAAAACGAAGGCAACCTGGAGCAAATTTCGTTCGGCTTGAACTACCGGCCGGTCGAAGATACCGTTTTCAAGATGAGTTACCAGTATATACCGATGGCTTTTAATCCAAACTCCATGCAGCGTATTCACGACAACGCATTTGTCATTTCAGCAGCGACGTATTTCTAAGCGGAACGATGTGCAGCCTCCTGCACGGAGGCTGCACACTTACAGTCAGGAGTCATACACGTGGTCGGATTCAATCGCGCCCTTCTCGTGGTCTTAGTGCTCGTCATGCAGGGTTGTGCGTCTTTCAGTGGCAGCAGGGACCAATACTTCGTCTGTTCCTATGACACGGTATGGGATACGGCGCTGGAGACGATGAAAGGGTATTCCATCAACGCACAAAACAAAGACAACGGGACAATTGAGACATCTTGGATCGAGATGGAAGGCAAGGAACGCACGTACGGGATGTTCGGCCGAGACGGCTTCGGCAACCGTGAACGGGCCCGCATGTCAGTGAAGGTCAAACAATTGAATGATGTATCGTCAGTCAGCGTGCTGGAGACCAGACAACGGTGGCATGCCCGCGGGGGCGTGACACAACAAGCGACACGATGGTGGCCGATCGATCCCTCTCAGGAATCAATGGACGAAGTGACAGACAAGCTCAATACCCGCTTGAAAGAGAAAGGTTGCGAAACGACATGAAGAGACATTCGCTCTGCTCCGCACTATGCCTGATCGTGCTTTCTGCGCTACCCGCGCAGGCTGAACGCATTTGGGACGGTGAATTGAAGCGCTTCCTGACAGAACAGGAAATGAGCATGGCGGAGGTCTTCATGACCGAAGATGAAGGGGTCAAAGTCATGTTCCCGAAATCGGAACGGGTGCGAAAAGACCTCATCAGATTGAACTCGGAAAAAAAGAGCCAAATCGAAGAGCGCATAGGCTGGAAGTTTCCGGAAGAGGAATTCGAAGTGTACATCGGTGAAACTGGGACACGGGTCGACGGCTATGCCGTAGTCCAGAACACGATCGGCAAGCACAAACCCATGACGTACATGGTCGGCGTCGACGGACAGGGCAGCATCTCCGACATCGAGCTCCTCATATTCCGTGAATCCAGAGGCAGCGAAATCAGGCAAAAGCGCTTCAACTCGCAATACGAGGGCAAGACCGTGCTCGACCCCGTCAGAATCAACAAAGACATCATTAACATTAGCGGCGCCACGATGTCCGTCCGCTCAATGAGTGCCGGCATCAAACGGGTGCTGGTCTTGGTTGACGAATTCTATCTGAAGCCCATAGGGCGCGGCAGCGACACCATGGCGGCCCGCAAAGCTGAAAAAGGGTTTTTTGGCTTTCTGTTCGGAAACAACTGAGACGAGCGGACCAAGCGTCCCAGCATGCGCAACTTCAATCAGCGGTTCAAACTTCGTGATTCCGATCGCCACATTCGGTTGTTGTACACCTTGTTCTTGCTCTTGATGTTGACTGGATTCTTGTTTTCCTTCTTTTGGGCACACAGCATGACCGGATTGTCGCCGTCAGGGATTGCCGATCACTATCGTGGCTCGGATGCCACGTTCGGGGAACCGATGTCCTTCCGCGAACTTGCCGAGGTCACGCACTTTCATTTGTTTACGATGCCAGTCGTCTTCATTATTCTCATTCATGTCATGTTCTTGACAAATGCCAGTCACGGCTTGAAAGCTGCCATGACCTGGTCGGGTTTTGGCGGAGTCATGCTTGACCTGATTTCCCCTTGGCTCATTAGCTACATCTCTCCCGTTTTTGTCTTGACGATGCTGACGGGAGATCTATTAATGATGCTCAGCTTCCTCGTCATGATGACCGTGCCTCTGTATGAGATGTGGGTTCTAGGACAGCCGTTGATGGCCGGTAAGCGGGGAGACAACACGTAGCGTCACCACGACACGACAATTGAGAGCGGCCAGAGGTTTTTCGACCCAGAGCCCAAGATCATCAGCAAGATCTTGGGCTTTTGTTTAGACACACTATGCCATCAACCCCGGCGATCAGCACAGACTCCACTCTCCAGCTCATCCAACGGATGCTGCGAACGATCGATTCCCTTCCATTCCCTCGTTCGTTACGACCGAATGTCGAAATCATTGTTGTCCGGCAGATGGCAAAGTGGATGGACGCGGTCCTGCCCTGGCAGCGAGGGCACGGGCGACGAACCGCCGCCTTGGCACGCAGCATCGGCTATCGGGCGGGATTGTCTTGTCAATCATTGCACCATTTGACGCTTGCCGCACTGCTTCATGACATCGGCCTGTTGGCCTTGCCTGCCGATCTTGTTTCGCAGAGCGGATGCCTCGACGTTCAGTCCTATGCCGCCCGCCAATCCCATCCACGAGTGGGCGCCGAATGGCTTGCGCCCTACCGATTTCTGCAAAACGCGTCGATCATCATCGCGCACCACCACGAACGATGGGACGGATCGGGATACCCCTATGGAATACGAGGCGAGTTCATTCCTGTCGAAGCGCGTGTACTCGCGATTGCCGATGCATACGATGCCATCAAAGTGCCGGGAGTGACCGACCAGGAAACACGGGACCGGGTGGCCTACCGCATACTCACCGTCGCAGCGGGTACGCAATTCGATCCTCAGCTTGTCGAGCTGTGTGGGCATAGCTTGCAACAAGCGAACCTTATTCTTTCTCTTAAATAATCAGGAGGGTGGTCCATGTTTCGAATAACCACAGGGCAATTTCTCTCTACTTCAACACTCCTACTTATTTTCACTATGGTCGCGGCAGGGTGTTCCAGTGGAACTCCTCCCGCACCTCCATCGGTTGCAGTGACGGGAACGCCGGGCGCGGAGCAAGCGGTTGGAGAGCGACTGTTCATGGAAACACGATTTGCCCAAGCGTTCAAAGCGTTCTTAGACGCCGGAGGAGACGTCAATGATCCTAATGCGGGTGACCCTGTCGTGGATTCGGTGGAAACCTTGGGTGCTCCCATTACCGACGAGGCGCCATTCAAAGGCATGTCGATGAATTGCCGCTCCTGTCACTTTGTGGACGACCTCATAACAGCACCCGGAGGCAGCATGCGGACCTATACTGACTTTGCACAGCGGAGTCCAATTCCCGCACGCTCCGACGGCAAAACCCATGCACCGCGCAATTCGCCTCCGCTGGTCAATGCGACCCTGGATCGCCCAGGCGGGATGCTGTTGCATTTCGATGCGGAATTTAACTCCATCGAAGACCTCGTCGCTGGAACCTTTACCGGCCGCAATTTCGGCTGGCTGCCGGGCGAGCGCGCACAGGCGATCGCTCACATCGCCCGTGTCGTTCGAGGCGACGACGGCTCATTCGACCCGTCTGGCCAGTTCGAGGGGATGTCCTACCGTATTCTCTTTACCGGAAACAATGTGGCGATTCCCGATGAGTTTCGTTTACCACCAGAATTCCGCGCCTTCATCGGATCCGGCACAGACGAGGAAATCTTCAACGCCGTCGTCAAAGTGGTGGCTGCCTATGTGAACGGCTTGCTCTTTTCGCAAACGGAAGACAGCGGCGCACCAATCCGTTCGCCATTCGACGTCTTCTTAGAGATTAACGGGCTTCCCCAGCAACCCGATCCGAATGAGTCATCGATTGACTACAGCCGACGCCTGCGGACGCTCGTCAACGCCTTGGGCAGCCCACAGTTTGTGACGTCGAATCCAAACCGGTCAGACGGGCAATTTCAATTTCACTCTCAGCCATTCGAATTCGGTCCGACCGAACTCAGCGGCCTGAAGATGTTCCTGGCGGAACCTGCAGGCCCAGTCGCTCAACCGGGTGAACTGGCGGCGGGAGGGATCGGCAATTGTATCAAGTGCCATATGGCGCCTAACTTTACCGATTTCAAACTCCACAACACCGGAACGACCCAAAAGGAGTACGACAGCTTTCCCAGCCATGTTGGTGCGGCATCGTTTGCCAATCTGCCAATTCCAACGCTGGCTACGAGAACCGCCAACGATCTGCCGGCAACCGAGGCGCACCCGACAGCGAGTGAACGCTTCCGTTCTATTCCATCAGACGGGACCAGCCTCACGGATTTGGGAGTGTGGAACGTTTTTGCCAATCCTGATATGCCGGCTGCAGAGGCAAAGATCCGTACCATTCTCTGCGATGATCAAGATCCTTGCCCGGAGACGACCGCGACACTTTTACAACGTGCCATCGCCCGATTCAAAACTCCAGGGCTTCGCGACTTAAGTCATTCCGCGCCGTACATGCACAACGGCCAGTTCAACACACTGGACGACATCATCACGTTCTACCGGGACATGTCGACGCTTGCGCGCGCGAACTCGCTGAGAAACGGAGCTCCAGAGCTGCAAGGAATTGCGCTCCTTGCCGGTGATTCGGTATCGCTGGTGGCGTTTCTGAGAGCGTTGAACGAGGACTACCAATAGGGAAGGTCTGCGATCAGCATTCGAGCGGGAGACGACTTGCCCCGCTCATAGGCGGGAGGCCTTGCATCCTCCTTGGGCCTCCCGCCGCCCTGCTTACGATTCTTTCTTGATCTGCTCTGAGAGATAGTTTTCCAGACCGACCTGCTTAATCGTTTCCATCTGCGTTTCAATCCAATCAATGTGACTGTCGACGTCTTTGGCCATATCTTCGAGCATGTGGCGGGTCGTGAAATCCATCACCTTTGCGCAATGGACCACGCCATCATTCAAAAGGGTGAGCATCTCCTGTTCGGCCTTGAGATCGAGCTTCAGCTGTTCCGGAACAGTCTCCCCGACGTGGACGGTATTCATTCGCTGCACATTCGGGACGCCTTCCAGATAGAGGATGTGGCCGATCAGTTCATCGGCATCCTTCATTTCATCAATGCTGCGCTCGCGGACCTTATGATGGAGGCGCTCGTACCCCCAGTTCTCGCACATCTTCCCATGGACAAAATATTGGTTGATGGCCGTCAGGTCCGCCGTGAGAATCTTATTGAGAAGGTTCACTACGCCTTCTTTTGCCTTCATAAGGTCCTCCCTTCACGAAAGAGTAAGATTCCGTTTGTTGACTCCCTTAAGTCATTATCTTCATCGCTCGTTAGCGCGTCAACTTAGTTAAAGTAGCAGTTTTGATTTCGTCTCTCAGTTTCGTCGACATGGGTTCTCAATCTCGAAGGCTCATTTTCAGCGAGGCAAAGAAATACCGGTAGATAGCCAGCGAGATGAGTCAGAGGAACCTGGCGGATGAGCTGGAAAAAACTTTTGAGAGGGATTATCCCGCTTCGCGGTAGCCGCACTCCTCATTCCGGCATTGCACGCTCCGGCCGGCTTGCTTGCTGACTTTTTCCACGAGGAAGGGGGCGCTGCAGGTTGGACAGGCCTTGGCAATAGGACGGTCCCACAGGGCAAATTCGCAGGCTGGATATTTGCTGCAAGCAAAGAACGATCGGCCTTTGCGCGTACGCTTCTGGACCAGATCTCCACCGCACCCGGGCTGGGGACATTTTACGCCGAGCGCCAGCGGTTTCGTGGTCTTGCATTCCGGATAAGCCGAGCAGGCAATGAACTTCCCGAAACGACCTGTCTTTACCACCATCGGGCTGCCGCACTTTTCGCAGACCTGATCGGTGGTGAGTTCCTGCTTGGGAACGATTTTGATCGTGCCGTCGGGCAGCTTCTCGAAGTTCTGGGTATTCTTACAGGGCGGGTCCTCTTTATAGCCAGGACAGGCCAGGAACTTGCCGTTGCGTCCCCATTTGATTTCCATCATCCGACCGCATTTCTCGCAGGGAATGTCGGTGGGCGGTTCAACCGTATCTTTTGGTCCGGGAATGGTTTTGGCTTTCTCGAGGTCAGCGGTGAAGGGGTCATAAAAATCTCGAACGGCATCCACCCAGGGCTTGTTGCCTTCCTCGACCTCATCGAGTTCCGCTTCAAGCTGTGAGGTGAAATCGACATTGACGACATCGGGAAACCCTTTGAGCAGGAAATCGTTGACCGTCTTTCCTGTTTCGGTCGGCAAAAACCGCCCGTCCACCTTTTCGACGTACTTGCGCTCTTGAATGGTCGAAATGATGGCGGCATAGGTCGACGGCCGTCCGATGCCTTTTTCTTCCAGTTCTTTGATCAGCAATGCTTCGTTATAGCGCGGAGGCGGCTGAGTGAAGTGTTGCTTCGAGGTGACGCCGGGAATCGTCTGCTCGGCCTGTTCGACGAGGCGCAGTCGTTCGCCCTCCGTCAATTCAGGCAGCTGTCGCTCGGCGCTCTCCTCGGCTTCCTCTTCCTGCTTTTGTTTTTGCGCGAAGAGCTCCTTGTCGACACCCTCCATGTACACGATCGTATGGCCGGGAAACTTCACGATGGTGCCGCTGGAACGGAATAGATATCTGGCAGTGGTGTCCAACGGCGAGGATTCCACACGGGTGACGTCCAAAATGGCCGGTACCATTTGCGAGGCAATAAAACGGTTCCAAATCAGCTTGTACAGATTGTATTGATCTTGCTCGAGATAGGAGCGGATGGACTCGGGATCGCGCGCCGCCGCTGTGGGCCGGATCGCTTCGTGCGCTTCCTGGGCTGCCTTCGAGGTCTTATACACGTTGGGCGTCTCCGGCAGGTACTCGGCACCGAACCGGTCTTGAATGACCTGCCTTGCATCGGCCATGGCTTCCTGGGAGATTCTCGGCGAATCCGTCCTCATATAGGTGATGAGGCCGGTCGACCCTTCGGCACCGATTTCCACGCCCTCGTAAAGCTGCTGCGCGAGCGTCATGGTCTTTTTCGGGGTGAAGTGAAGTTTCCGAGCCGCCTCTTGCTGCAGCCGGCTGGTAATGAACGGCGCCACGGGATTCCGCTTCTTTTCCTTCCGCTCGATTGCAGTGACGACGAAGGTTTTTCCTTGAATCGCGGAAACGACTTGCTGCGCCTGTTCAGCGTTTCCAATCGACGCCTCTTCACCATTAATACTATGAAGCTTAGCTTCAAACGGCGGAGGATTGGCGCCGGCCACCAAGGCGATAATCGACCAGTATTCTTCGGCACGAAAGGCTTCCCGCTCCGCTTCACGTTCGCACATTAGCCGTACGGCCACGGACTGCACCCGTCCCATCGAGAGGCCGCGCCGGACCTTATTCCACAACAATTGGCTACCCTGATAGCCGACGATGCGGTCAAGAACACGCCGCGCCTGCTGCGCGTTCACGAGCTTCATGTCGATTTGGCCGGGCGTTTGCAACGCCTGCTTGATCGCCCGCTCGGTGATCTCGTTGAAGAGTACGCGAAACACCCTCCCGTCACTCTTCTTCTTCGACTTTCCCCGCAGTTCTTCGGCAAGATGCCAGGCAATCGCTTCGCCTTCGCGGTCGGGGTCCGGGGCAAGAAAAATTTTGTCGGCGGCCTCCGCCTTCTTCTTGATGTCAGCCAGCACCTTGGACTTGCCCTTGATCGTCACGTACTGGGGCTTGAAGTTGTGATCGAGGTCCACGCCCAGCTTGCTGGTCGGCAGATCCTTGATGTGTCCAACCGAAGCCATCACGGTATACCCTCGGCCAAGATACTTGGTGATCGTTTTGGCTTTGGTGGGAGACTCAACGATGATCAGCGATTTCGCCATGTCGACTCCAATTTCGCGAGCAGCTTACTCTAACATCCGTACCAAATATAGCAGATCAGTGCAACCGACAGCCTGAAAATGGAAGGTTTACGTCCTCAGATACCGTTGGCCCGGCAGTTGTCGCACGCATCGCCGAAGTTCAAGCGACAACAAGGACGCCATCACCGAAGGCACCGGAAGCCGTGTTCGTTCGTGAAGGTGATCGACCGTGACCGGTTCATCCGAGAGCGCATCATACACCAGCCGTTCATGATTTCCAAAATTCTCGACTGGACTGTGCGGCGCGGAGGCACCACGCACCCGCAATCTCATTGCCGGTTCCAATTGAGGCACAATGACATCTATCACATCTTGCGCCTGCTCCACTAACGTAGCCCCTTCTTTGATCAAGGCATGCGTGCCGCGGCTGGTTTCGGCATTCACCCATCCAGGAACGGCAAAGACCTCTCTCCCCTGCTCGGCGGCCAGCCCGGCCGTGATCAATGAACCGCTGTCGATGGCAGCTTCGGTCACGACCACACCGAACGAGAGTCCACTAATGATCCGATTTCTACGCGGAAAATGTCCGCTGTGTGGAGGTGCGTCTAATGCCAATTCCGATAGCACCGCACCGCGCTCTTCGATTTCTTCACGAAGCCGCCGATGTTCGGGCGGATACGTTTGTCCAAGGCCGCAGCCGAGTACGGCGACAGTGCGGCCGCCGGCCCCCAGCGCGCCTCGATGCGCGGCGGCATCGACCCCACGTGCCAGGCCGCTGACGATCGTGAACCCTGAACCGGCCAGGCCGTTGGCCAACCGTTCCGTGACCAAACGCCCGGCGGCTGTCCCGCGCCTGGCGCCGACCACTGCGATGGCGAGTTCGTCTGAGTCCTGTAATGACCCTGAGACATATAGCAACGGCGGCGGATCGGCAATCATCAGCAGCAGGCGAGGATAGTTCGCATCTAGGACGCTCCGGACCTCGATGCGTGCTCGCTCGATCCCCTGGAGTTCACGCGCAATGCGCCGGCACGCGTCGCGATCCGGTCCACGAACGATGGCTTCGGCTAGTTTGGTGCTGCACCCCCGCTGAATCAGTTCATCGATCGAGGCGCGAAGCACCGCGTCCGGATTTTGCCACTCTCGTACGAGTGCCAGCACAATGTGATCGCCCACTCCCTCAATGGCGCGAAGCTTCATCCAGGCTTCGAGGGACGCCGATGAGGATGGATGACCGGCTGCAAGATCCATAATCCCCTCATAGCGCAGTGCGGCAGAGGATGCTACCGGCTCATGATTCTGCCGGGAGGACAATCCCGCTACATCACGACGAGATCGTATTGTTCGAGGTGTAACTGCTCATCCGGCATGACAAGGACTTTGGCGGCACATTCGCGCTCAAGGGCTTCAATGCCCTGCCGTTCCTCGTCCTGAAGGAGTCCGGCGACGGAAGGATGGGCGCCCACAACGATCCGCTGCTGTTCGTTTCCTCTTCCAATCTTTCTGATCTCGCGGAAGATCTCATAGGCCACCGTCGTCGGCGACTTGGTATACCCTCGCCCCTCACAGTACCGGCAGGGTTCGGAGAGCGAGCGCAACAGATCTTCGCGCACACGTTCGCGTGAAATTTCAATCAACCCCAGGTCGGAGATGCGGGAAATCCTGGTACGGGCCTTGTCGGACGCCATGGCATCGACCAGAGCGTGATAGACCTTGTCCCGATTTTTTTCGCGTTCCATGTCGATGAAGTCGACGATAATGATGCCTCCGATGCCGCGCAGCTTCACCTGGTAGGCCACCTCCTTGGCCGCTTCCAGGTTGTTGCGTAGAATCGTTTCTTCCTGATCCCGTTTCCCCACGAAGCGACCCGTATTCACATCGATCACCGTCATGGCTTCCGTATGATCGATGACGAGATAGCCACCCGACTTGAGCCAAACCTTGCGACTCAATGCCCTCGCCATCTCCTGCTCAACCCCGAGGTAATCGAACAGGCTCTCGTCCTTGTCATAGAAGTGAATCCTCGAGGTCTGCTCCGGCGAGAAACGCTGGACGAAATCGCGCACGGCATCATATTCCTGCCGCGAGTCGATCCACAGCCGCTCCACCTTTTTCCCGAACAGATCGCGGACTACACGGAAGCTCAAACTCAGATCGGTATGCAACAAGGCCGGGGCCGGCTGCTGATCACGCTTGGTCTTGATGTCTTGCCAGAGAACATGCAGGAAATCGACGTCCGACCGTAACTCGTCTTCCTTGACCCCTTCACTGACCGTCCTGACGATATAGCCACAGCCGGGATGGCGAACTTTCTTCATGATGTCTTTCAGTCGCGCCCGCTCTTCGTCTCGCGCGATGCGGCGCGAGACACCGATGTGCTCCACGTTCGGCATGAAAACCAAATATCGGCCGGGCAAAGACACATAGGTCGTCACCCTGGGGCCTTTGGTGCCAATCGGCCCCTTCGAGATCTGCACCATCAACTCCTGCCCTTCAGTCAACAATTGTTCGATGGGCTTGCTGCTTTCCCGTCGGGGACGCATTTCGTCCCCATCCTTATCGTCCTCATCCGAATCCAGCAGCGTATCGCTAGGCTCCGCATCCAGGGACAAGTCCGAGACATGCATAAACGCGGCCTTTTCCAGGCCGATGTCCACGAAGGCCGCCTGCATACCCGGCAACACTTTCGCCACTTTGCCTTTGTAGATGTTCCCGACAAAATCTTTATGTTTGGCGCGGTCACCGAAGAGATCCGTGACGACGCCGTTATCCAACACCGCCACACGGGTTTCCTCCCGTGCGACGGTGATCGCAATTTCCACACCCATACTTACTCCTTCCATTCAGCGAGACCGATTGAACCGACGTGAGGCGGAACGCGGGCAATCCCAGGTTCCAGTATCACTCAAGTCCTCGTCGATTCGAGGGTCCGCACAATCCAATACAATGAGGGCAGCGCTTAACGCGCCGCCGCTCGTTCAATAAAACAAACTCAATCGCCGCCGTTTCACGTTCAGCAATAGTCCAAGCGAGGCCATCGTCATGATCGTCGCACTGCCGCCGTAACTCATCAGTGGAAGCGGGATTCCGACGATCGGGAACATGCCGGCGGTCATGCCGATGTTGACGACGACACAAAAACACAACATGGCAATCACCCCGACGGCCAAGAGCGCGCCCAGCTCGTCCTTCGCGCGCGTCGCAATCTCCAGCGACAGCCAGATGAGTGCGACGAACAAAAGCAGCAAGACCAGTACGCCGAGGAATCCCCATTCTTCCGCAAACACCGAAAACACAAAATCTGTGTGCCCTTCCGGGAGAAATTTTAATTGGCTCTGTGTGCCGCCGTACAGCCCTTTGCCGGTCAGTTCTCCGGCACCGATCGCGATCCTAGATTGCAACGCGTGATAACCCTTTCCACCCGGATCGTAGTTCGGGTCGACGAACGCCATGATGCGCTGGCGCTGGTAATCATGCAATGAACCCCACATGGCCTCCCAGGCGAAAGGAAAGAGCATGAGCCCAAACAACAGGATCATGCCGAGCGCCTGCGATCGCATCCCCACCATCAGCAGCATCGCGGCATACACGGCCATGAAGCTCAAGCCGCTGCCGAGATCCGGCTGCTTGAGAATCAACAACAACCCGGGCAGCATCAAAGCGCCGGGAATGACCACGCGCTGGAGCCAGCCGACCCGCGGCGCCTTGGAATAATAATGCGCCATCACGAGGATCAAGACCAGCTTCGCAAACTCCGACGGCTGAATCGCCAACGGACCGATCGGAATCCACCGCTGCGCTCCCCGGCTCGTCTTCCCCTCGAACAGCACGACGGCCAGAAGAATCAGGATAATTGCATAGGCAGGATACGCTAATCGCGCGATACGATGGTAGTCCCAGACGAGCATAATAAGGAAGGCCAGTGCTCCGAGCAGGATCCACATCACTTGCTTGGCAAAAAAAGGCAGGCCCGGGCCCCCTTGATCATGAGTCACGCTGTAAATCGATAGGACCCCGATCGACAGGATCGCAAAGATCAAGCCGAGAAATCGCAGGTCGAAATTGTCGAACCCCCTGCGGTCCATCATCCGGTCGATCATGGCGCCTCTGCCTTGGCGATCTGCTCCGGCGTCGTGGCCCCCGCAGCAGTGGGTGGCTTCACCGCTTTGAGCTTGATATAAGTCTCGATTAGCTCCTTGGCAAGGGGGGCGGCCGCAGAGCCGCCGTGCCCCATATGTTCCGCCAGCACCGCCACCGCAATCCTGGGATTCTCGACGGGCGCGAAGGCCACGAACCAAGCATGGTCCCGGAATTTCTTGGGGATGTCCTTTTCTGGGCCTGTCCGAAGTGCGGCCGTTTGGGCTGTACCGGTCTTTCCGCCGATCGTCACGAGGGACGACTTGGCCCTTCCACCGGTGCCTTCCGTGACGACTCCGGCCAGCGCTTCTTTGATCAATTTCAACGTGTCCGGCTTGACCGTCAATTTGGCTTTAGGCACGACGGGCAAGGTTTGGAGTTGCCCCGTCGTGCGGTCCATAATGGCCTGTACCAAGCGGGGCCGATAGGTCACGCCGTCATTGGCCACTGTACCGATCAGGCTCGCCATCTGCAGCGGCGTGACCGTGACGTACCCCTGGCCGATCGCCGCAGAAATCGTTTCACCGGGCAACCAGGCCTCGTGCTTCGCCTTTTGCTTCCATTCCGTCGAGGGCACGATGCCGATCCGCTCGGAGGGTAATTCAACGCCGGTTTCCTCTCCGAGACCAAACTGATGGGCAAAGGAGGCCATGGTATCGATGCCCATGCGCTGCCCGACGGTATAGAAATAGACATCGCACGAATGGATCAGCGCCTTGCGAAGGTCGACCGAGCCGTGTCCAGTGGCCTTCCAGTCATGGTACACCCGCCGGCCGAACTGATAGCCGCCATTGCAGAAGACCGTCGAAGACGGCGTCATGGTCTTCGACTCAATCGCCGCTGCAGCCATCATCACTTTAAATGTGGAGCCGGGGGGATACTGGCCCTGCGAGGCCCTGTTGTTCAAGGGACGGCCCTCGTCCTGCACGATCTCTAACCATTGTTTGGGTGTCAATTCACGCGACAGCACGTTCGGATCGAAGCCTGGACGGCTGGCCATCGCAAGGATGTCGCCGTTCGTCGGATCCAGGGCCACGATAGCGCCCGACTCTTGGCCGAGCAGATCCTCTGCCACTTTTTGTAACCGCTGATCGATGGTCAGATACAGGTCGTCGCCCGCATGTGGTTGATCGACCAGTACGGTGCGCTTCTCATGGCCCAACGCATCCACTTCGACGCTTTTCTGGCCTGCCAACCCCCTCACGATCTGATCAAAAAATTTTTCGACACCGTACTGGCCGACGATGCTGCCTTGATGCAATTCGGCGAATTCGGGCTTTTCCAACTGCTCGGCCGACACTTCGCCCACATACCCCAGCACGTGCGAAGCCGCCATTGCCCCGAGATAATTCCGGCGAGATTCGACCTGAACCATGACACCGGGCAGATCGAGGCGGTGCGATTCGATCAAGGTCGCTTCCTTCAGGGTCAACCGGTCCTTGATTTTACGCGGCAACTGCTTGGCGCCGCGAACCGCCAATTTTTTTCGAACGAGCTCTGGATCAATACCTATCAGGTCGCTGAGCTCTGCGATCAGCGCTTCACGGTCTTTGACGTCTTCCAACGAGACATACAAGCTGAAGCTCGGTACGTTATTCGCCAGCAACACTCCGTTGCGGTCATAGATGAGGCCGCGCGCCGGCTCTAAGATCACCGAGCGTGTGCGGTTGTTTTCCGAAAGGTCCCTGTAGTACGGCCCCTCCCGGATCTGCAGGTGCCACAGTCGCAAGGCCAACAACGCCACGACGAGCAACAACCCGACCCGCAATACGACTAATCGACGCTGCAGTTCGGCAAAGTCAGAATCCTGTAAACTGGAGGTCGCCATGAGACTTCGATTCCGATCGTTACGAGTACCGGTCCAGAATGCCGAAGCGCGGCACAGCAAACCGCTGCTCTAGAAACCAGAGCAGGCCAGCGCCCACCGCCGCGTCGAAGCAGGCTTGAGGCACGACCACAAACTGGATCATCCACCACGTGTCGGCTATCGTCGCATGCTTCATGCTCGACACGGCCACCAGGCCACCGGCCAACGACAACACAAGCAGACCGACGGCAAGTATCGTCGGCGTAATTTCGGCGACCTGTTTAGCCAACAGCCCTGCGAACAATCCGGCGCCGGCGGTCGTGACGAGATTCAACCAAAGATCACCGGCCGAATACAAATTCAGGATCCATCCGATTGCCAAGCCGATGATGAGGCCGTGGAGTTCGCCCGACAGCACGCCAACAAGCGCCGCAACCACCAACCCGAGATCGGGCTTGATACCCCAAATCGCCACATGGGGAAGCAGCGTCGTCTGTACAGGCACGAGGAGCAACACCAGTCCGCCGTAAGCCAAGAACTTTTTCATGGCTGTGCCTTCGCGCCGGCCTCGGGTTTTGTCGTTTCGGCCGTCGAGTGAGCGTGCGGTGTTTGAATCACCAACACCTCTTCCACGCGGTTCACGTCCACCTCCGGAGCGAGCTCGGCCGTTTGAAACAAGGCGCCTTCCTCCCGATCGATTGAGGTGATTGTCCCGATCGCCAACCCGCGAGGGAAGCCACCCACCAGGCCTGACGTTACCACCCGATCTCCTTCTTTCACGGCCGACAGCATGGGAATGTACTTCAATTTGGCCCGACCTTGTGGGATCCCTTCGACGATCCCTTCGTCTCTGGTCCGCTGGATCAATCCGGCAATGGCATTGTTAGGATCGGTGAGCAACAGGACGACCGATGTTGCCCCGGTCGTCTTGACCACACGACCGACGACACCGGCCGGTGTGATGACACCCATGTCTTTTTGAATGCCGTCGCTCTCGCCTTTGTTGAGGATGACGGACTTGTAGCGATTGCTGGAATCACGTCCGATGACTTGCGCGGCGACCATGGAAGGCAAGGCCTGCTCTTTGAATTGCAGGAGAGACGTAAGCCGCTGCGTGGCTGCCGCCGCCTCGCGCAATTGGTTGTTTTCCCCCCGCAGCCAGTCCATTTCTTGCTTGAGCCGGTGGTTATCATCGGCGACGTGTTGCAGCGACACATATTGTTGCCACATCGCGGAGATGCCTTGATCCAGCGAGGAGACAGCCTCGAGCGGCAGACGGACCAGTTGGCCCACCGGACCGTCGAGATAGTCCAAAAGCCCCTGACTTTGTCCTGGGAAAAGCAGGAGGGCCGCCAGGAAGAGAGCAAACATTCCTAGCGCCAGACGCCTAGCACCGTGGGGAGAACGCACGTTGACCATCCACATGTATCGGGATGGAACCTTACCGGAAGGTGTTGGCCTGGGACATAACGGCGACCTTGGCCAGCAGATCCAGCTCATCGAGGATCTTCCCGACTCCCAATACGACCGAAGTCAGAGGATCGTCCACGGTGATGATCGGCAAGTTCGTCTCTTCGCGGAAACGGGTATCCATGCCCTTCAGCAGGGAACCGCCGCCGGTCAGGACGATGCCGCGGTCGATGATGTCGCCCGCCAGTTCGGGCGGGGTATTCTCCAGTGCAACCTTGATCGCATTCACGATCGTTCCGATCGGTTCCTGCAGCGCTTCTCTGATTTCCGCGTCGTCCACCACCAACGTGCGGGGGATGCCGGAAATCAAATCACGCCCTTTAATCATCATGGTTTTGCGCTCCTCGAACGGATAGGCGGAGCCGATTTCGAACTTGATCCGCTCTGCCATATGCTCGCCGATGAGCAGGTTATATTTCTTCTTGATGTAGTTCATGATCGCATCGTCCATCCGGTCGCCGGCAACCTTGACGGATTCACTGTAGACAATACCGCCCAACGAGATGACCGCAATGTCGGTCGTGCCGCCTCCCACATCCACCACCATGTTGCCGGAAGGCTCAGTGATGGGAAGTCCAGCGCCGATCGCCGCTGCCACCGGTTCTTCGATCAGATACACTTCACGTGCGCCGGCCAGCTCGGCGGAGTCCCGTACGGCCCGCTGCTCGACCTGCGTAATCCGTGACGGCACGCCGATGATGATGCGTGGGCGGACGAAGGCGCTGCGGTTGTGGGCCTTCTGGATGAACCGCTTGAGCATCTGCTCCGCCATTTCGAAATCGGCGATGACACCTTCCTTCATCGGCCGCACCGCCACAATATTGCCCGGTGTGCGACCCAGCATCTTCTTGGCATCGGCGCCGACGGCGAGCACCTTCTCCGTCTTCTTTTCGACGGCGACCACGGAAGGCTCATTCAAGACGATGCCCTTCCCGTGAACGTAGACCAGCGTGGTGGCGGTGCCCAGATCGATGGCCAGATCGTTCGAGAACCAACCGAAAATGTCGCTCGTAAAACCCACGTTGTCTTCCCTCCTCATCCGCGCGCCTGAGCCGCGGACGCCTCCACCCTGTTAGTCGGGCAAGGCTAACCGGCCGGCATCAAGTACCTGAGTTCCGGCCAATTCGTCGCCCAAACGACGGCCCTGTTCGTTCCCAATGATCAACACCGCTTCAAAGCCGACAATTGCCGCCGCTGCCAGCCAGCCGACATAGGGAACGGCGAAGAGCAACTGAGCAGCCGCAAAAGGAATATTGCGAATGATGGATTCCCGAAATCCAGCCGGTTCACGAATATCTGGCAGTACCGTCTGAAGCCCGATGAGACGCTTTCCGATGCTTCGACCGCCTGCAAATCCGTCAGCCACAAACAGATAAGCAACCCCTGCAAGGAAACCGACGGAGGCAATGACTTCCGCCGCCGCTGCTGCGAGAAAAAAGTCGATCAGCTTGGCAATAAACCGATTCAGAACCGTCGCCTTGGGGTAGATCCCAGTACCCAATGGATGGATCCCCGCCTGCTCTGCCAAGGATCTCCTCGTAATTAGGGGCAAAGTATAACAAAGACGAGCACCTAGCACAAACGAAACACCATTCTTCGACGCCGAGAACTACGAAGGTGTCTGACCAGCAACACTTGTCTTTGACCTGGGGCTGCCGTACAATCCGTGGTCTTTTACACGGACAGAAACGGACTGATCGATGATTAAGATTCTGCGGTTCGCCAATGAAAAATATCCCTGGTTCCTGGCCGTCACGATGGGCTTTATCGCCATCACCTTCATCGTCGGCATGGGGTGGTGGGGTTTTGGCGAGACTTCGGGCTCCGTCGTGGCCACCGTCGGCGATCTGTCGATTTCCTTGGATGAGTTTAAGCGCGCCTATGAGACCACCTACCGGTTCTACAAAGAAAAAGTGCCGGGAGAGTTCAAAGACGAAACCATCAAGCAATACGTGGTTGAACAACTCGTCGACCACCGTGTGTGGCTCATCGCTGCGCACAACATGGGACTGACGGTTTCGGATGAAGATTTACGGGACTCGATCATCCAAGTTCCCGAGTTCCAGAGGAACGGCCACTTCGATCCGGAACACTATCAACGGTTGCTGGCCGCCAATCATCTGACGCCCGCGATGTTCGAATCGATACAGGCCAAGGAGCTACTGAGCCTCAAGGCCCGGATGACGGTGAGCGACGCCGTGGCCCTGACGCCGGCGGAGTTTGCGGAGGCGCAAGCGCTCATGCTCAGGCAGCCGGACCCTGATCCCGCCAAAGCCGCTGCAGCGAAGGAGCGAGCCATTCACGATGTGCTGTTCCAAAAGCAACAGCGAACGTTAGCGGCATACGCTCAAGCGCTCAAAGCGACGCTTCCGATCACCATCCGGCGCGAACTGCTCTAGCCCGCGGACGACGGCTCACGACCAGCCACCAGCATCGCATCCCCATAGCTGTAAAAGCGGTACCGTCTCCGCACCGCTTCATCGTAGGCCTCTCTCAGCACGTCGGTTCCTCCAAACGCGGAGACCAACATCAGCAAGGTCGTCTGCGGCAGATGAAAATTTGTCAGGAGCGCCTCGACGATCTGAAAGCGATACCCCGGCACGATGAACAACCTGGTTTCCCCCTGATAAGCGCGTAGGGTTCCCGGCCCGGAGGCCGCTGATTCGAGCGCCCGGACCACGGTTGTTCCCACCGCCACGATTTTCCCTCTTCGTTGTTTCGCATCTTCGATGGCTCGAACGGTCTCCGGACCGACTTCGACGTGTTCCGGTTCCATTCGGTGTTCTTCGATACGATCCACTGTGACGGGTCTAAAGGTTCCGACACCGACGTGCAGCGTGACGTTGGCCAGCTCGATGCGGCGCTCCGCCAACCGAGTCAGCAATGCCGGAGTAAAGTGCAGCCCCGCGGTGGGAGCAGCAATCGCACCTTCTTCCCTGGCAAAGACCGTCTGGTACCATTCACGATCCTCGTCCGTCGGTGCTCGTTTGATATATGGAGGCAATGGCATGCAACCATAGGTCTGAAACCACTTCATGATCGGAACAGTGCCATCGATGCGCACCACTGTACGTCCGGCTTCTCGAACGAGGACGGTCAGCCGGGCATCAGGATCAACGTCGATTACCTCGCCGGCGCGCCACGTGCCTTTCATCAAGACTTCCCAATCGCGATCACCCACCGCTTTCACGAACAATATATCTACGGATTTCCCTGAGCGTTTCCGGCCTTTGATCCGGGCCGGACGGACGCGCGTGTCATTCACCACGAGCAGGTCCCCCGGCGTCAGCAGATCTGGAAGATCAGCAATCCGGCGATGGGTGATCGATCGATCACCGGGACGAAGCACGAGCAGTCTCGCCTGTTCCCGGGGAAGCACAGGTTCTGTCGCGATGAGCGACGAATCAAAAGGAAAATTAAACTCGGACAGCTGCATTAACTTAGAGGTGAGCGCATTGGACGAAGGTTAGATGGGGAACGTCATGGCGACGACGGGTCATGAGGTCGGCGAGGCTGGCACGATCGGCTGTTTCGTAAGGGACATATCTTGCAATTCCGTTCCCGGGTAGTAGTAGGCCAAAATCGTCGAGAAGGGATAGCCCAATTCGGCCAGTTCTTTCGCGCCCCATTGGCACATCCCGACGGCATGACCGGCGCCATAACCTGAAAGTACAATGTCCTGCCCGACGGAATCGATCGTGAATTGCGTGCTCGGCACGATCGAATACCCAACGGCCTTGCGGAGATCTTCTCCGCGCAAAATCAGCTCGCCGTCTGAGTGGACCACCCGGAGCTTGGCGACACGGCCGCCCCGGCTGAATGAGAGCGGTTCCATTGCGGCGATCGTCCCCACGGCAAACCCCTGTTGGCGCAGGCTCTGCTCGAGCTTGTCCATTCGAAACGAGGCCTTCCAGTGGTAGAAGGGTGAGTCCAAATCAAACGGACATTCGACACCCTTAAGGTACGGATAGTCTTTCGACCAGACATTCAGTGCGTCCTCCGTCAATCCCGCCGCCGTGGAGGAGAATGCAGCATAGATCGGCGCATTCTGATAGGTCAGGACCAGTCCCCGGGTTTCATCGACCGCACGCGACACTGCCGCATCGACGCCGTTCTTCCCTTTGTAGACTTGGTCCTGCACCGTGGCGACCACGTCATACTCGCGCGCGGCACTCAACATTTGCTGATACAGCGCATAGGTGCGTGCCGCAACGGCCTGAGCCTTGAGCATCTCGGGATGCCAGGACGAATTGACCTCTCCGGGAACGACACCCTTGACGTATTCTTCCAAATCCGCCTGGTTAATGACGAGGAAGCCCTTGCCCTTTCGCACAATGTGGACTAACCCGCTCACCGGAACCATGAAGCGTTGATCATTTGCCGCGCCAGGCGCCTTCTCGTTCGGCTTAACGAGCATCAAGGTCAGTCCCTGTTCTCCGGCCCGCATGGTCAACCGATCATGGGGCATACGAGTACCATTCACAAGAAAGCCTTTCCCATGCACCGTAACGTGAGCGCCCGAGCGGATTGCACGCCCGTGGCGGCTGGAATCGGTCAGCCAGACGGCGCCATCGGCCTGCACATCCAGCTTGTGCACGTCGGCCGATAGCAGGACACGGATCGATTGCGCCCCTTCGGCCGTTGACACCACGACCGCAAAGAACAGCCACGCTGCCACGACGACCGCGATCCGATGGAAGGCTGGATTCACCGGCGAAACATCCATGATAAGAGATAGAATACCAGACTGAGCAGGACGCTTAAGAGGATACTGGTCCCCAGGGGGATAAATAGCGAGAAATTGTCGCGTTTAATGAAAAAATCGCCGGGGAGCTTGCCGATCCAACCAAATAGGTGGCTCATGCCTGGAACCCGGTCGGCCAGCAGCAACAGTCCACCCACCACTGCGACGGCCAAGCCGATGCCGATGAGGAGCTTCCCTACCCCTCCCCACTCGGTCATCAGCCGTTAACCAAGCACTCGGCGATCTGCACGGCGTTCAGTGCAGCGCCCTTCCGGAGATTGTCCGACACAACCCAGAGGTTCAACCCGTTCGTGACCGATAGATCTTCCCTGATCCGTCCGATGTATACCTCATCCCTTCCGGTCGCGTCGATCGGCATGGGATAGAGCTTTCGGTTCGGATCATCGTATACGATCACGCCGGGCATCGCGGCTAAAGCGGCTCGCGCTTCGTTCGGCTTCAATGGGGCATCCAGTTCCACATTGATCGCCTCGGAGTGGCAGCGAAGCACCGGAACCCGGACCGTCGTGGCCGTGACCCGGAGCGTAGGAGCACCGAGAATTTTTCTCGTTTCGTTGGCAATCTTCACTTCTTCCGAACAATCGCCCAGCTCATTGAACGAACCAATGTGCGGAAGAAGATTGAAGGCGATTTGATACGGATAGACAGCCGTCTTCACATCGCGGAATGCCATGAGATCCTTCGTTTGCGTCACCAGTTCGTCCATCGCCGCCGCGCCGGTGCCGGACACCGATTGGAACGTCGTCACGACCACGCGCTTCACGCCGGCTGTCTCTTGTAGCGGCTTGAGCGCCATGACCAGCGGGGTGGTCGTACAATTTGGGATCGAGACAATGCCTCGAGGCATCGACAAGAGCGCCTGAGCGTTCACCTCCGGGACGACCAGCGGCACGTTCGCATCCATACGGAATACGCCGCTATCGTCGATGACGACGACGCCCGACTTCCCCAGACGCTCGCCGTATTCGCGGCTGATGGCGTCCGTCGCAGAAATCAGGGCAATATCGACGCCCGCGAAGGAGGACTCCGATGTCAATTCTTCGACCGTCCATTCCTTATCCTGGCAGGTCAGAACCTCTCCGGCCGAACGCTTTGAGGCAAACAACCGGAGACCGGCAATGGGAAATTTTCGCTCGTTGAGAATCTCGAGCGTTTCTTTTCCTACGGCACCCGTGGCGCCGAGGATCGCCATGACATAAGACGATTTCTTTTTCAGCATGACTCAGCACTCATGAGAATGGTTCACCACAGCCCGCTCTCATGCAATCTCACGAACCCGATGATTGAACGTATCCGCCACCAAAATTCGTCCGCTCCGATCAATGACGATCCCGAATGGATAGCACAACGCGGCCTCCGACGCCGGCCCGCCGTCTCCTCTATCGTTGGCTTCACCGATGCCCGCCACCCGATCCATCCGGCCGCTTGCTCGTTCCCATCGACGCACGAGATGATTGTCGGAATCGGTCATCAAGAGATTGCCTTCGCTATCGACCGCAATGCCCGAAGGACGGGAAAGACTGCCCGACGTGCCTTCCTCCGGACCGTGATAGCGGTATTCTCCCCCATCCCCCACGACGGTGGTGATGATGCCCGTCGTAGGATCGACGGCACGGATCCTCCCGTTAAAGGTATCGGCGATGTAGAGGGTCCCGTCTGTGCCAACCGCCAGGCCGCTGGGGCCGGCAAGGGACGCCTCGTCTGCCGGTATTCCATCTCCATTATATCCAGCCGACCCCGTACCGGCGACGGTGGTTATCGTTTCCGTCGCCAGGTCGATCATTCGGACTCGATTGTTGCTCTGATCCGCAATATACAACCGGCCTGCGTGCACAGCCAAGGCAGCAGGCTCGTTGAGCCCCGCTTTGACCGAGGGCCCGTCGTCTCCGCTGAACCGCGGATGGCCCATACCTGCGATAGTGGACATGAGTCCCGTCACGGCGTCGACACGACGGACGCGATGATTCATCGTATCGGCAATATAGAGATGGCCATCCTCGTCGGCGGCAACAGCCGTCGGAAAATTCAAGAGCGCGTCAGTCGCCGGCCCTCCATCTCCCCCAAACCGCTTTGCCATGTTCGACCCGTTGACCACATAGCGTACCGTCCCGCTCAGATCCGCCTGTTGCGCAAAGGCTCCCTCTGATCGGACAGTCCCCTCTCCCAAGGGATCGTCGCCTGTGGCAGCAGCGGATTGCTCTTCGGCCACCATTGGAGGCTCCTGCATGGCTGAACAACCGGCCACTGTCACGATGATGCCTGTCCCCCGGTCGACTTTGCGGATGACATGGTTCTCGGAATCCGCGATGAGCAGGTTGTCATGGCCATCGATGCTCAGCGCTTTCGGTTCGTTCAGGGACGCGGCGATGGCAGGGCCACCCTCGCCGGAAAGACCGGCAGTTCCATTACCCGCCACGGTTCGAATGGTACTGATGCGAATATCAATGTTCACGGCATCATCCGAGGCTTCGCACTATGGCATCGCCCATCTCTGTCGTCCCAACGACACGCATACCGGGGCTCTGAATATCCTTCGTCCGGTAGCCAAGATCCAACGTCTTGACGATCGCCTGCTCGATCAACTCCGCTTCCTTTTCGAGCTTGAAGGCATACGACAGCATCATGGCCGCCGACGCAATCGTGGCGATCGGGTTGGCGATATTCTTCCCGGCAATGTCCGGCGCGCTTCCATGGATCGGCTCAAAGAGACCCACCTGCGCACCAAGGCTGGCGGATGGCAACATGCCGATCGAGCCGGTCAACATGGCGGCTTCGTCGCTCAAGATATCGCCGAACATGTTGTTGCAGAGCATGACGTCGAATTGTCGTGGATTCCGCACCAATTGCATAGCCGCGTTGTCCACATAGATATGTCCAAGCACGACGTCGGGGTAATCCTTGTGCACCTGAATCACGACGCGGCGCCATAGCTCCGAGGATTCCAACACATTGGCCTTGTCGACCGACATGACTTTCTTGCGGCGCTTCCTCGCGGCTTCGAAAGCGACGACGGCGATCCGGCGGATTTCCTCGGTGGTATACACCTCCGTATTGATGCCTCGCTCGCTCCCGTTCGGTAATTTCTCGATGCCCTTAGGCTTGCCGAAATAGATGCCGCCAGTGAGTTCCCGAACGACGAGGATATCGATGCCCTCTACAACCTCTTTCTTCAAGGTCGAGGCTTCAGTCAGGTTGGGATACAGCTTGGCCGGCCGCAAGTTGGCATACAGTCCAAGGGCTTCGCGGATCCCGAGCAGCGCCCGTTCGGGCCTCAGACTGTAGTCCAGCCCTTCCCATTTGGGTCCGCCGACTGCGCCTAAGAGCACCGCGTCGCTTTGCTTGGCCAGGCTCAAGGTATCTTGTGGCAGCGGCACTCCGACCTTATCGATGGCTTGTCCGCCGATATCGCCAGAGGTAAAGTCGAAACTGTGACCGCATTTTTCGCCAATGGCTTTCAAGACCTTGACAGCCTCCGGCACAATTTCACGACCGACACCATCGCCGGCCAACACTGCGATTTTTGCTTTCACGTTTTTCCGCCTCCCTATAACAGCTGAGAATCGACCGTCATTCCAAAATGCGTTCGTCCTCTGCGTTCCAAGCCGGATCTACGAGACAGAGAAACTCGATATCCTGACTGCCGGTATTCTCCAACGATTGCTTGCCCCCAGGCGGGACGTACAATGTTGTGCCGGCTTCCACGCTGGTCACCTCCTCGTCAATCATGAACCGGCCCTGCCCGGCGATAAAGTAATAGACCTCCGATGACGCCAGCGCATGCCGCTTCGAGCGCTGGCCGGGCCCCAAGCTGCCGTGCGCGAGGCTGTATCCCAGTTTCAGCTGATGCTTGGTTGGATGAAGGACTTCCCGGAGCCGTGTAAGGTCGCCGGCGAGGAACTCGGGACGATCGGAGGCTTGCACCTTGAACACTGAGGTAATCCCTTCGTCCATAGGACAGCGCAAATGAAGAGGGCACTGTACCGTGGGGAGGATCCTCAGATCAAGTTCACCTTCTGTTCCCCTTGCGCCTGTTTGGCCGCCAAATACGCCAGTTTGTTGAGAGCGCTGAGATATGCGCGCGCCGAAGCGGTGATGATGTCGGTATCAGCGCCGTGACCTGAGACCGTGCGCCCATCTTCCTGGACACGGACGGACACCTCCCCCTGAGCATCGGTTCCGCCGGTGATCGCCTTGACGACGTACATGAGCAGCTTGCTCTTGGTTTGGGTGATCGAAGCGATCGTCCGGTAGACCGCGTCCACCGGTCCGTCGCCGGTTCCCGTCTGGCTGATGGCCTTTCCGTCAACTTCCAACTCCACGGTGGCGGTCGGCACCTGATCGGTCCCGCTCTTCACGCTAAAGGACTTCAACGTGATGCGGTCGGCCATTTTGGCCAGTTCCTCGGACACGATCACTTCGAGATCCTCCTCATAGATCTCCTTCTTGTGATCGGCAAGTTTCTTGAAGCGTTCGAACGCGTGATTGATTTCATCCTCGGTCAGCCTGTAGCCGAGTTCCTCGAGCCGCTGGCGGAACGCATGACGTCCAGACAGCTTGCCCATCACCATCTTGCTTTCCACTAAGCCGATCGACTCCGGTCGCATAATTTCGTAGGTGGTCTTGTCCTTGAGCAGACCGTCTTGATGAATTCCTGACGTGTGGGCAAAGGCATTGGCTCCCACGATGGCCTTGTTCGGCTGCACGACCATCCCGGTGATTTTGCTCACCAATCGGCTCGTCTTCGAAATTTCTTCCGTGTGGATTTTGGTGTCGGCCTGATACAAGTCCTTGCGGGTCCGCAATCCCATGGCAATCTCTTCCAACGAAGTGTTGCCGGCCCGTTCACCGATGCCGTTGATTGTGCACTCGACTTGACCGGCCCCTTCCATGACGGCCGCCAGGCTATTGGCCACTGCCAACCCGAGGTCGTTGTGGCAATGCACTGAGATAACCGCCTTGCCGCTGTTCGGCACCTGTTCGCGGATGCCTCTGATCAGCTTGCCGAACTCCTGCGGAATCGCATATCCCACGGTATCCGGAATGTTGACCGTGCCGGCGCCGGCGTTGATGACCGCCTCAATGACCTCATAGAGGTAGCCCGGATCCGAACGGCTGGCATCCATTGGTGAAAATTCCACATCGTCCACGTATCCCCTCGCCCGCTGGACCATCTCCACGGCGCGCTTCTTCGCCTCGTCACGCGTCATTCGGAACTGATGCTTCAAATGGATGTCGGAGGTCGACAGAAACGTGTGGATGCGGACTTTGGGCGCACCTTTCAACGCTTCCCAGGCCCGATCAATGTCCTCTGGGCGGGCGCGGGCGAGGCTGCAAATCGTCGGACCTTCGACTTCCTGAGCGATACGCCTGACGGCCTCGAAATCCCCTGGCGAGCTGTAGGCGAAACCTGCCTCAATGATATCGACTCCGAGCCGCGCCAGCTGTTTGGCCACCATCACTTTTTCCTCCACGTTCATGCTGGCGCCCGGAGATTGCTCTCCATCCCGCAACGTTGTATCGAAGATCCTGATCATGCGCGTCATCGTGTCACCTTCCTGTTCTGAGAGATTGCTCAAAACGTCTTCCAGCAAGGCCGCAAGGAGAGAGGCGACCGAGGCGTATGGTCTGAGATACGCCGCAGGGAGGCTCACGACTGAGAACGCAGCTGGAAGACGTTTTCAGCGATCTTAAAAAACAAAAGCCTCCATCCCCCTCGCTGGTCAGGGACGAAGGCTTCACGCGCTTCGTGGTACCACCCTGGTTCGGTGTTGAACGACCGTCGGGCCATTCCCCACCCTTCGTTCGGCCCGTCACGGGGGCAAGGCGGAATCCGCTACTCTCGTTTCACGGATTCAGCTCGGAGGCGAGTTCAACAAGGTCAGGACTGGCTTGCACCACCCGCCAGCTCTCTACAGAACGTCGTAAACGGGATGACCGCTTTCAACATTCTGGTTTTCCACGACCGATGTCTACTACTCCTCGTCGTCGCTAAAACCTCGGTTCGCCGACCGGCTGCTCTCTCTTGGGTTTGCCAGCCAGCTTGCCCAGCATCACAACTGAACGCTCGACCGGTCCCAACAGTGCATACCCAGCGAACATGACAAATAGCATAACTTCGGGCCATGCCGCTACTAGCACCAGGGCAAGAATGCCCCAAACCAGGTAGGTGATATGTTGCCGTCCGCGAAATTTGAGGTCCTTGAAGCTGCGATATTTGATCGTGCTCACCATCAAGAACGAGAGCACCAGGGTCACGATCAGCACAGCCATCGGCTTGACCTCGGCACCTATTCGGACGATGTAGTGATCGAAGATGACCATGGACGCGACGACCCCCGCGGCCGCAGGAATCGCGAGACCGGTAAAATACTTCCCGTCCGAGAGCGTCGCAGTCGAATTGAAGCGCGCCAGCCGAACCGCTCCCATCGCCACGTAAGCAAACATGACCGCGACCCCGAACGTACCCTGGCCGCTTAATGCCCAGGAATAGAGTAAGAGTCCCGGCGCGACGCCGAAGGAGACGACGTCAGAAAGAGAATCGTACTCGAGGCCAAAGTGGCTCGTGCTGTTGGTCAGCCTCGCCGACTTCCCATCGAGCACGTCGAACACCATCGCCACCAAAATGGCAATCGCTGCTACCATATAGTTGGCATTGAACACGGATAAGATGGCGTACACGCCGCAGAAGAGATTGCCCGTCGTAAATAAATTCGGGATCAGGTGCATCGCCGCTTTATGCCGCTTACCGCCCTTCGCAAAGGATTGTCTGAGTGCTGTGCCTTTCATTGTAATACTCCAAGAATGGTCTCTCCGCCCTTCACCCGGTCACCAACGGCAATCTTGATCGCCGTCCCAACCGGAACATACGTATCCATCCGAGATCCAAATCTGATCAGCCCATAGCGCTCGCCACGCACCGCCCGGTCCCTCGGATTCACCCACCAGACGATTCGTCTGGCGATCAATCCTGCGACTTGCACACACACCACCTTGACGCCTTCCACTGTTTTGATCATCAAAGCGTTCTGTTCATTCTTTAACGTCGCGTGGGGCTTGCTGGCCACCAGAAACAACCCGGGTTGATACTGCACGTCCTCGATGATCCCTTCGCAGGGCATCCGATTGATGTGCACATCAAACACGTTGAGGAAAATTGAAATCCGAACCGCACGATCCTTCAGATAGCGAGGTTCGAATTCCTCCTCCACCGCAAGGACTTTACCGTCCCCCGGTGAGACGACAAGTCCAGGCCCTTGAGGAATCACTCGCGGCGGATTGCGGAAGAACCAGGCCACGAAGGCAGTCAGGACTGCCGCCGCGACGGCGACCGGAGTCCACCCCAGCCAGCCTGCGATCAGGGTACTTCCGGCAGCCACACCAATGAAGGGAAATCCTTCTTTGGCAAAGGGAACGCCTACCGCACGATCTGCCACCGCTCCGCCATCAGCTGCCGACCATCAGCTGAATTCCGCAGACGCCTGACGTCCACGGCCGACCGCTGATCGCCAATCGCTGCTCCTTAGTTCTTGTTCTTGTCAACCAGTTGATCCTTTTTCAGCCATGGCATCATGGCGCGAAGCTTGGCGCCAACGGCCTCGATAGGATGCGCTTCGCCCTTGGCCAACAGGGCATTGTAGACAGGACGATTGGCCTGATTTTCCAACACCCACTCTTTGGCAAACTGGCCCTGCTGTATTTCGGCGAGAATGTGTTTCATTTCCTGCTTGGTCTGCTCGGTCACTACTCGTGGGCCTCGGGTGACATCGCCGTACTTGGCGGTGGTGCTGATCGAGTACCGCATGTTCGCAATCCCGCCCTGATAGATCAGATCAACGATCAGCTTCACTTCGTGCAGGCATTCGAAATACGCCATCTCAGGCGAGTATCCTGCTTCCACAAGCGTTTCATAGCCAGCCTGGATCAGAGAGGTGAGCCCTCCGCAGAGCACCGCTTGTTCACCAAAAAGATCGGTCTCAGTCTCTTCGCGGAAATTCGTCTCAATGACCCCAGCACGCCCCCCGCCGATGGCGCTCGCATAGGCCAGACCGACCTGCCTCGTCGTCCCGCTCGGATCTTGATGGACAGCCAGCAGACAGGGCACCCCGCTCCCCTTCGTATATTCTGATCGTACCAAATGACCGGGCCCTTTGGGAGCGACCATGAAGACATTGATCGTCCCCGGCGGAACGATCTGTCCAAAATGAATGTTGAAACCGTGTCCGAACGCAAGATAGGCACCTGCCTTGAGGTTTGGCGCGACGTCCTGCCGATAGATCGAGGCTTGCACTTCGTCGGGCGCGAGAATCATGATGACGTCCGAGGCCTTCACTGCATCGCCGACGGGCATGACCTTCAGCCCGCTCTGCTCGGCCTTCCGCCACGAACTGCCCTCTCGCAGACCGACCACAACCGAAATGCCGCTTTCTTTGAGATTGAGAGCATGAGCATGCCCCTGGCTGCCATAACCGATGACCGCCACTTTCTTGCTTGTGATCTGTTGAAGGTCGGCATCCTTGTCGTAATAAATTTTCATCATGAACTCCCCGGATCGCAAGAGGTTGATACCGTGTCCCGGCGGACGATCGACCGAACCGCGCTACTCGCGGGCGACTTTCTTGGGTTGCGTCGACGTGGAACGAAGCGGTTCGCGAGCGACTGCAACGCGGCCCGTCCTCGTCAATTCTTTGATGCCCAACGGCTGCAGCAGATTGATGATGGCCTCGATTTTCTTCGGATCACCCGTCACTTCGATCGTATAGGTTCCCGGCGTTGAATCGATAACCCGTGCGCGGAAAATATCCGTGATCCGCAGAGCCTCAGCCCGATCTTCCTGTCTCGTGTGGACCTTGATGAGCGCCGTCTCTCGTGAGACGAACTCGCTTTCGTTGAGGTCCACGACTTTGATCACATCGATCAGCTTGTTGAGCTGTTTGACGATTTGCTCGACGATCCGCTCGTCGCCAGACGTGACGATCGTCATCTGTGACATGGAGGGATCGAGCGTGGGTGCCACCGACAAGCTTTCGATGTTGAAACCCCGGCCGCTGAACAGCCCTGCGATACGTGAGAGCACACCAAACTTGTTTTCGACCGTGACGAGAATAATATGTTCCATGCTAGGCCGTCAGAATCGTGTCCTTGTCCTGAGGAGCCGATTTGGCAGCACCGCTCTGCTTTTGCTTCAGCTCGGGCGGATCTTCCAGGATCATCTCGTGATTGCACCCGCCAGCAGGAATCATCGGATAGACGTTCTCGAAGGGATGTGTCGGCACATCGACGATTACCGGACCTTTGGCCGCAATGGCTGTCTTCAACACACTATCAAGGTCACCGACCTTTCCGGCGCGTAACCCGACGGCCCCGTAGGCTTCAGCCAATTTGACGAAATCCGGCGTCGTGTCCAGATAGCTCGATGCATAGCGTCCTTCGTAGAAGAGGTCCTGCCATTGCCGGACCATGCCATGGAACCGATTGTTCAAGACGATCACTTTCACGGGAAGCTTGTGCACCACTGCCGTGGCCATCTCCTGCATGTTCATCTGCACGCTACCATCGCCAGCGATACAGAGCACGAGCCTCCCGGGGAACGCCGCTTGTGCACCCATGGCCGCCGGAAACCCGAACCCCATCGTGCCCAGCCCGCCGGAGGTCAACCAGCGGTTCGGATTGGCCATCTTGAAGTATTGGGCGGCCCACATTTGGTGCTGGCCGACGTCCGTGGAGACAATCGGATCGAGATCCTTCGTCAATTCGTACAGGCGTTTGATCACCTGTTGCGGCTTGATGGGTCCTTCCGCCTCTTGCTCGTAGGTAAGCGGATGCGCGTGCTCCCACTCGCGAATCTGGTCCCACCATGCCTTGCGAAGCTCCTTTTGCTCTCCGTTGACCGTCGCCCGAAGGATTTGATTCAGCTCGCGCAGCACTGCCTTGCAGTCGCCGACGATGGGGATGTCAACGTGGATGTTCTTTCGGATCGAGGTCGGATCGATGTCAATGTGAATGATCTTGGCATGGGGACAGAATTCCGACACCTTCCCTGTGACACGGTCGTCGAAACGTGCACCGATTGCCACGACGAGATCGGAATAATGAACCGCCATATTGGCTTGATAGGTCCCATGCATGCCCATCATGCCGAGCGACAACGGATGCTCTCCCGGGAACGCCCCCAACCCCATCAACGTCATATCGACGGGAATCTGCGTCAGCTCCGCCAACTCGATGAGTTCCTTGGAAGCGCCTGAGAAAACGACGCCACCGCCGACATAGAGAATCGGCTTTTTGGCCTTCATGATGGCTTCGGCCGCTTGTTTGATCTGCCACTTGTTGCCTTCGTAGGTCGGGTTGTAGCCGCGGATCGACACCGAGTTCGGATAACTGAATTCTGTCTTATCCATGGAGACGTCTTTGGGAATGTCGACCAACACGGGCCCAGGACGGCCAGTGGTCGCAATGTAGAACGCTTCCTTGATCGTGGATGCCAGTTCGTTCACGTCTTTCACGAGAAAATTGTACTTGGTGCAGGGACGACTGAGGCCGACGTTATCCGCCTCCTGAAAGGCATCATTACCGATGAGGCTCGTCGGGACTTGCCCACTGAAGCACACCAGGGGAACGGAATCCATGTAGGCATCGGCCAGGGCAGTGATCACATTGGTCATCCCAGGTCCTGAGGTCACCAAGCAGACACCCGCTTTGCCTGTCGCCTTGGCATAGCCCTCAGCCATATGGCCGGCGCCTTGTTCATGGCGGGTCAACACCACATCGATGTCCTTCTGCTGGTGGAGCATGTCAAAAATTTTGAGCACGACGCCCCCGGGCAGCGCAAAGAGCGTCTTGACGCCTTCACGCTTGAGGCATTCGATAAAGATTTCAGCCCCTGTCAGTTTCATGCTGAGCCTCCTCTCCCGCTCCGTGATCAGACACGGATGGAGACACCCTCCCTACCGGCAATGTGTGGTGACACCATTCCCACTGATTGTTCAGAAATATCTGAAAAATCAATGAGAAAGATCAGAGATCCTAGCACCACCCTTCCGCCAGGTCAATAGAAGAATCAGGCGGAAGACCTGCCACGAACGCCGAGACATGTGTTGGAAAGACGCTGAAAAAGGGCGCGATGGAGAAGACCTATAAGCCGGATTCTGTCCCGTCGAAGATATGCTCTGCGACGGCAGTGATCATTTCTCTGGGATCCGAGTTGCCTCAGACCTCAAGCGACCTACCCGAAGACCTCGGCCGGGCCAGCCGGTCGCCGCATCCGAAGAAGCGGCAGTTGCCTTCCTATTTGGTCTTGCATCGAGCGACGCTTACCGTGCCGGTGATGTCGCCATCCCCGCGGTGGGCTCTTACCCCGCCGTTTCACCCTTGCCTGATCCGCTGCGACTCGATTGGGATCCCATCGCTTTGGCCATCGGCGGTCTGTTCTCTGTGGTGCCGGTGTCGGATCGCTCCGCCTGGGTGTTACCCAGCGCTCTGCCCATGAAGTCCGGACTTTCCTCTCGTCGGATGACGAGCGATCACCCGGTCCACTCCCTCGCGCAGGCTCAGTATAAAAAATGGAGGCTTTGGATGCAATAAGCCGAACGAAATCCTAGCGGCCGACCGGAGGTAATTCCGCAATTGGAACAGCGGGTTTTGCTTGATAGATCGCCATCGCTTCGGGCATCCATTGCTTCAGCTGATCGATGCGTGTTTCATGGCTCGGATGGGTGGACATGAATTCTGCCGGGGCGCCTGCCCCCGACATCTGCGCCATCCGCTCCCACAAGGCCACCGACTCTCGAGGGTCGTAGCCCGCATCGGCGGCAAGCAGAATGCCGATGTAATCGGCTTCCGATTCATGCTTTCTGCTGAAGGGAAGTAGCATCCCAACCTGAGCACCAACTCCCAACGCTGCCATCGTCGCCTGTCCCACCGCAGCGCTGCCACTCCCGATGCCGGCCGCTGCACCCAGTCCCTGCACCACCACACTCGTTGCCTGTCCCTGACTCATCCGCTCGGCACCATGGCGCGCCAGCGCATGGACGACTTCATGCCCCATCACGGCCGCAAGACCCGCTTCGGTCTTCGCCATTGGGAAAATTCCCGTGTACACGGCCATTTTTCCACCCGGAAGCGCAAACGCGTTGGCGGTCTTATCGTCCTTAAACACCGTCACTTCCCACTGGAACTGCTTGGCCATCTCCGCATACTTGGATCGCTTCGCCGCTTCGATAATGCGTGCGGCCACCCGTTTGACCGGTTCGATCTCGCGCGGATCCTCCGACTGTTTCATCTTGGGGTCGCTTTTCACCTGACCATAAGCTTGTGCGCCCATTTGCATTTCATCCGACACCGACGTCATAAGGAACTGTGATCGCCCCGTGTAAGGATTGGTTTCGCAGCCGCTGTAGGCGAGTGATAACAGAAGAACTCCGCAGAGCGTCTGAGCGCCGACCGTCGGTTGGAATGCAGGCATCACGTTCCTCCAGCAACTCGTTGCTGATCGACCACGTTTGACCGAGTTCAACTGCTCTGGTACATTACCGCGCCTCAACGACATTTTCTACAGGGACCACAGTCGGCTCTCGCCACCGCTGGGCACGTCAGTCACGGAATGCCTCCAGACTCCATTGAACGCATCGGAATCGACGAATCGGGCAAAGGCGATTATTTTGGCCCGCTGGTCATTGCCGCCGTGTTCGTCGATGCGACGACACAACAGGAACTCGCGCTTATGGCGGTGCGGGACAGCAAAAAAATCTCGGACGGCCGCATCTTGGAGCTGGCCCCGGATATCAGGACCATCTGCCCGCACAGTGTGATCGTCATTGGTCCGCAGAAGTACAACGAGCTCTACGCCAAGATCAAAAATTTGAACCGGCTGCTCGCATGGGGACACGCCAAAGCACTGGAGACGCTGCTCGAGCGTGTGTCCTGCGAGCGGGCCATTTCCGATCAATTCGGTGACGAACGGTTGATTCTCAATGCCCTTCAAGAGAAGGGACGGAAGATTGTGCTCGAGCAGCGCACGAAGGCGGAATCCGACCTCGCCGTGGCCGCGGCGTCCATCGTCGCCCGGGCCGAGTTTCTCCTGCGGCTCAAACGCCTTTCGGATGACATCGGCACGACACTTCCCAAAGGAGCCTCACCTGCCGTGGAGTTGGCAGGCAGAATGATCGTGAAAAAACATGGCGAGCAGCGGTTGGGCACCGTCGCGAAACTCCACTTCAAGACGACGAAGGCTGTCCTTGGAATTCCGGCCAGCTAGGCCCACGAACGAGAACCATGAGGTCGAGGGAACTGACGCGTTAGACGGACTCACCGACTTCGAGATCGGACGGCTTGACTTGATTGGGCGGTCTCTGGTCGGCCTGGATGTCGGCGTCCCAGTACAACATGCGGTGACAGTAGGGACAGGTATGGAGATCCTGCGATCGCTTGACCTCGGCGATGAGTTGCGGGGGAATCTGCAGACGACATCCCGCACACATGCCCCCCTTAATCGCCGCTAACGGCTGGTCTTTTCTGGAGGCCTTCAACTTGGTGTAGCGGGCCAAGAGCGCCGGTTCAACCTTGGTCGAACGATCCTTCTGCTGCAACTCCAGCTCAGCCAACTCCGCGGAGAGTCGACTGTCGAGCTCATCGAGCACTTGCTTTTCCTTGGTGAACGCGTGCTCGGCGACTCGCACCTTCTCCTGTGCCTCTGCGGCTGTCTGCTGAAGCTGTTCGATTTTTTCCATGCAGGCCAGCACCTTGTCTTCGATTTCAGATTTTTTCTTGTTCGCCATCTGTAATTCGAAGAGATGGGCCTGATACTCTTTGTTGGTCTTGAGCTCGGACAACCGGGCGCGCATTTTGTCCGTGTGAGCGTCTTGCGCCTCGACGTCCTTTTCGTGAGCGCGCCGCTCTTTGACAGATGCCTCAACCGCGGCGCTCACCTCGTGTAATGTTTGTTTCACCTCGCGGAGTGGCGCTTCGACGGCATGAAGACGTTCGGGGATCCTACGGCGCTGGTCCGTGATCTCCATAATGCGGAGATCCAGCTTCTGCAGCTCGATGAGCGGAGACAGGTTCTGGTTCAATGCACTCCCATACCTGAAAGGAAGGACTGGTCCAGGTCCGTTGGTGGGCCCACTAGGACTCGAACCTAGGACCAGCTGATTATGAGTCAGCCGCTCTAACCACCTGAGCTATGGGCCCCGAACGGAACCGCTCAGCCGCCGGTCAGATTACGATCGAGACTGACAAGTCATTCACCGCCGCCTCGATGAATCCGATTCTAGGCCTGAGCGCGAGACAGAGTCAAATCATCCGTGTCAGTCTTACAGGCTCTCGACAAAACTCCGGAGCTTCTTGCTCCGGCTCGGATGCCGTAGCTTCCGGAGAGCCTTTGCTTCGATCTGCCTGATGCGTTCGCGGGTGACTTCGAAGTCCTGGCCCACCTCTTCGAGCGTATGATCGGTCGCTTCGCCGATGCCGAAGCGTTTGCGCAGCACCTTTTCTTCCCTGGGCGTCAGCGTCTCGAGAGCGCTGTTGATTTGCCGCTGCAAATCGTATCGGATGGCCGCTTCCAACGGAGAAATGGCCTTCTTGTCTTCGATGAAGTCGCCCAGATGGCTGTCCTCTTCTTCACCGATCGGAGTTTCTAATGAGATCGGCTCACGGGCGATTTTTAAGATTTTTCGCACCTTGTCGAGCGGCAAGTCCATGCGCTCGGCGATCTCCTCAGGGGTCGGTTCGCGACCGAGCTTCTGCACGAGGTGGCGGGACGTTCTGATCAGTTTATTGATCGTCTCAATCATGTGCACGGGAATGCGGATGGTCCTGGCTTGGTCCGCGATGGCTCGCGTAATCGCTTGCCGGATCCACCAGGTGGCATAGGTACTGAACTTGTACCCGCGCTTGTACTCGAACTTGTCGACCGCCTTCATCAATCCGATGTTGCCTTCTTGAATCAAGTCCAAGAATTGCAGACCACGGTTGGTGTATTTTTTGGCGATACTCACCACGAGCCGAAGATTGGCCTCAACGAGTTCGGCTTTCCCGCGCTTGACTTTCTCTTCGGCCACATCCAGATGCTTGACAGCGTCCTTGATTTCTTCTCCTGAAACCAAGGCCTCTTCGGTTTCCAATTGACGGATACGGCTCTTTGCCGCCTGAAATAGCTTCTTGATGTCCTGGAGCGTTTCCTCGGAAACTCCCGTTTTTCGCTTGACCGCCTGGAAATCCTTTCGTTCGCGACAAAGCTTCCGCAGCAGTTCGGCCCCCGCTTCGCCACCGACGCCAAGACGCCGCTGACAGCTCACGATCTCGCGCTCGGCTGTTCGGATTTGAATGGCCATCTCTCGGACACGCTGCACCATTCGGTCCTTGAGCACGCCGTGCAGATTGACCGCTTCCATCTTATCCACGACCTGCTCACGGATCGCGTCAATCTGCTTCTTGATCTTTTTCAGCTTGGCGGGATCCTTGGCAGCTTGGCGGGCCTTTTCATAGAGGCCCTTCAGGGACGTAGACACCTTGCGGACGATGTTCAGACCCTCCAAGGTCTTGAGGCGCAACTCCTCATAGTCACGCTCCACTTCTTCTTCCTCGAAATCCTCCTCCGTCTCTTGGATTGGCACGATTTCTCGGACGTCGATCTTGCCGTTTTTGAGCTGGTCCCGCAGCGCCAGAATGAATTCGATCGTCATCGGCATGCCGTAGATGACGAAGGCGATGTCGCGCTTTCCTTCTTCGATTCTTTTGGCGATTTCAATCTCGCCTTCACGGCTCAGCAGCGCCACACTGCCCATTTCCTTGAGATAGAGCCTCACCGGATCATCGGTCCGACTCAAAGCCCCGGGTGTCAGATCGATCTCTTTCTCGTTATCGTCGCCAGCATCACCCTCGTCAGTCTCTTCAGCGGCATCCTCCGGCTCGGCGGTGCTCCGGCTCTTCTGCTGGCGTTCGCCGCCTTCCGGAGCATCGACGATTTCGATGTCCATTTCACCGAACATCGTCATAATGCTGCCGAACTGTTCCGACGAGACCACTTCTGCCGGCAATGTACTGTTCAGCTCGTCATACGTGAGAAACCCCTTCTCCTTGCCGATCGAGATGAGCTTCTTCACTTCCACGAGCAATTCTTGTTTCGCCATACCTACTCCTTCACCAAAGAAAGCGTTCCTGCCGGCCGTCCGGCCTTTTGCGACCGCAATTCATTGACCTGCGCGTTCAGGGCACGGGCGTCTTCCACCCGTCCTTCCCGCTCGGCCGCCTTGAGTTGAGCGATCAGATCCCGCAAGACGGCTTCCGCACGCTTACGGTCCATCGTATTGAGACACCCCTGGATGTGAGCGCGAGGGTCATCGAAATGTTCCTCCCGCATTGACAATTCCGTAGCCAGCGAGCCGCACTCCGGATCGTCAACGACGCTATCGAGTACTTTGCGCAGTCCCACCCGGCCGTCGTGCTCGAGATTGATCAGCGCCCGCTCCACGATCTTCCGGCACGCTGGAATAGAAAAGGCCTCTGGACGCAGCCTCCGGACATCCGGCGGCGACAACTGTCCATGCAGCAAGAGATACACAAGGTCGCGCTCTTCCGGGGCACCCTTAAAGGCCGGGGCCGGCGGTTGAGTTGGTTTCGTTGCGGTGGAAGCCAGCCGGGATTTCTCCTTTAATGCCGGGTACCGCTCGATGAGCCGTTGCTGATTGATGCCGAACCGCTCCGCGACGAGCCGAATCCGTTCTTCCCGCTCGATCGGATGTTCGCTCTTCTGCAGGATTTTAAGGATTTCGTCGACGCTGCGGATTCGTCCCTCGATCGTGCTCGCTTCGGCAGTTTTCAACCTGTGCTCAAGCGCGAAATCCAGTAAGCTGGGTGCCTCTTGTTCCAGACGGGCAAACGCGTCAGGACCTTCCTTCCGTACATAGGTGTCAGGGTCGTCTCCCGCGGGCAGGGTCACAACCTTGACCGCGAGTCCACTGTTCACGAAGAGATCCAATCCGCGCAGCGCCGCGCGGACACCCGCGGCGTCTGGGTCGAACAGCAACACCACATTGGAGGCGAAGCGCCGCAACACCTGCACGTGCTCAGGTGTCAATGCGGTGCCGAGTGTCGCCACCGCATGGGTAAGACCGGCTTGATGCAGGGCGATCGCATCGAAATAGCCTTCCACGACAATGACCGTCTTTGTCCTGGCAATGGCTTCTCGTGCTACATCCAACGCGAATAGCGTCTGCCCCTTCTTGAACAAGGGCGTATCAGGCGAGTTCAAGTATTTCGGCTCACCGTCCCCCAGCACCCGACCGCCGAACCCGACCACTCGTTTTCGCAGATCGGTGATGGTGAACATAACCCTGCCGCGAAAACGGTCGTAATAGCCCGTGCCGCTGTCTCGTGCGATCACCAGCCCAGCTGAGGCCAAGTCTTGGGGCGTAAATCCCTGCTTGGACATCGCCTTGAGCAAGCCGTCCCACTCCACCGGTGCGACCCCGATGCCAAACCGGTCGATCGTCGGCTGTTGAATTCCACGTCCGTCTAGATAGGCTCGCGCCTCCGTCCCAACACGCTCGTCACGTAGATTCTCATGAAACCATCGGGATGCCACCTGGTTGATTTGCTCAGTCCGATTCGATTGTTGAGCCTGAGTTCCGGAGTCTATTGTCGGCTCCTGGACCTCGATGCCCACTTTCCGCCCGAGATCACGCACTGTTTCAGGAAAGCTTGCGCCGGTAATACGAGTCAGAAAAGTGAACACATTGCCTCCGGCACTGCAGCCGAAACAATGAAAGATTTGCCGGCTCGGACTCACCGTGAATGACGGAGTCTTTTCCTGGTGAAAGGGGCAGAGGCCCTTCAAATTCTGCCCAGCGCGGGTCAAACTGACATGCTGGCCGACGATGTCGACGATGTCGATCCGGTCTCTGATCTGATTGATAACTTCTTCAGAAATCAGGCCTCGACCCATGGGAGACGACGTAGCTCCTCACCCCCACCAAACCGGTGGGCCGGTACGCGTAAGTGACCGAAAAAATTGACCGGTCAGGTTAACAGACGCAAAGGAAAT
>Ga0081455_10000522_pt1 | contig 49869 bp, 46 predicted proteins | sample TabmetS3T2R1_FD_70207 | JGI IMG/M metagenome (GOLD analysis project Ga0081455, IMG submission 70207) | Tabebuia heterophylla rhizosphere microbial communities from the University of Puerto Rico - S3T2R1 | ecosystem: Host-associated > Plants > Roots > Rhizosphere ...
AAAGGCGCTTCGTGTATATATAACGGGGAAACACCGCATCAACGATGCCCACCAGCTCGTGATTGGCTGCAAAGACGGCCGTCTCAAAGGCCTCTATCTTCACTGGGTCTCCCCCCAGAAGTTCTTCCTTTATCATTGTCCACTCACGCTCACGCGGGGGCTCGCCATGGTCGATTTCCGACCCGTGAAGCATGATTTTCTTGTACCGCTTCTCATTCGGGAACGTGATAGCGGAGAGGACATCGCGGCCGCCCTCAAATTCATAGTTGGTAAGAATGAGAAGCTCGCCGTTTTCATACCATTCCATGAGCTCCGCCTGCCGTTCAGGAGGCGCGTGAGCGTAGCGATTGAAATCTATATATCGAATGTTGTTCCGAATACGCGGGTTGAGAATTATCTTCGCCATGACTCTAGCGCCCTCGGAATGACATGCCACGAATGAGATTTTGGAATGGGCGCGACACGAGCGAGGCAGAGGCCATTTCCGAGCGCTGGATCTCACGTATCAGGCTCGGCAACGTCTCGGATTGGCGGTCATAACGATCGTATGGAAACTCGAAGCTGCCGATTGTTAGAAGATTGCCCGATTTCACTTGGTGTGCCGTTACGGCAGAGTTTACCATCCAGATTTCTCCGGGCGCGAATTCGACGACATGCCGAGGCTCGTCCACGCTATCCCGGCTCCGACCGAAGGCGGCCATCGTCAGCGTGTTGTTGAAGCGAAACGGATCGTCGACAAATCGGTGAAGCTCGGCCGAGGCAAAGTAGCGGCGCCCATAGGTCCGAATATGTTCGCCAATGCCCCAGACTCGGGGAGTGGTTGCGACGTTTGCAAAAATGCGAAGCTGAGCCTTGCTGTTGCTGCCGTCAATGTTGTCGATATGTAGGTTCTCGTTGCAATTCCGCTGAAATTTCCAAGTCACGCGCTTCCGGTCAAATCGATACTTTTTGAAAATGCGGTCGGCGAGCCAATGAAACTGTGAATTGACGGAACGAACCTCCGCCTGAAATCGATCGAATTCCTGTCGGTTCCCCGCAAAAATCTCGTCTTTGAACGGACGCCAATGGTCTTCGCGTGTGCCGTCGAATTGCGAATGCTCGGCAAGCGTCAAAACATATTTGTCGCGACGACGACCGGAGTTCGAGGGTGGGCTCACGGCCTCGAGAAATGAAAAGTCGGCCGATATCTTGATGTCCTTCAAGATGATCAGCCATCCACGCTCATAATGGGCGCGAATTGCCCTCCTGTCGCGAACGGATAGCTCAATAATATTCAGAGGAATCTCGGAGCTAAGTTGAATCTTCGGCATTTGGCAGCCCCCAATTTTTTGCGGCAAAGTTTGCCAATATGGATCATCAAATTCCTTGTTTCCTTCGCACAGGAATTGAACAGCTAGGTCGCCGATTCCCCCGATGCAAAAACGCTTCGAACTAAAATCACTCTGCTTTTTCTGATAACAGCAAAAACTCGCAACGGAAGCGCCAACGGAATTCCACGCAGTTTTGGTACTTCGCTGGAGTCGGGCTATCAATGTCCCTCGAACGCGCAGAGGGCGTGGACCGTCTTGCCCATGGCGCGGAGCTTGTCGGCGCCGCCGAGCTCCGGCAAGTCGATGATGAAGCTGCAACCGACAATCCTGGCGCCCATGCGCTCGATGAGCTTGATCGCACCTTCGGCGGTGCCGCCGGTGGCGATGAGGTCGTCGATGAGCAGGACCTGATCGCCGGGCTCTACCGCGTCCTTGTGGATCTCGATCGCATCCACGCCATATTCGAGCGCGTATTCCTGGGACACCGTTTCCCAGGGCAGCTTGCCTTTTTTGCGAACGGGAACGAACCCCGTGGACAACTGATGAGCAACCGCCCCACCCAGGATGAAGCCCCGCGCCTCAATACCGGCAACCTTGTCGATCCTGACGCCCGCATAGGGCTGCACAAGCTCGTCCACTGCACGGCGAAACGCGCGCGGATTGCCGAGCAGGGTCGTGATGTCCCGGAACATGATGCCGGGCTTCGGGTAATCGGGAATCGTGCGGACCGTTTTCCGGATGTCCATTCCATTGACCTCAAGACTTAGGATTCAGCATTGAGGACGCGGCCGGCCACCGCGTCCAGCTTCTTGACCATCTCCGGATCGCGTGCGCCTGGCGCCGTAATGATCGCGGTGTCGAGCATGCGTTCGATGCCGAGCGGCGAAGGCGTGCGCACCGGCCCCAGCAGTGGAGCGACGCGCCGGACCAAGGCCTTCGCCTTGCCGGCATTGTCGTTCAGCACGCGGATGATCGTCGCTACATCCACATCGTCGTGGTCCGCATGCCAGCAATCATAATCCGTCACCATGGCGACGGTGGCGTAAGGGATTTCCGCTTCGCGCGCCAGCTTCGCTTCCGGCATGCCGGTCATGCCGATGACGTCGCATTTCCAGCTCCGGTAAAGCTCGGACTCGGCGAGCGACGAGAACTGCGGACCCTCCATCGCGAGGTAGGTGCCGCCGCGGCGAGCAGGGATCCCCTCCGTGGCCGCCGCTTCCATCAGGGCGTCGACAAGCTTCGGACACACCGGATGGGCCATCGAGACATGCGCCACAAGCCCGGAGCCGAAGAAGCTTTTCTGCCGCGCGAAGGTCCGGTCGATGAACTGATCGACAAAGACGAAACTGCCCGGGGGCAGATCCTCCCGCAACGACCCGCAAGCCGAAAGCGAAATGATGTCGGTCACGCCGGCGCGCTTCAGAGCGTCGATATTGGCGCGATAGTTGATATCCGACGGGGACAGACGATGGCCGCGTCCATGGCGCGGGAGGAACACGACCTCGACACCGCCCAAGACTCCGAGCCGCAAGGCGTCCGAAGGCTCACCCCAGGGCGTGGAGAAGCGCTCCTCCACAAGCCCTTCCAGCCCTTCCATATCATAGAGGCCGCTGCCCCCGATCACGCCGAGGACGGCCTTATCACCCTGCACGCTCTGTTCCCCTGTTCGTAGGAGCATGAGACTAGCCGAGGGCCGTCCCGACGATCAATCGGATTTGCTCCAGTGCCAAAGCTGCGAGGTCGGCCGGATGCTTCAGCCCTTCTCCTGCTCCATGTAGTAGCGGGTGATGATCGACTCGACGATGCGCCAGCCATCCCTGGTTTTGCGGTATTTTTCGTTGTAGTTGCCGTAGCCGATCATGCTGACGAGCCCGAACATGTTGGGCTTGTTCCACTTCAGAACGTCGTGCAGCGCCCAGATTCCCTTCGCCTCGGTATCCGAAAGGATGGTGATTTCGGGATTGTGGACCTGATGGACCGTGCGGCTGTCGGCCAGCAGCTTCTTGCAATTCTCGATGAGAGTGTCGAAGCCTTCGGAGCGAAATTTCGTGTCGAAGTCGAAGGTCTCGATCACGATCTCCGGCACGAAGCAGGTGCGCCAGAGCTCCCAGTCCTTGGTATCGACGGCGCGACAATAGCGGCCCTTGAGCGATTTGATCTCCTCGATCGCCAGCAGCCTCTCGATATCGTTCATCTGTGTCTCCTCTCAGGTCTTGTTGTTTTCAACCGCGTGGATCGATCATCACCTTGCAATGGTCCTTCGCGGTGCGCAGCGCCTCGAACATGTCCGGTGTTCCCGCAAGGCCGACGGAGCCCGTGATCATCGCGCGGGGCTCCACCCGGCCACGCTCAAGCGCATCTATAGAGGTGTGGTAGTCGTGCCGGTCGAACGCCATGGAGAAACGCAAGGTCACCTCATTGAGCACCGCGGGCAGCGCGTTGATCGGCTCCGGCTCGACGCAGATGCCCAGCACGGCGACCGTGCCCGACCGACGGACATTCGCGATCGAGGCGTCGAGCATGCCTTTGACGCCCGAGCATTCGAGCACGACATCTGCTTTGCCGCCCAAGGCGGAGGCCGAGGCCTGCGCAAGCGTCTCCTCGCCGTCCGGCACCAGAAAAGCATCCGCGCCCATCAGCTCGGCCAGAGCCTGACGGCGCCGCGACGACGCGGTGACGGCGATCCGCCCCGCCCCGGCGCGGCGCGCCCAATAGATCGCGGCAAGACCGACGGGACCCGCGCCTATGACGAGAACTCTCTCCCCGGGCCGGATGCCCGCCAGGCGAACGCCGTGAAGACCAACGGCCAGCGGCTCGATCAGGGCCCCATCGTCGAGGCTCAGAGCATCCGGCAGACGAAGGCACCAACGCGCCGCAGCCACCGCATATTCCGCATAGCCGCCCCACACTGGACCGATGCCGATCGTCTGGCTGCCCGCTTCACAGGCGAAAGGCTGGCCGCCCAGGCATTTTGAGCACCGCCCGCAGGTCAGGACGGGCAGCGCGGTGACGCGATCCCCCACTTTCACGCCCTCCGCGCCCTTCCCTAGGGCCACGACCTCACCGGAGAATTCGTGGCCAGGCACGGCGCCGGCCGGAAACGTGAAGCCATGCCCTTCCGTCATATGGAGATCGGTCGAGCAGATGCCGCACCGCCCGACACGGAGGACCACCTGCCCCTCGCCCGGCGTCGGATCGCCCACGTTCTCTATTTTCAGAGGCCGGCCGGGTTGATCGAACATCGCGACACGCATGGGCTTTTCCTCTTGGGCTTTCCCGGAGGCGCACCGCCAGGCGCGGCGTCGTTTTGTCTCCGAGTGAAAATATACTTAGTCCAGACCCCCGGCCGGGTTCAATTCATAGGGGCAACCGCGGTAGAGCCCAGGCGCAGGCTGTCTTGACCACGCGCGTCACCGCCACCGCGTCCCTTTTTCAGGGGTAATGGGCCTTTCCGGCCCCCGCCCCGATAAGGCACGATGACTTGGCCGATACGATCGGCCCCAAGCATAAGAACGAGGACCAGGAAACGATGCCGCTTCCCTTCAAGTCCATCATTCAGATCGCCTATGTGAGCCGGGCGGAGCTGTTCGACGAGTGCCTTGCCTACTGGACCGATGTGGTCGGTGCGGGGCCCTTTTTTGTCGGGGACTTCGAGCTCGAAAATCAGCTTCTCCGAGGAAAGCGCACCGAATGCACAATCACCGCCGCGATGGGCTATCGCGGGGATCAGCAGATCGAGATCATCCGCCCGACCAACGACTCGCCATCGATCTACCGGGAAACCATCGACGAGCATGCGCGCCAGCCGGCCGGCGGTCATTTCCATCACTATATGTTCGAGCCGATCGATTATGACGCTGCCGTCGCACATTTCATGAAGCACGGCTGCCGTGAGGGCTTTTCAGGCGTGATGGCCGGCAACAAGCGCCTTACCTATCTCGACGGCCGCGACACCATGGGCTGCTATGTCGAGTTGATCGAGCCGGGAAGTGCGTTTCCCGAGCTGTCTCGGCGCATGCGGGCGGCAGCGGCCAAGTGGGATGGCAGCAATCCCGTCCGCTCATTCGCCGAGATTATCGAAGGCATCCCGGATTTCTCCGGCTGACCTTCGCGCGGAATTTGCAGGACAAGAAATAACGAGCTTCGAGGAGCCCAAGATGAGTGACGACTGGAGTAGCGGACAACAAACAACACTTCTCGAAGTGCTTGCGCGTGTCGTTAAGGACCACGGAAACAACACCTTCCTCAACATGGCCGGGGAGAAGTTCACGTATAGCGAGGTCGACCGGCTGTCGAACCGTCTCGCCAACTCGCTGGCCGCGCTCGGCGTGTCCCGTGGCGACACGGTGGTGACGATTTTCGACAACAGGGTCGAAGCGATCCTGTCGTGGTTTGCGACCGTCAAGCTCGGCGGCATTTGGGTTCCTATCAACACCGCCTATCGCCAGGAATTCCTCAAGCATCAGGTCAATGATGCCGGTGCGAAGGTGTTGATTTGCGAGGCGACCTATCTCGAGCGCGTCGTGGAAATTGCCCACGATCTCCCGGCGCTCAAGCTCATTCTCTGCCTGGGCGGCGAGCCGTTTCCCGCCTCGCCGGTTCCGATCGAGCCTTTCGACAATTATCGCGGCGATGATGAGAGGTCGCCCGGCGTCACGGTGGCGCCTGCGGACCTCGCCGCGCTGCTGTACACCTCGGGGACGACGGGGCCGTCCAAGGGCTGCATGATCAGTCACAACTACTTCTGCATGCAGGGGCGGCAGCAGCGTCGGGCCGTTCCCCAGGAGCGCCACGAGGTGAGCTGGACCTGCCTGCCGCTGTTTCACTCCGCCGGGCTCAACATGATCACCGGAGCTCTCGTCCAGGGATCGGAGGCCGCTGTCTGGCCGCGCTTTTCCGTCACCACATTCTGGTCGGACGTGGCCTCCACGGGCGCCGTCAATCTGATGTTGATGGCCTCTATCTTCGCCCTCGTCGCGCACGCGCCGGACTCGGAGGAGATGCTGCGCTATCGCGGCAAGGTGAGAATGATCACCGGGGTGCCGATCACGCCCGAAATTCGGAAGATCTGGAAGGAGCGCTTCGGGGTCAAGGTCGTTTCCTCGTGGGCCTACGGACAGACCGAAAACAGCCGCCTCACCATGGTGAGCGCCGACGAAACACCGCCCGAGACCTGCGCCGGGCGGGCGGCGGACGAGTTCGAGATCGCGATCTTCGACGACAACGACCGCCCCGTGCCCGAAGGCGAAGTGGGCGAGCTCGTGTCCCGGCCGCGCCAGCCCAACGTGATGTTCTCCGGCTACTGGAAACGCCCCGAAGAAACCGCGCGCGCCTGGCGCAATCTGTGGATGCACACCGGTGACTTCGGCAGGATCAAGGACGGCTTTCTCTATTTCGTCGACCGCAAGAAAGACTATCTGCGCGCCCGGGGCGAAAACATATCGAGCTTCGAGGTGGAGAAGACCTATACCAACCATCCCGCCATTCAGGAGGTGGCCGTGCACGCCGTCGGCGTTCAGACCGGTGAGGACGAGATCAAGGTCACTGCGGTCTTGCGCGAAGGCGCGACCTTGACCGAGCACGAGCTCTGCCTCTGGTCGATCCAGGCGCTGCCGCATTTCGCGGTGCCGCGCTTCTACGAGTTCCGCGCCGAGCTCATCAAGAATCCGACGGGCCGCGTGCTCAAATATCGCCTGCGCGAGGAGGGGTGCACGCCAAGCACATGGGACCGTGACGAGGCCGGCATCGTAGTGCGTCGCCGCTAAGCCGATCTCTGTCAGGGCCAATCTCGCTGAGGGCCGCTCGCTGAGGGAAAGCGTTCGAGGCCAGGGTCGACCAAGCCTGTTGTCTCGCCTGGCGAGGCCTGCGCGATCGCCCGAATATGAGGATCGTAAGCTCAAGCCGAGCGCCGCTCGCCTTGTCAACCCTATCCGCCCCAAGCCCTGATCAGTGAGGCACTGCTCAGTGAGCCGCAGCCGCAGCAACACGCGGCGCCGCGCCATTGCGTGCGGGTTCACGCCGATCAAGACCGTTGGCCAACCCCCAGATCGCCGCCTGGGTCCGGTTTTGCGCCTTGATCTTCCTCATGATGACTTTGACATGCGCCTTCACTGTGGCCTCGGTCAAGCCGAGCTCACGCGCAATCGACTTGTTCGATTGCCCCGCTGTGAGACAGCGGACGATGCTCGCCTCGCGAAGCGAAAGGGTTGAAGACGGGAGCGTCAATTCACTCGGCAGCGAACGCGGAGGATCGAGATCGCGAAGAAGGAAGCCGTGGATCGCAAAAACGCCTTCGCCCAACAATGCCAGATGGAGAGAGCGTATGAGCGCCTCTGCCGAGATGTCCTTGAGCAACATCCCGTTGATCTTCAGGTCCATCGCCTGGTTGAGAAGCTCCCGGTCGACCACCGCTGTCAGAATGACGAGCTTTGCATCGGGAGCGATGGTCCTCAGATGAGCCAATCCGGCAATTGCCTCATCGTTCTTCGAGGACACCTGAGCAAGGATCAAATCGATTTTTGCTGCGGATCGAAGTATTTCTTCCGCGGCTGTGAGATTTTCGGCCTCGTGCGTCACGGAGAACGGCGATCCCCTTAGAAGCACTTTCAGGCCTTCCCGCATTAATCTTTCGGGTTCAATCAAAAGAACAGTTGCGACGTCCATCGGTATCTCAGCCTCACATTCGTTAGTGGGAGATGGCGAAAACCATCCACCACCGCCAAAATTTATGGGCCTATCTGGAATTTCCACCCCTGTCGGACTTTGGTAAACAATATTACACAACCAGGAATAGAAGCAAAGCATGTGCAGCGGTTATTACCTACTTTATTAATATTCTCGTCGAAATAACGAACGCACTCTACCCAAACGCAGCAAGCGTGACTCCGATGCCTGACAAATGGAGGTAAGCCTTCTGCTCAAAGGCGGGGACGGCTCTAGGTAACGAGATACACTTTTGAGCATTCCAATCAGAAGACGCCTGAAATTGCGGCAGCGATGCCAACGCGAAGCGACGGCCGATCTCTACGCAGTATGTGGTGACGCAGTCAGCGGATATGGAAGACAAGCTTTGGGCGCCCTCATTTGGCAGGGCGTGAAGTGCCGCACTCTATCGACGACGACATATCCTTCCCGCCATTTTTCAAGCATCCGCAGAATGACCTCCGGCGGATCCTGCAGGTCGGCGTCGATCAGAACGTTTCGAGAGTGGCGATGTGGTGGCTCCTGCCCGACAGGAAAGGCCTATTCAAAAGCCTGTCCGGCGCGTCGTCGATATCACCCTGATGCGGCGGACGGGCGTGAAAGAAGGAGCCTGTTCACCCCCTCGACACTGTCCCCACGTTCGATAGTACGGTCTTCGGCTGGAACGGGCAGCGTCACCTGCATCAGGAATTCGTCCGACAGCTCATCGCATCCCTTATTCAAATATACTTTTCAAAAATATACACGACGTCGCCGGGCAGAACGATCGAGTCGCGCGTTCCACTGAATTCCTTCTTCTCGCCACTCACCGATCGTGTGACAGACATGCGAACCTTTTCGGCGCGAAATGTGAACCCGCCCCCGATAGCGACGCCGGTGAGAACTGTCATGCCTTCGACGTAGGGATATTGCCCGGGGCGCTCGACCTCGCCGAGAATGAAAAATGGCCGGTGCTGATCGATTTGAACGCTGACACCCGGGTTGACCACGAATCCTTGCTGCAGCTTCGAGCCGATTGCGGCGCCGAGGCGTGCAACCGTCAAACCGCGAGCCTCGATCGGGCCAAGCAATGGCATCGCAATACTGCCACTGTCCGTCACCACATATGACCCGTTCAATCGTGGCTCTGCGAACACCGTGATGAGCACCTTATCGCCACTATCGAGCAAATACTCACCGACGGTCGCTGGCGGGAGCGGCGGCAGGGATTTTTGTGTATTCGCGCAACCGGTCAGCATGAGCAAAAAGCTCAACGCCAACACCAATCGTCCAAGTCCTCCCATATAGTCCCCCGTCTCCTTCGCCGCGGATCTCCAACCGGCGCCGCGCATCTCAAAAAATCGCAATAATTCCAGGCTATTTGCAGTTTCGCAGAAAGAGCGAAGCAACCAGCGATCAGGCCTGGATATTCTTGGCCGTGTTGCCCGCATATTTCAGCGCTCCGTAGTCGTAATAGTCATCCAGTTTCTGTCGGATCATGCGCTTGACATCGACGCGCGAGAGCACCACGCCGCCGACGTGAGCCCCCGTTCCCGCCAGAGAATGCAAGGCTCTTTGCGCAACAGGTGCCAGTGTTTTCCGCCATCTGACGACCATGGCCACGGCATCGACCTCGGACGCAAGCACAAGCGCGTCGGGCACAGCATGTACGGGAGGCGAATCTATAATGACGGTGTCGTAGGACTTCGACAGCGTTTCGAGCAGATCGGCCATGCCCTGCGAGCGCAGAAGGTCTGCGGGATGGGAATGTTCATCGCCCGCCGTGATCACGGCGACGCCGCTTTGTTGATGACATCTGACAACGTCGGACAAAGCCGACCCTGCGGACAGATGCTCACACAGTCCCGGCTTCAGATCCATGCCGAACGCCGCATGGACACTCGGCCGCCGAAGGTCGCAATCGACGATCACGGTCTTGCGTCCCGTGCTCGCCACCAGATGAGCCATTGCGACGGCCGTGGAGCTCTTGCCTTCTCCGGGAACTGCGGATGTGAACATGATGCTTCGAGGCGGGTGCCGTCGGCTCAACTGAAGCTTGACATGAACGCTTCTCAGGCTCTCGGAATAGAGCGCGTGGCTTTTGCGCTTTGAGAAAATCTGGCCGACATCCGTGATGGAGCGCATGTTGGAAACGGCGGGGATCATCCCCAACCCCTCCGCGTCCAACCAGTTCTCCGCCTGCTCCATCGAGACAATGAAGCGATTGCGCCGTTCGAACACGAAGGTGAGAATGGCCGTCAACAAGGCAGAAAAGCAGAAGCTCAATGCGATCAGGATCTTCTTTTTCGGAAAGACGGGTGCGATCGGAACATCCGCGCGGGAGATAATCTCCGACGTGGCGCTGGGTATATTGCCCTGCACTTCCATCGTTTTTGAGCGCTTGAGCAGATCCCGATAGAGAGAATCTTCAACAGCGGCTTGCCGCTCCATGACCCCGAGCGAGTCATCGCCTTTCGTGCCCGTCTGCAATTCAGTGAGACGGCGGGACGTCTGGAGCACGTCGAGTTGTTCCCGCCCGACGTCATAGACCATCTGATCCGTTATCTTTTTGATCTCAGACTGAATCGACGTATCGATGCTTTCCAGTTCCGCTTGAGTCGAGATGACATCCGGATGCGCGGGACCAAACTTGTCTTTCAGGCTCGCAAGAGTCTGCTTCAGGACCGCCTGATGTTGCCTCAAGCTCTGAATGAGTGGCGAGCGCAAGACCTCTTCGATCGACGCTCCATCCTTGGCGAGAACGGCCTTGCGCGCCTCGACAAGCTTCGCCTGTGTCTCAGCCAACCGATTTTGGGCCTCCTCCAGATGCTTGGACACCCATCCGACAGAATTGTCGTAGGCCTGGCGCTTCGCATCGATTTGCCGTTGCTGATAAATTTCCGCGACGGTATTGGCACCCGCGGCCGCGGTAACCGGATCGGCCGACACAAAAGTAATCCGAATGGCCTGCGATTTTCCAACCGTTGCAACCTTCAGACGGCTTTGGAAAACGCGGAGGACATTGGCGAGTTCGCTCTCCTGGGTCGGTTTGTTTGCATTCACATCCGGCGACACAACCATGTTGACCCCGGCGGGGGGCGCCGAAAGCTTCGCCTTGAACCTATCGATCAGGGTGCTAAGCGCCCATTTGTTCACCGGTTGCAAAACCGAGTTGAATTCCGGGTTCTTGCTGAGCTCAAGCTTCGCCACCGTCTGTTCGGAAATCACCCTCGACGTAAGGATCTGCACCTCGGTCTGGAGAGCATCGGAGTTATAGTCGTTCGCGCCGCGCGCATTATCCGAGGTCAGAACGCTTGGCTCACCGTTGGACGCGAGAACAACGGCGTCCGCGCTGTACAAAGGCTGCAGCCGATAGATGATCACGGTCGCCAACCCGGTCAGCAGAATTGTCACGACGGTAATGCGCTGCCAATAACGCAGCAGAATTTCGAAAATCGTCCAAATGTCGAAATCCCTGTGCCCAGGAGCTCGCGAGGGATTGGCCAATTGCCGAACGTCCCGAGACTTGCGTATGACCCGGACAGGGTCCGCCGGCACATGTTCCATGCAGTTCATTCCAAAGTCTTGGCCAACGCGCTATCCCGCCAGGGCGCTTGATCCCGTCATGGTGCATGAGAGCATCACCAAGTGCCTTCCAAGAGACGACGCGACGCTAACGTGGAATGATCTTAGCCTCCCAACCCGAGGGGACAACGGCACTATCGCCGATCACGCAAGCGCAAAAAGCCTTAGACACCTACTTTTTAAGCTGTCACACATACTTTTGCGCCCGAACAGCACTCAAAATTGAGCTGTAAGGCGCGCTGCCGATACCTGGGTCGCCGAAAGCACGGCCGGCAGCGAAATTTCGACTGACATCAAAAACTCCTTCTCTCAGCCGTTGACATCCACGGGCGCGCACACGCGTCGCCTCGGCGGGCGGGTTTCGCGCCCGATTACAAGGCGATTATATCGTCAGACTGCTCTCGGAATTTGCAGCAACCGAGATAAAGACCGTTCCCTACGTCATCGATTGTGTGAAATCGATTCTCGATCTGCGGCCAAGCATTCGCACAAGTCGCGCGGATGAATGGGATGCTTTTTTTCGCGGTCTTTCCTTTGAGGCGACATCTCCGTCCTTTGGGGCCGTCGCTTTCCTAAATCCCCGTTGTGTCGAAGGGCTTTCCCCGCGAGCCTTGATTCATATTTGAAGATCTTGTTGCGCGAGAGCGAGCTGACAATGCGAAAGGTTGAACGGGAGCGGAACCTCTCGATGTCAACGAGTCACATATTCCAACGGGGGGCGCGATCTTGAACGACATGCCTTCCCAGCCCGGAGAATTTTCCCAACCCGGGGAATTTTCTCAGGCGACGTCCAACCTCTGGTGCGATGGGGGAAAGCGCGCGGTGGATCTGATCATCGCGTTCGCTCTGCTTGCGCTCATCGCCCCGGCGCTGCTGATCATCTCCGTTCTAATTCGTCTTGACGGAGGGCCGGCTCTGTTCCGCCATCGACGGATCGGTAAGGGCGGCCGCTCGTTTTTGTGCCTGAAATTCAGGACGATGCGCGTCGACGCGGAGCAGGTTTTGCATGATCTCCTGGAACGGGATCAGGAGGCCCGCAAGGAATGGGATCGAGATTTCAAGCTTCGAGACGACCCCCGCATCACGCGGCTCGGGCGCATCTTGCGCAAGACGAGCCTTGACGAATTGCCTCAGCTCATCAACGTGCTCAAAGGCGAAATGTCTCTCGTCGGGCCTCGTCCGATCGTCGAAGCCGAAATCCCGCGTTACGGTAGAGCCATCGCTTTTTATCTGAGGTGCCGGCCCGGCATCACGGGACTTTGGCAGGTGACGGGCCGCAACAACACCAGCTATACGGAACGGGTGACGCTCGACGTGGAATATGAGCGCGGCATTTCGGTCTGGCGTGATTGCCATATCCTCGCGAAGACCGTCATTATCGTGCTCACGCGCAATGGGGCCTATTGATCAGCTGCCGAAGCGATTGCACGTCTCTCCGCGACAGTCACCGCCGCGCAGCTCAAATCGCCTCGACCGTGCAGCGCCGCTCGGCACTCCCGCCTACCTCCAATGGATCTCTCAAGGTGATGCAGAAGTGTGGGCACACCTCCATTTGGTATGCTAAAAACGGGCATCTGTTCCCGTCGTCATCGCGGCGTTTTGCGTGCTGAAGCGTTTGGGTGTTTGACGCGTCTTCGCAGGTTGGTTTGCGTATGTTTGAATTCAGGAGCGAGTATAGCTTCGGCGGGCGGCCCAATGGGTAGGCATATGCCGATCCGGCGGTGCTGGGGAACCTCGGACACCATGCCGTGAAAATCGAGCCTATCGGTCTGGTGACCCTTGCAATCGGTTTGATCTGTCTCGCCTTGGATTATCGGGCCGCGGCGGTCATATTTGTGGTTTCGACGCTTTTCGGATCGGCTGCGGCCGTCTTGATCGGTTCCGCCAATATTCAGCCGGCTCACCTCTTTCTCGCCTTCATCACCGCTGTCGCGCTCACGCGAAGCCGGGAGGTCGTCGCTACGTTCAAGGCCGTCACGCCTCCCCAGCCTGGCTTTTGGTTGGCGTGCCTCCTTTTCTACGGATTGATCAGCGCGTTTGTGTTGCCCCGTCTCTTGGCTGGGGCGACAGAAATCGTGCCACTGGGCACCTCGGAATATCCTGACACCGGCACCACCGTCCCCTTGGGTCCCGTCTCGAGCAATCTGACCCAATCGATCTACATGACTGCCGATGTCCTGTGCTTTGCCATGATTGTCGCAATCGCCTCGACACGCGCAGGCTTCGATGCAATCACGCGGGCGCTCATTGCCTATGCCGCGGCCAACGTGTTTTTCGCGGCGCTCGATCTCGTCACTTACAACACGGGAACACAGGCTGTTCTCGAATTTATGCGAAACGCGCAATACACGCTTCATAATGAGGAGGAGATAAACGGGCTCAAGCGCATCGTCGGATCGTTTACCGAAGCCTCCGCGTTCGCGCGCTCGGCCCTCGGCGCTTTCGCCTTCACGGGAACCTTGTGGCTATGCGGCCGACATCCGGTCTGGACCGGTCCGCTCGCCTTAGCCTCATTTCTCCTGGTTGTTCTATCGACGTCGTCGACGGGGCTCGCCGGCGCCCCAGTGGTGCTGATGCTGCTGTTCATCACCGCAGTACAGTACACCTTGCGCCATGGCAGGCCCCAAAGCGGGGCGACAGTTTTGCTCGGCCCCCCTGTGGCGGTCATTGCGGTCCTCCTTCTGCTTGTCAATTCCGAAGCGCTGGCCACGGTTCTCGACTACATCAACGTCGTGGTCCTCAACAAATCAAACACGAGCTCCGGCATCGAACGCGCCTCATGGAACACGACAGGGCTTCAGAACTTTGTCGATTCCTGGGGATTTGGCGTAGGTCTCGGCACCTCACGAACTTCAGGCCAGGTCTTCGCTCTTCTCTCGAACGTGGGTGTGCTGGGAACGTTTTTCTATTGCATGTTTCTGCTGTCGGCGTTCGTGAAGCAACGGGGTACGCCGGGTTCATATCCGACGGATGTTCGCATCGCCGCGCGCAACGCTTGCGTCGGGCTTTTTGTCGGTGATCTTCTCGTGAGCTCGACGGTTGACCAGGGGCTGTTTTTCTACATCCTCGCGGGCCTTGCCTCCGCCGAACCGGAGCGCGACACCGAAGATGCTGAGGCCTATGTCTAGAACGCATGCAGCGGAAGCTTTCGCCGTCAATGGTCGTTTCTTGACCCAACCGGTGACGGGCGTGCAGCGTTACGCTCGAAACGTGGTCGCCGCGATGGACACGGCGTTCTCTGAATCAGGAACGTCAGTCCCGGTCATCGCGCCGTCGGGCGCGGACGACCCGGGGTTTTCGACCCTGCGGCTCATCCACGCGGCACCGATGCGTGGGCATTTCTGGGAGCAAACGGTTCTTCCCGCCTCTTGGCCTGGTCGTTTGCTCAATCTGTGCAACACGGCACCGGCCGTCAAAGCCGATCAAGTCGTGTGCATCCATGACGCAAACCTGTTCATCGCCCCAGAAAGCTATGGGCGCGCGATGCGCACCCTTTACGGCGCGCTGCAGCCCCTTCTCGCCCGGCGTGTCGCCAGGCTAGCCACCGTTTCCGCGGATTCCGCACATCAGATCGCGCGGCACCTGCCAGTCCGGGCCGCCGACATCGCCGTGCTTCCCAACGGCCACGAGCACGCGCTCACCTGGGATCCGAAGCTCGCGCGCGCGGACACGGTCGCGAGCGTCGCTTCCGATAAGTCGGACCGTGGTTTTGTGCTGGCTCTCGGGTCGCGGGCTCGTCACAAAAATCTGCGCCTGCTGCTCGATGCGGCCCCCGGATTTGCGGAGCTTGGTCTCGATGTGGTTGTCGCGGGCGGATCGCCGGGAATATTCGCTTCGGAGTCGATCCGCCCTGCCCCGAACCTCAAAATGATTGGGTACGTTTCCGATCACGATCTCGCCTACCTGATGGAGAGGGCGTTGTGCCTGGCTTTTCCGTCCTGGACGGAAGGGTTTGGGCTTCCAATTGTCGAAGCCATGGCACGCGGCTGTCCCGTTGTCTCCTCGGATCGTGCAAGCATGCCCGAAGTGTGCGGCCGGGCGGCTCTGATGGCATCGCCGGACGACCCCGCCGCTTGGGTGCGACAGGTGCGTGTCCTCCGGGACTCTCCGGAGCTCCGCCAGGACCTTATTGGGCGGGGACGCGAGAGGGTCCGTCTCTTTTCCTGGGCAAATACGGCCGCGGGCTATGTCGAGCTTATGGGCGCGCATCCGGCGCCTGTCCGTCGCGCCGACAACACGCCATCACGGTCGAAGGTCGCGGTTGTCATCGCGACACTCGGCCGGAAGGAAGTTGTCTCCGATACGGTGCGCCACCTTCTCAGGACGCAGACGCTGAAGCCGTCGCATGTGATCGTGTCGTGCGTCGAGCGGGACGACGCGGGCGAGCTGGCCGCGTTGCCGGGGGTCACCGTCATTACCGGTCCCCGTGGACTGCCGGCACAGCGCAACACGGCGCTCGGCGCCCTTCCGCCAGATACCGACGTCGTGGCCTTTTTTGACGATGATTTTGTCGCAGATGCCGGTTGGCTCGAGGCGGCGGCCAGAACGTTCGCCGAGGAGCCCCAGGTTGTCAGCTTCACAGGGCGCGTTCTTGTCGACGACATCAAGGGACCTGGTTTGGGCTTTGCTGAGGCCGTTCGGATCGTCGAAACCGACGACAGCGAGCCCGGTCGATCTCGGATCGAACCCTACAGCCCATATGGCTGCAATATGGCTTTCCGCTTTTCCGCCATAGGCGATCTGCGATTTGATGAGCGCCTCGTGCTTTATGGCTGGCTCGAAGACCGTGACTTCGCCGCGGCCCTCGCGAAACGAGGGGGCCGGCTCATCAAATGCGCCGACGCTCGCGGCGTCCATATGGGCGTAAAGGGAGGTCGGGTCGCGGGAGACAGGCTTGGCTATTCCCAGATCGTGAACCCGCTCTATATGTTGCGCAAAGGGACGATGACCGTCGGACAGGTCGCCGATCACCTGTTTCGCAACATCGCAAGCAATCTCTCCCGCGCGATAAGACCGGAGCCCTTCATCGATCGACGCGGCCGATTGAGAGGCAATCTGCGTGGATTTGCGGATGTCCTGCGTGGCCGCCTTGAACCAGAACGGGCAGCCGCAATCCAGCTCGCAAGAAAGACAAAGTAGAAGGCAACGCGGTCAATCGTTCGAGCGGCCGCCGCTTACGCGGCGCCGCTGAACGACTTGGCTTCAGGCGCCGAACGCTGACCGTGAATCTCGCATGATGCGGCGGCATAGACGTCGAGCGTCTCTTTCGCGACGCGTTCTATGCCGAGATAATCGATATTGATTTGGCTCCTTTTCCTCCAGGTCTCGAGAGACTCGGGGAATTCGATCAGTGAACAGAGGGCTTCGGCGAGCTTGGCCGGGTTGGTGGGCGGGACAAGAATGCCCGCTTGCCCATATTCCAGAAGCTGCGGAATGCCATCAACGTGCGTTGCAACAACAGCGCAACCCGCCTCGCGTGCCTCCGAAAGGACAAGAGGCGCGGGGTCCGCGTGCGACGGCAGCACGAAGATATCTGCGCCCATCAGAAACGGAAGAGGGTCGTCCTGAGATCCCAGGAACATCACCGCATCGGCGCACTCCATTGATTGCACCAAGGCGGTGTAAGCATCGAGATGGGGGCCACCGCCGACGATATACAGTCGGGCCGCGGGATTTCTTTCATGAACGGTTTTGAACGCCTCGAAAAGGTCCGGAAGACCCTTCCGCGGATGCAGCCCACCGACGAAGATGATCGCCGGCGATTTTAGATGACGCGGCGTTCTGTCCTTGCCGTCGAACCGAGCCGATCCGATGGTTCCATTCAAGACGACATGAAGGCGAGACTTTGAGATTCCCCGCCTGCACATTGAATCGCCGACAGCGGTGCTCACGGCAATAACACGCGTTCCAAGCCCCATCAGGATCGAGCTTTTCTGAAATTCGTTGTGAACGGTCGTCACCAACGGCATGCCTTCAAGCTTGCAAATAGGCCAGGCCATGAGCGCACTCGTCATCATATGCGCGTGCACAACATCCGGACGCCAGCGACGCACCAATCCGTGCAATGTCCAAATCGATTTCAGCAGCGTCAGAGGTTGCCGCCGATGATCCACGATCATCGTCTCGACGTTGTTGCTGGCCAACAATCCATCGAAATCGCCACCGCCGCTGGCGACGGCCACACTGTTCCCCAATTTTCCCTGGGCGCAGGCGAGGTCGACCGCGACATGAACATGTCCGTTCGAGTGTCGCGTATGATTGAGGAGATGCAGAACGCGCATTCAAATTCCTTTTGGAGTGCTCATTGCTCCTTGGGCGGGCCCGGAGGGCAACCTTTTTCCGGTCCGGGACCACGGCCATAAACGTGCACGTAATCGACCAGGAGCGTCGAGGGGCTCGGTGTCTTGTCGATTGGCCAACCGCTGCCGAGCGCCAGATTGACGAGCGGATACATAGGTCCATCAAGCTCGGGCGGCGTGGGCTGCGACCAGACCTGTTTGCGGTCGAAATAGAAGACCAATGCCTGAGGAGATATGTCGACGCCGTAGGTGTGATAACCGTCAACCAGAGAAAGATCGGGAACATCGATCTTCTCACCGCTGCCCCTCGTTTTGGATTCATCTTTGTACCAGACGTGAAGAGCCGTCCGATACGAGGATGTGAACTGACCATAATATTCGATAATATCGACCTCGACGTTGCCGTCGGAGCTTCCAACAGGCTTCAACGTCGCCAACCAAAATGCGGGCCATGTGCCCGGCCCGGGCGGTATCTTCATCCGTACTTCAAAATATCCGTAGCGTGTTCCGGCGCCGTCGCCCGTCGCGTCGGCGGCGGCGATGAGCCCCGAAGTCCATTTGCCTTCACCGTTTTTGAGCGTCGTTATCGAGAGGACGCCGTCATTGACCGCGAAGGGGCCGTCGGGGCCTGGGTCGACAAAAACGGCATCCCCAAAATCTCCGCTCCAGGGCGTATGCGCGGTCCAGCGGCTCGGACCGATCCGGTTGGACGCAATGCTCAGATCGTTGAAGTCTTCCATCAAGACCGGGTAAAGCCTGCAAGCGTTCGACAGCGAAGGACCAGCGATCAAAACACCCGCGACGGTCAAACCAGCCGCCAAAAGACCGAGCAGCACATATTTCATGTTGCAGCCCCCCGGGGCGAGCTCAACGTCGTCGTGAAAACCAAGGCCGCCGCCCTCGACGGCGGAGACCTCGCTCGTCTAATTCGCCGTCATGGAACAGCGCAAGGACTCCGCAAGCTCACGGTAAAGCACGCGGGTATCGTAGCGCGTCCGCATTGTATCGGCTGCAGCACGACCCCGCGCTTCCCGATGCTCCCATGCATTGAGTATCGTCGAAGCCAATCCGTCTATGTCACCCACAGACACAAGACGGCCGTTCACGCCGTCTTCCACGAGCTGTTCAAAGGCGCGAATGCGGCTCAGCACGACCGATGCGCCACATCCCATGGCTTCGAGCGCCGCGATCGCCACGGCTTCGTTCGCTGACGGCATGGCGTAGACGCCGCAGCGGCGGAGAAAATCGCGGATCTCCCGACGACCAACAAAGCCATGAAATCTCACACGAGACGTCAGGCCAAGATCAGCGGCGAGCTTTTCGAGCAGGCCCCTGTCCGGTCCCGAGCCGACAATGTCGAGGACCCAGTTCTCCGGCAACTTTCTCATGGCGCAAATGAGATCGCTTGTCCGCTTCTGCTTGTTCGTCAGCCGGGTCACCGTCAACACGGTCTGCTCCCGCGGCACAGTCGGATCCGGAAAAAATTCCGCGGTATCACAGCCGTTGGACTGAAGCTTTGAGCGGCCCCCGTATTTCTCGATCAAGCGGCATTCTTCCTCCGTCTGGCCATAACACACCAGAGAGCCGCCGATCGAGCGCGGCTTGAGCAACTTAACGACACGGTTCGGCAGGCCTCCATGATCCGCACCGGCGACCGGCACTCCGACCCGCGGGACAATATGATCGAACCGTCCACTCCAATATTCCTGCACATACAGGAGATCGATATTGTCTTCGGCAAGGCCGTCGCGCAGAGGTTTCATGAATGCAATTGTATTGAGACGCTCCTCCGCATACAGAGACCACCGCGTCGCGCGGCTCAATCGCTTTATCCAGACCCTTTCAACCGGCCGGTACCAGGGATCGAGGGGAAGAAATCTGACGGCCACGCCGACATCTGTTTCGTATCGCCCGGCCTCGTGCAACGCAGGAATATAAAGTATTGGCGTAATGCCGTTATCCAGCAGGCCACGCGCGTAATACCAGGCCCAGTCGCCCCGATAGCTCCGGAGATAGCTCTCTCGGGTTTGTCCTTGCACCCCGCCAAAGAACCCCTCGAAAGAGCCGCAGCTCAAGAGCATCGCGACATTCATGAATTCTGCCCCTGTCGGCGTGCAAGGTTTTCTATGCGCCCAAAGGCGCAACGAGCTCTTTCAGGAAACCCGAGATCGATCGTTCGCCGGCCCTAAATCGGTAAGCCAACAGAGCTTTGGCTCGGTCATTGGGCAACAGCGAGGCAAGCGAAAAGAAAATGGCCATGACGATTTTTCTCCTTGCCGAAGAATATTCGCCGAAGAGCTTATAGAGGAGGCCCGGCAGCGCGGTGAGCGGTGGCCGGCGCCCGGACGCGACGGCGTGGCAGAACGTCAGTTCACGAAAATAGAAGACGGCGCGCGGATCCGCCAGTTCACGGTCGGGCCGGAACTTCCGAACGATCGTGCGCAAATGTTCCATTCTCGCTACGAAGCGCTTCATGTCGCGCTCAAAAAGAGAGGGCTCCGGCAATCCGCCGATCCCGGAATCGTTACGATCATGAACACGGTAGCGGCCGAGGGGCTCCGAAATGCTGACGATATCGCCCAGGAATGGCGCCGCAAACAGGATGACGCCATCGACAAAATTGTCATAGACGGCCTCCCGCAAAAGTTCACATACGTCCCTCCGGAAAACGTTGCCGGAGGTCGGCGGCGATCGGTAAACCCCGGCGCGCAGAACCTGAAGAGCGAGGGTCCTGCGACTACGAAACGCGTCGAGCGTGGGATGCACTTCGCTGATAATCTCACCTGCTGCGTCTATTTTTGTAAGCGGGAATTGAAGTTTGGCCACGTTCGGATCAAGCCGCGATATGATCGTGCGCAGAGCGCCCGGCTTCAGCTCATCGTCCGCGTCGAGAAACAGGACGAACGGCGCGCTCGTATGATCAAGGCCAAACAAGCATGCAGACCGCGCCCCACTATTGGCAATTCTGAAGGCCCTCACATCAAGCCGGGTAATCACATCCCATGAGCCGTCGGTGGAACCGTCGTCGACGATGACAAGCTCCACGTCGTCGCAAGCTTGCTCAAGAACACTTCGGATGGCCCGCTCAACAAACGCCTCATAGTTGTAGCAGGGAATGACGATCGCGAGCTTCGGCGTCCGCGGTCCAGACATTTCCGAGTGAGAACTCACCGGCCCCTTATACTCCGCATCATCGCCCGACGGGAACCTGGGCGACAGTTTTTCATCCGGCGCTACGCCCTGTATTTTGCATGATCTCGCGATCATCAAACTCACACTGAATGGCCCGCACAGATCGCCTCTCGGCGGGCACGATCAAATCCAATCAAGCCGCTCCATCGTGCGGTATGGATAAATCCGACTCAAGGAATAATTCGGAGTCTAAATCGTCGCGACCGCACCCCCCGTAAGTTCTCAGCGACATGTTGAGCCAGAACTATTTTGCCAGCCGACATTTCTGATTCACGGGATTGCCGGTTTGATCGACGCTTTAGTCCGAGTCCGGACCCAAGCGAGATCGTCAAATTCGAATCTCGGAAGGATGGCATAGCGTCCGGACGGTTTCCCGAAATATCAGAATACTCTCCTAAGAGATGCCCCTGCCCCAAACGGGTGGCGCTCTCCGATACGTTTGGAGCGCATGATGCCACCAAGGGATTGCGGACGTGCGGCGCAGGGCCGAAAGCCATTCTTAATTTGCGTGCCTCAACTCAATTCGGTCGGGACGTCGCCGTGCGACCAATCGTGCATTGATTCCCGACATAAAGCGTGCGCTACCATTTCGTGGTGAGCTCGAGACGTTGATCTGGAATTCGCGGCTGAGCCAAAGCGATACCGCGGCATGAAAGCTAGGCGAATTCCCCCCGGGAAGTGACGCGGCGTATGACTCCTAGTGCCGGGGCTGTCCGATGTTGACCTTCAAGACCTTTCTGGGTGCCGGCTGGTCTGTTTCTTCTCGGCTGTTAGGTCGCTTGATCGACATCGGGACCCTTCTCATTCTTGCGAGAACGCTCAGCCCTGCCGACTTCGGGCTCACGGCTCTGGCCATGACTTTGATAGCGGTCGTGGAAACCGTTCTGGAGATTCCGCTCACGCAGGCCCTCACCCGCCTCAAGCATATCGAGAAAGTTCACCTCGACACTGCGTTCACTCTGGGACTACTACGGGGCGTGCTGTTCACATTGGTCGTGGTGGTCGCGGCGTGGCCCTTTGCGAAATTCTACCATGACCCGCGTCTGGCCGCCCTGATCACGGTGCTCAGTCTCGGACCGGTCGCGCGCGGTCTCTACAGTCCGGCCATGGTGAAGTTCATCAGGGAGATGAGTTTTCGCGAGGTCTTCCTCTCGCAATTTCTTGGCAAATTGGCCGCGACCGCTGCGGCGATATTGGTGCTGTATATGGGCGGCGGGTACTGGGCCATTGTCATGAACGGCGTCGGTGCATCTCTGGGCGCGACACTCATTTCCTATGTGATTGCGCCTTACCGACCCGCATTCTCGTTGGCGGAGATGCACCAGTTCTCCGGCTTCATGGGCTGGTTTAGCGCTTCGCAGCTCGTATCCGCACTGAACTGGCAGTTTGACCGCGTGTTGTTGGGGCATTTCACGACCAAGGCGGAACTCGGAAAGTACACAATGGCGGGCGACGTTGCGACCTTGCCGACGGCCAGCCTGATAGGTCCGGCGATGCAGCCCGTCATGGCAGCATTTTCCAGGATAAATCACGACCCAAGCCGGCTCCGAAGCGCCTATTTGAAGGCATCCCGTTTCACGATGATGCTTTCGGTACCCGTTTGCGTATTCATGTCGCTGACGTCCGATTTGACGACTGATCTTCTCTTGGGGCCCCAGTGGAAGGCGGCTGGGGTCTATCTGCAATGGTTGGCGCTCACGATCGCTCCCAATGCCTATTCCCAGCCTCTCTCCGCCCTCGCCTTTGCCGTCGGTCGACCAAGAACGATCTTCGAAATCAACGCCATCGAGCTTTGCTTCCGGATCGTTCTGGTGACGATTGGGCTCTACTACTATTCGATATGGGGCGCCATCGCTGCGCGAGGATTGGTTTCCTTCATCATGTTTGTCGTCTCGTTGGTGTCTTCGCGGCATTTAGCTCGTGTGAGCATCGCGTCTCAGCTCGTCAATCTGTGGGAAATTACCCTCGCCTCCACCGCGATGGCGGTCACCATTCTTGTCCTTCGAGATTTTTCTGCGGGATGGCACCTGAGCGACTTCTTCGCGCTTTCCTTCATCGGCACCGGTGCCGGACTGACCTATGTCGGTGTGCTTTTCATGCTCGGCGTCCGCATCGCGGCACAGATGGCGCCTCAGCGCTGATCGATCGTCATTTCCCACCTCGTTTGGCGACCAGAAAGCGTCACATCGTCTCGAAAGTTGCTCCCGCCTTTTAGCAGGCCTCTCCTTTTTGTCACCGACACGCGAAGCCTTCGAGAGGCCTCCCCTCCACAGAGTATGAGCGTTTCACGACAAAGATCAGGGAATACCCGGCGCGGGCCTGCTAATTTAGGACACTTACGAATGGGGCGTCGCAATGAAGGTGGGAATTCTGGCCGGCGGCTTTGGCACACGGCTCGCAGAAGAGACCGAGATCAAACCAAAGCCCATGGTCGAGATCGGCGGCTGGCCGATCTTATGGCACATCATGCGCCACTACTCGCAGTACGGGCACAACAACTTCGCTATCGCTCTCGGCTACAAGGGCGAATACATCAAGCGGTGGTTCAACGACTACTGTGTCCTGAGCGGGAACATGTCTATCGATACAGCCACCGGCTCAGTGGCGCGCCACAAATCCGAGACCTTGGATTGGAAGGTCGATCTCGTCGAAACCGGCCTCAAAACAATGACAGGCGGGCGCATCAAGCGAATGGCTCCTTGGCTCGGCAGTTCCACGTTCATGCTGACCTGGGGAGACGGCGTTTCCGATGTCGATCTGGATGAGCTGCTGGCGTTTCATCGGTCACATGGAAAGCTGGCGACTATGACAGCCGTGCGTCCCCCGGCCCGGTACGGCCATATCGAGATTGTCGGCGACCGCGTCGCCGAGTTTTCCGAGAAACCGCAAACCGGAGAAGGCTGGATCAACGGCGCTTTCTTCGTTCTGGAGCCTGGCGTGTTCGAATACATCAGAGGTGACGAGGAAATGTTCGAGCACGGACCAATGACCCGTCTTGCCGGCGCCGGACAACTGATGGCTTACCGCCATGACTCGTTCTGGCAATGCATGGACACGTTACGCGAAAAACACCTGCTCGAGCGTCTTTGGAACAAGGGCCAGGCCCCCTGGAAAACGTGGGAATAGAACTATGCGGGTGCTTCTGACCGGTCACCTCGGTTATATCGGAACCGTGCTTGCACCGATGCTCCTGGCGCGCGGGCACGACGTAACGGGTCTCGATTCCGATCTCTTCCGCGATTGCACCTTCGTCGGCACGCCGGTGAAGTTGCCGACGATCGAGAAAGATGTGCGTGATGCGACCATTGGGGATGTCGAAGGCTTCGACACGATTATCCACCTCGCCGGTCTCTCGAACGATCCGCTCGGCGATTATCGCCCCGGTCTGACCGACGACATCAATCACCAGGGCTCGGCGCGCCTGGCGAAGCTCGCCAAGGCTGCCGGCGTAAAGCGCTTTTTGTTTGCCTCCTCATGCAGCAATTACGGCGCCTCGGGCCAGAATTTCCTGACCGAAGACGCGCCGTTCAATCCGGTCACGCCCTACGGCCAATCGAAAGTCGACGTCGAACACGCCGTCATCAAGATGGCCGACGAAACGTTCAGCCCGACATTCTTGCGCGCCTCAACGGCCTACGGCGCCAGCCCACGGATCCGCTTCGACCTGGTCGTGAACAATCTCGCCGCCTGGGCCTTCTCCACCGGAGAGGTGCGTCTCAAGAGCGACGGAGCGCCGTGGCGGCCGCTCGTGCATGTCGAGGATATTTCTGCGGCCTACATCGCCGTCCTGGAGGCCGATCGCACGCTCGTGCACGCCAAGGCCTTCAATGTGGGCTCGACGACGGAGAATTATCGCATCCGCGAGGTGGCCGAGATCGTCCACGATCTCCTCCCCGACAGCCGTATCGGTTTTGCGCCCGACGCCGCACCGGATATTCGCAACTATCGTGTCGATTGCAGCTATATCGCCCGAACGCTTCATGGCTTCAAGCCGCAATGGACGGTGCGGCGCGGCGTCGAGCAGCTGCTGGAGGCCTATCGCAAAGGGAACGTCACAGTTTCTGAGTTCGAGGGGCCGAAGTTCCGTCGTATCGACCATATCAAGGAGTTGATCGCCAAAGGGCGGATCGATGGGGATTTACGCCGCGTTAGCGCGCGTGAGAGGATCCCGGAGGTACAGCATGCCTGATCCCAAAGAGTTCGCGCGCATGCACCGCGTGGAAACGCGCTGCCGCTCCTGCGGCGGATCGGAATTGACCGAAGTGCTCGATCTGGGCGAGACACCGTTGGCGGATCGCCTGGTATGCGCCGAGCATCTCAACCAGCCGGAGCCGCGCTTTCCCTTGCGTGTTTCGTTCTGTTCCGATTGCAGCCTGGTGCAGATCGTCGATACCGTCGATGCACATGTGCTGTTCGACCAGGAATATCCTTATTTTTCGTCGTTCTCCCCGGCCCTCCTCGCCCATTCCAAGGCCAACGCGCAGGCGCTGATAAAAGCGCGTGGGCTGGGCCCGCAATCGCTGGTCATCGAGCTCGCCAGCAATGACGGCTATCTGCTGAAGAACTATCTCGAGTCCGGTATCGCGGTGCTCGGGATTGATCCCGCGAAAGGGCCGGCCGAGGCCGCCATCGCGATTGGCGTGCCGACGCTGATGACGTTCTTCACCCTGGAGCTCGCCGGAAAACTCGCGGCCGAAGGGAAACGGGCCGACGTCGTCCATGCCAACAATGTGCTGGCGCATGTGCCCGACCTCAACGGCTTTGTGGAGGGCATTCGGGAAGTTCTGAAGGATGATGGCGTGGCCGTGATCGAGGCGCCCTATCTGAAGCCTCTGATCGATCATCTTGAGTTCGATACGATCTACCACGAGCATCTCTGCTATTTTTCCGTCACGGCGCTGGATGCCCTCTTCCGGCGTAACGGGCTCTTCCTCAATGAAATTCAACACCTGTCGATTCACGGCGGATCTCTGCGTCTGTTCGTCGAGCGCTTGGAACGCGTCGGGGCGAGCGTGACGGATCAGTTGGCGATAGAACGCGCCGAAGGGCTGGACCGCATCGAATATTTCCGATCGTTTTCCGATGCCGTCGCCGGCTTGCATGGGCGCCTGCGTACGCTGCTCCACAGCCTGAAGGCGGATGGCGCCCGTGTCGCCGCATATGGCGCCGCCGCAAAAGGCGCAACGCTGATCAACTACGTGGACCTCGATTCGCAGGTCATCGATTTCGTCGTCGATCGCAACGTCCATAAACAGGGCCGGTATATGCCCGGCCAGAAAATCCCTATTCTGCCTCCGGAGGCTCTGACGGAGCACAAGCCCGATTATGTTCTGGTTCTCGCCTGGAACTTCATCGACGAGATCGCCAACCAACAGCGTGCCTATCTAGACGGCGGCGGACGCTTCATCGTGCCCGCGCCCGAGCCGCGCATCTATGCTCCGTAATCAGAACACACTCGAGAACTATGATTGAAACTTTCGATATAGCGGTTCCCCCTGCGACGACCGACTCCGGACGCATATGTCCCGCCTGCAGTAAGGGCGAAATGAGAGTGTTCTATGACGTGGCGCGCGCGCCCACCAATAGCTGCATTCTTTGGATGACGCCCGACGAAGCCAAAGAGGCCAGAACGGGACAGGTAAAGCTTGGCTTTTGCGATAGATGCGGCTTTATCTGCAATACCACCTTTCGGCCCGAGATCGTCGAATATTCTTCCCGCTACGAGGAGACGCAGGGTTTCTCGGGCACGTTCAACAAGTTCCACAAAGCGCTCGCCGAGCGCTTGATTGCCAAGCACAATCTGCGCGGCAAGACGGTGCTCGAAATAGGGTGTGGCAAGGGCGATTTCCTGATGCTCCTTTCCGAACTGGGCGGCAACACCGGCATCGGTGTCGATCCGAGCGCCCATCCCGAGCGCCTGAACGGCGAAGCGGCCGGACGGGTCACCCTGATTCCGGATTTCTATTCGGAAAGATATTCCGAACGTGACGTCGATTTCGTGGCCTGCAAGATGACGCTGGAGCACATCATCGAACCGTTCGAGTTTGTCGCCAAAATTCGCCGAGGGCTGGCTCATCAACCCCAGTCGGTTGTTTTCTTCCAGATCCCCGAAGCGTTGCGCATCCTGCGCACATGCGCTTTCGAGGATATCTACTACGAGCACTGCTCCTATTTCACCCCAGGATCGATCGCGCGCCTGTTCGTTGCTGCGGGCTTTCGTCCGCTCGATCTGTCAATCGACTACGACGATCAGTATTTGACAATAGAAGCACGTCCCAACTCCGAAGACCTGCTACCGGAGATTTCGCACACCGATATGGATGAGCTGCGTGATCTCGTAGACAAATTTCCAGCGCGCATGGAAGCCAAGATGCGGGTGTGGCGGGAGCGCCTTGAGAGCTGGCGCAAAAAGGATAAGCGGGTCGTGATTTGGGGATCCGGATCGAAGGCCGTCTCATTCCTTACCTCATTTGGCGCCACTGGTACGATCGAGCATGTCGTGGACATCAATCCCTATCGCCAGGGCGCCTTCATTCCGGTGACGGCGCAACCGATTATTGCACCCAAGGAACTCCAGACGGTGAAGCCCGACATTGTCATCCTGATGAACTCGATCTACGAGGGTGAGGTGCGTCAGTCGCTCACCGAGCTCGGCCTCGCGCCGGAGATATACCCTCTCTAGGCCCGCGTGATGGGTATGCTCCTGGCGCGGAGGAGCATGTCGCGTCAAACAAGGTGTTGACGAATGCCGGAGCCGATGCGCTCCAGAACAACAATATGACGCCTGGGGACTCAGATGGCTGTACGTGTCAGTCTGGCGATGCCGGTCTACAACGGCGAAAAGTACATCGAGGAGGCTATTCGCTCGATCCTCGTTCAAGACTTTGCCGATTTCGAATTGATTATTACCGATAACGCCTCGACGGACCGCACAGAGGCGATCTGCCGAAGCTTTGCGGCCTCCGACTCTCGCATCCATTACGTCCGCAACGCACGCAATCTTGGCGCCGCTCCAAACTACAATCTTGGCTTTGAACTGGCGCGCGGCGAGTTCCTGAAATGGTGCGCGCATGATGACTGGATCAGCCCCAATTGCATCGGGGAATGTGTGCGCGCCCTGGATGAAAATCCGGGAGCTGTGATGGCTTATCCGGCCACCCAATGCATTGATGAATTTGGTCACCTCATCGAGACAGTGGGCGCCGTGATGCCGGATATGGAGACCTTAACTCCGGCAAGGCGCTTCTTCTCGGTCGTTTCAGAACCGGCCACCATGTTCGAGATCTTCGGCCTTTTCCGTCGGGATGCGCTGGCCACGACCGTACTGCACGGATCCTATTACGGCTCGGATCGCGCCTTGATGGCGGAGGCCGCGATCCTCGGCAGGTTCGTGTGCGCGCCCAGGGCGACGTTCTACAACCGCGAACATCGCTTGCGCTCCATCAACATCGTCGACAAAAAGGCGCGCGCCGCCTGGCAGAATACCGATGCCAAGAAAGCGATCTCCATGGAGCACTGGAATTTGCTCGTCAACTTGTTCTCGATCGCCGGCAGGCATACCGATGTTGCCAGTCCACTGGTCGCGCGCGCCTACCTCATCGAGTTTGCGCTTCGGCCACGTCAGATCTCGCGCTATCTCCTGGAGTTCTTTGGCATGCTCGCCCCGGGCGGCCCGACCCAGGTGCGCGCCTTTGTGCAGAAATTCGCGAGCCTTTTCTTTATGGGCCTTTGAAGCCGGGCGTCTCGTTCTAATCGCTCGAGCGAATTGATACGCGCGTCAAATCTTCGGGTGTGTCATCCGGTAGAGCTTGCGCTGTACCTTTCGTTTCGCCATGCCGACGATAGGCGGCAGGAACGATTTGAACGAGATTTTCTCGTCGCGCGTCGGTGTCCATTGGATGGGCTTTGACCCCTCGAACACCGCAGGGTTGGCGCTCCAGTAGTAGACCGAGATCATCCTGCGTGAACGATCACGGGGGCAGTGAAGCGGCGCCGGTGAACCATGCAAAGCATCGCTCGTCGTGTTGAACAGGACGGTGCGATTGAATAGCGGCGCGAAAGCCGCGACACGCGTGGTCGTGGTGGAATCCCACAACTCCAAATCGCCACCCCATTTCTGATCCCAATCGTGATTGAGGTAGACAAGCAGATTGAGCCGCCGCGCCAACGGCAATTCGGGATGCTTGATGTAGTCGCCATGGATCTCAAGAAAGCCGTCGGTCAACGTCTCGTGCAGGCCGGCACCGAAGAACGTGGTATCAGGCCAGAGATCGTCGATGCCGGTGATCGTCTTCAGCGCACCGATGAATTCTTTGGAGCACAACGCGAGAAAAAAAAGCTGAACGAAAGGAGAAAGACCATCAATGCCACGGGACGTGCGTTTGCGTTCATTCCCGGTATCCCAGACAACCCAGTCGTGACCCTGCGTCCGCGGAAATTCAGCGAGGATTTGATTGAGGACCCCGTCGTCCCACAAACCGTCGATGCATATATGGGGAAATGGCTTGGCGGATTGATAGGATTTTGCAAGTTCCGTCGCGCGATGCTGCAGGGCTGCCGTCGGTGCGAGACGTGAAGCCGCACGGCCCATTTCCGCAAGGTCTGCTCCGGCCGGCCGCACGAGAGTAGCTGTCTCCATCGAAGTACCCCCAATCCCCGTCTGCTCTTCCTTCGTGCGAGCCCATGGAAATCATATGTTCGCTACGATAACAGCACAAGCGGCGTGGTACGACGAGAGATCTGCCTCGTCGCTTCAGGCCCGACTATCAGGGCGCGCAATCCAAGCGCGGACGGGCTCGTCAATAAGCTTCAGGATGAGCCAGCTTCCCACCAATGCGGAGGGCAGGACGAGCACCGTGCCGAGAACGAAATCTTTGCGTTGCAGCAGCTGTTGATAGATGGCGTTGATCCACACGAAAATCGGATAATGAAGGGCGTAGAGTGGATAGGACAACTCACCCAACACCAGTGCGACCTGGCGGGTGGCTCCTTTCAACTCAATTTGGGAGCCGCTGGCAACCAAAAGAGGCGGCACGACAAACGCCCAGAGATCGATCACCGGTGTTGCGGCTCGGACTGGAAAATAGAAGAGAGCGGCCGAGAGAACCAGCAACGGAATAAAAAGGGCAGCTAGCCGCGGTCCTGTCGGCAGCAGCGAGCGCATCTGCGCCTGGTAAACCGCGACCCCGGCATAATAGGCGCCAATTACGCGTGGAAACCCTTTCCAGAAGGTCCCGACGTCGTCGCCCCCGATCCCGAATATCGCCACCAATACGTAGCAGACAATTGCGATCGTCGATGAAACGGATAATCCCGCTACCCTTCGCGCCAGCACGACCCACACGAGGTTGACGACCAGTTCCAGGAACAGCGTGTATTGGGGACCATTCAGCGGGAAGACCTGCGGGCCCCCAATCGGTTGGCTCGCGGCAAAATACGGAAGGCACAGCATCCCGAGCCCGAAGGCAATCGCCAGATCCGCCACGGATATCGGGTCATGCAAGAATGCAATGCGGACGACCAAATAGGCGGCGCTGATGATGGTCCCGATCGCGATCGCCGGCATTAACCGCGTCAGCCGGATCGTCATAAACCGAAGCGGCGACAGGCCAGCATCAATTTTTTTTCCATAGGCAACGGAAAGGACGTATCCGCTCAGGCAGAAGAAAAAGTCGACCGCTAGCCAGCTGTTTGCGGCCAACCAGCCCTGCCCCTGCCACTGGCCAAGGTGGAACAACAATATGGAAACAGCTGCAAGTCCTCTAAGAGCATCCAACGCGGCATAGTGGGTCTTTTGATGCAAGCACGTTCTCCACTTATCGCCGAGCCTCGGGTGGACGAAATCGGCGAACTCCGATCCGGTCTTACTTGCGCGCAAGGGCGGCTTCTGCCTGCAAAGTTGAGACACGCGCTGTTGGCTGATAATCAAATCCGCCCTGACGCCCGAACGACTCGATTCCCCGAGCCCGAAGCTCCGCTATGGCTTTTTCCGCCCGCTCACCGGCCTGATCCGTGTAAATCGGGTAGGCCGTTTCCAGCCTGTGACTGCCCTCAAGCCTCAAATCGCCCAGAAAGAGGCCATTCTCTTCCGTATGTTTTCTGAAGTTCTGCTCAGCCAATGCGACGGATTCTTCGACATGGTCAGCGTTCACTTCGACACCGAAATACTCCCGGCCATCGACCAACCCATAAAAGTCGGAGTACATCGTCAGTCGCTTCCAGGCACCCTCATGGGAAAAATTGAACAGCACAGACTGCTTGAACCCGCGCGTTCCCGAGAAGCTCATGAATAAGCTGATCAATGTAACTGTTTGAAGCTCCTGCTCTCGAGGAATGCCGCACAGATCTTGGAGGCGAGGAATCGGCACGGTGGAGACCAGCCGATCCGACATCACGCGCTGGGTTCCCACTTCGAGGTGAAATTCGTTGCCGATCTTGCTCAAGCCTTTCATCTTCGCGCCGAGCAGAAACGTAACCCCGCATTTCTCAAGCCGTTCGGTCGCGGCTTGATACAGATGAGCGAACCCCTCCTTGGGCCGCGCAAGCTGTCGATTTGTAGGGCCGCGGACGGACGGAGCGAACCACTTCGCAATATACGTCGACACCATCGCGTGATATTTGATCCAAAGCATTCGCTTCTGGGCGAACCCGATATCGATCTTATCCGCCTTCACCCCGTAAAAGCGCTCCATGTAGTGCTCGAGACCCGAGCGCTCGAGCAGCCGAGACCCGATCCAGTATCGCGCGAAGCTTCTTGCGTCGGTTTGGTCGCGTTGGAAAAGACGGGCAAATGCGACCGACAGCAAGATTCGCGACAGCTCGATAGGTCCCGCGGCGAGCAGGTCGTCCTGAATGGAAATCGGATAGTGGGTGACCACCCCTTGCGGATTTAGCCTGCCGAAGGTTGGATCGATAGGGACATACAGCGGCAGCAATTCCGGAAAGTGACGCAGAAGCGGCGAGTCGTCCTGAAAAATGAAGCTCCCGACGTCGAACGTATAGCCTCCATAAGAACGATCAATGTGATTTCCACCGACATGGTTGTATTCGTCGACGACAAGAATTTTTGAATGCCCCTGCTCCGCGAGAACGGATGCAGATACAAGCCCACTGATTCCCGCTCCCAGGACAATGGAATCGAAGCTGGACAGAGCGGCACTTCCGACGACCAGCGACGAACCCATCTCCAGCATGTTGTGCTTCCCCCTTGAGCCAATCGCGTTGGCAGATTTTTAACATGCACAATTGCGAGCGGCATAGTTGCCGAGCCGCGTCACCAGCTTTTAGTAAACGTACGCCGAGTGCTCGCTCTCATATATCAGGCGACTTGGCGCTGTGGCGCCGCCCGTCTGCGCAAGCGGTCGTCCAGCCATGAATTGGTGACGTCGGTCATGCGTTGCTTGAAAGCATTGGCGGAAAACTGCTGCGCCCAGCGAATAATGCGCGCGCTGTCGAACCGATGCTCCGCTGCTTCAAATCGCTCGACGGCGTCGATGAGCGAGTCCGGTGTTTGATCGTTCATGAACAGCCCAGTTTCCCCGTCCACAACCGTCTCAAGCGCCCCCCCGCCGCGATAGGCAAGAACGGGCGTTCCCGCTTTCATCGCCTCGACGGGGACCATGCCGAAATCTTCGTTGGCAACAAAAACAAGTGCGCGGCATCGCGCATAATAGCTTTTGAGCATCTCATCGCTTTGGTGCCCCAGAAGCTCAACGGTGGGTCCCGCGCACCGCTTCAGTCGGGCGTATTCCTCACCCTGACCGATGACAAGCAGCCGCTTGCCCATGCGGTTGAACGCCTCGACGGCCACATCCGCGTTCTTGTACGGCACGAGCTGACTCACAAAGAGATAGAAGTCTTCCCTGGATGGCGAAGGTACTGCGGCGTCGAAACTCACGGGCGGATAAATCACCGTCGACTGACGGCGGTAGTACTTCCAGATCCGCTCAGCGACATTGTGCGAATTTGCGATGAAATGATCGACGCGATCGGCGGCGGCATGATCCCACATCCGCATGCGATGCATGATATGCGGCATCAAAAGGCGCGTTACTCCATCTGTCCGTCCGCGGTATTCGTGATAAGCGCTCCATACGTAGCGCATCGGTGAATGGCAATAGCAGATATGAAGGGCGTCCGGCCTTGTGATGACTCCCTTCGCCGGCCCTGATTCGCTGCTGATGACGAGGTCATAGTCATCGAGATTGATCTGCTCCAAGGCTAGAGGCATCAACGGGAGATAATATTGATATTGAGACTGGGCGAAGGGCAGCTGATTGATAAATGTGGTTTTGATTTCGTGACTGGTAATGCGCTTTGAAATTGCGCTCGGCTTATAGACATGTGTGAAAACGTCGGCTTGTGGAAAGATATCGCAAAGTTCTTCGACAACCTTCTCCCCACCGCGCATCCCCACCAACCAGTAATGGACGATTGCAACCCTCATAAGATGTCCCCTCACGGGCGCGGCAGACGTTCGATGCTGAACGGGTGACGCCCGCGACCTAAAAGAAAAAAGTGTGGCTTATGCTCTCAGGGGGCACCAGAACGATTGCGCGCTTGACCGAAGTCCATCCGGACATGAAGGAAACTCCATTGGATAACGGACGGCACCATCCACTACCCAAATCCCGCGCGGCAGACCCGGCGGCGAACGACCACGATGTTTCCTCGGCGCCGTATTGAGTGCTTTTTCATACATCACGGCCACGCAATCATCGGACTTGCCGCGCCCGACCGTGCCCGTAAAAGGGCCGGACCAGCAGGACACGCTATCCCAATGTCGCGGAGTGCCCGCGAACGGGCGCCTTTGCACCCGCCCCTGGCGCATCGCGTTTGCACGGCCACCCAATTTAGATCCTTCTCGAAACCGGGCGATACTTTTGAGCGGCACTTTTGAGATATGCGGCAACAAGAAGGCCTCATGACGAGTTAGACGCATTCTCCAAATGGATCGACCGAAAAGTTCGGGAATGGCCGGGATTATTGAAACATCATTGACTGTGAGAGACGGCGCGCAAAACAGATACTCTGCGAAACTGGAGATCGAACCGAAGGTGCGTCGCGCTGCGGAAAATAGTATCTGCACATGCGTGGGATAGGGGACAGATGAGAGATGTAGGCATGCGCGCAAGGCCTCAAAAGGTCCCTTTTCCGGGTGCCGCAACGCTCGGAACGTTGGCGCTGACCGCACTATCAGTCGGGTTCTGGGCGACGCCATGCAGCGACGCGGCAGCTCAAAGCAGCCGAAGCGGCGAAAAGGACGTCCGGAACGCAACCGTCTTCGAACGGCCGCGCGATCACTATGATCCGCTCGGCATTCCCGTGGGAAGTTTCAGGTTCTGGCCGCGACTCGATCTGTCTGAGAGTTACGACGACAATATCTTTGCCGTAAATAGCAATAAGAAAAGTGATTTCGAGACGTTGATCGAACCCTCCGCGCGTCTGACCAGCGATTGGTCGCGTCACAGCTTTTCGTTGGAGGCAGGCGGTCACTTTCATCGGTTTATGGATCTGAATACGGAAAACAACACCGAGTTTGATAGCACCGCCGCGCTCCACCTCGACTTGGCGCGAGGAGCCGAAGCGAACGCAAAGACTTCGTATCAGCGGATCACCGTCGCCCGAAGCGATCCTGAAGAGAGTGGTGGCGTGCGGCCGGAGCAGATGGACGTTTTCGACACAGAAATCTCTTGGAGCCGACCGTTCGGCCACTTCAAACCAAGCGTCACGGCCGAGTTCAGTGACCAGAAGGAGAGAGAGAGCATCAACAGCGACAAAGACCGGCGTTACTTCATCGGGAAGCTTCGGCTCTCCTATGTGGCCTCGCCCGCCATCAACGCCTTTGTTGAGCCGACCTACACGGTGACAGATTTCAAGCAGACCAGCGACCGTTTCGGCTTCAATCGTGACTCGAACGAGTTCGCCGTCAATTTCGGTGTGGCCTACGACATCACCGGCATTCTCTATGGCGAGACATCCGCGGGCTTTTACTCGGTCAACTTTGCCGACACGCGCTTCGAGGACGACAACAGCTTTCGGATTTCCAGCAAGACGACATGGAGCATATCGCCTGTCGCGTCGTTGATCGGCAGCATCAGCCGCGCCAGCATCGTGACCAACACCGTCGGCTCGTCGAACCGCGTGGAAACCGCCGGTTCGCTCACTTTTCAGTATGAGCTTCTGCGCAATCTTCTCCTGGACGCCACCGCGTCCGTCGCGCGCGACATGTTCAACGAAATCCAGCGCAACGACACGACAATTGCTTTCAAAGCCGGCGCCCAGCTCTTTCTCAGCAACAACGTCTCGCTCGTCGCGAAATATGATTTTCTAAAACGGACGTCGTCGATCCCCGTGGCGGAATTCACGGAAAACCGAATCATGATCGGTATACGCGGACAATTCTGATCGAATGCGCTTCGTGCCCGATAGGCAAGGCTCCGAGAGCTAATCAGTCCTAAGCCGGAAAACCGGCAAGACGATCTCGCCATGATCGGCAAAATCCACCCGAACCGGCAGCCCGACCGCGATGGTCGCCATCGGCGCGCCCACGATGTTGCTTGTCATGTACCAGCCTTCCTCGAGCGCGATGATGGCCGCGCAATAGGGCGGCTCGAAGGACGGATGAGGCGGACGGTGGATGATCGTATAGCTGTAGATCGTCCCGCGTCCGCTGCTTTCGACCCACTCGAGCGCGTCGGCGAAACACTGCGTGCAGACGCGACGCGGAATGAAAACGTAAGTTCCGCAGGCGCTGCATTTCTGCACCATCAGCTTGCGCGCGCGAGCGCCGTTCCAATGGGGCGCTGAGAGTTCGGTCGGGTGCGGCAAAGGTCTCTCGGAGCTCATCACTCGGTCCCCAGAAGCATGACATCGCAGGTGATCGCCGCCGATCCGTTGTTCGAGATCATCGCGACTTTCGCGTCCTCAACCGTGAGCTCGGGCGGCAGATCGCCCCGCAGCTGCATCGCTCCCGTGATAACCTTCTGAAGGTTCTGCACGGCCCCGGCATGACTGAACGACATGAGGCCGCCATTCGTGCAGACAGGCAGACGGCTCCCCATGCGGATGTTTCCGTCGAGAACAAAATCGCCGCCCTCCCCCGGCTTGCAAAAGCCATAGACCTCGAGCTGGCGGATGATCTCGAACGAGAAGGGATCGTAGAACTCGCAGACGTCGACATCTCCGCGGCTCAGGCCTGACTGGGCAAAGCAGATATCCGCGGCACGCCCGCCGATCTGCCCACAAAGATCCCACACTGGCGGCACGGTATAGGGCTGGCCCTGGCGATCGAGAGCACCACCCAGGACGAAGACCGGCTTCACGTCCATGTCGCGTGCCCGCTCGCGCGTCGTCAGGATCATCGCAGCCCCGCCTTCGGACGTCATCGCGCAGTCGAGTAGATGAAAGGGATCCGCGATCATGCGCGAGGAGAGAACATCTTCGCGCGTCGCGGGCCGGCCATAGAAGACGGCGGCCGGGTTCTTCGCGCCATTGGTGCGAATGGACGACGCGACTTCCGCAAGCGCCTCGACTTTGGTGCCGTAGAGCGCCATGTGCCGGCGCGCGATCAAGGCGAACTGCGCGGCGGTGAACATGCCCCAGCACGCCGTGAACTCATAGTCCGGCCGGGTCCAGGGCGCGGTCTGCGTGCGCGTGCGATGCGCGCCGGACTGCGCCGCGCCCAGCAGCACCGTGTGGCATTGCCCCGTCGCAATAGCGCCAGCCGCCTCCATCACCGACGCGATGCCGGGCATGTGAACACCGTTCCAACACGTGTGCCCGCCGAGCCAGCCTATGGCGTCGAGGCCGTTCCAGCCTTCCGTCCAGGCATGAATGTTGACACCGTCAATATCGCGCGGCGCGAGACCCGCTTGGTTGAGAACGGCGCGAAAGGCGCCGATCAGGAGCTTGTCTTCGGAGTCCTCGAGATGGCGGGCCTGCCGTGTGTTGTGCACGGCAACGATCGCCACATCTTGCAGCGGATGCTTCGCCACAGCTCTCCCCTCGGTGCTTTGTTCTGCCTGGACGCGTGGGATGGAGTCTGATCGACCACGGGATCGAAATCAATGGTCGCGTGTTCAGGTCTGCCAGTCGCTTCTTTGCTGGATATTGTCTTGTAAGTGCACGGGCGTCGCCGCACGCGGGCAGTCGGTGCCTTCGGTAGTACCGGCGAATTTGAACCCGGTCTGCAGTTGAGACAAAGTGGGCCAAAGGGCCTCAATCGAAGCCGAGAAGGGAGAACCATGCCTAGGGATATCGAAGTTGGGTTAGCGCTGCCCACATTTTGTCCCAAGGGGGCAGAGCTCGATCATGGCCTAATGACGAGGACCGCTGTGTGGGCCGAACAGAAGGGCTTCGACACGGTCTGGGTGCCGGATCATATCTTCCACGGCTGGCAAATCATGGAAGCGCTGGTCTGCTTGTCCTTCGTCGCGGCCCGCACGAGCACGATACGGCTCGGAACCGGCGTGCTCCTGCTGCCCATGCGTCAGATTTCGATTGCCGCGGCGCAGCTCTCGACGCTTTCCATTCTCTCGGAAGGACGCTTGCAGCTCGGCATCGGGGTCGGTGGCGAATGGCCGAAGGAATGGGAAGCCGCGGGCGTGAAGCTGAGCGAGCGCGGCGCACGGCTCGACGAGCAGATTCCCTTGCTGCTGCGCCTGTTCGCCGGCGACACCATCGAGTTCAACGGACGATTCAATTCGTTTCCCGGCGTGCAGCTCTGCCCGCAGCCGCCGCATGTTCCGCTCTATTTCGCGGGACGCGCGGAGGCGGCCATTGAGCGCGTCGCGAAATTCGGCGACGCCTGGCTGGCTTACTATCTGACGCCGAGCGGCTTCAAGCGCGACAAGGCCAAGCTCGATCAGGCGCGCGAGCGCTTGGGACAAGCGAACCGGCCCTTCAGATACGGCATGACGCTTCCCTTCTATTTCGACGCGAAGAACGACGATACCGATCTTCGGGCGGCACAACTGATGAATGCCAGCTTTCCGCCGGGGCTCGCGCTCACGCCGGACGAGACGCTTCGGCGTTTCGTGCTCGCCGGCACGCCGGCGCGCGTGCTGGAAAGACTGCAGGAATATATCGACGAAGGATGCGATTGCCTCTGCGTTTCTCCGGTGGAGACCGGAACGGCGCGCGAGGAGCATCTGGACATATTCGCTTCGGAGGTCTTGCCGCGATTGAAATCATCTCGTTGAGCTGAGCGAAGTTCCAACTCAAAAAAGATGGGAGGATTCTATGAGCAATTCCAAGACATCCAGAATCGTCGTTGCTCCCGGTGGAACGCGTGGCATTGGACTCGCGACGGCCGCGCGATTTTCAGAGAATGGCGACACGGTCATCGTCGCCTCACGCCAGAATCGTCCCGAGGTCGAAGCGTTGCGAGGTGTCGAGTTTTTCGAAGCCGACATGACGAGCGCGGATGCGCCGGACAAGCTCATCCGTCACGTCATCAGAAAGCACGGCCGGATCGATATCCTGATCAATTGTGTCGGTGGCGGCATCATCAGAGCGGATCCGGTCGGTCTGTCCGACGAAGTCTGGTTCGAAATGCTGACCCGCAGCTTTTTCTACGCCGTCCGCACATGCCGGGCAGCGATACCGCATATGCCGAAAGGCAGCGTCATCATCAACATCTCCACGCAAAACGCCCAATTGCCCGAAGCCATCGTCATCGACTACTGCGCGGCAAAGGCTGCGCTGGAGAGCTTTACGAAGTCGCTCGCCACCCATCTGGCGCCCGATGGATTTCGTGTGAATGCGATTTCGCCCGGACCGGTCACGACGCCGCATTGGACGGAACCGGGAGGTTGGGGCGAACAGCTTCAAGAGAGGTTCGGCGGCGTGAGCATCCCCGAGGTGCTGAAGCAGATCGAGGCCATGCTGCCCTTGAAGCGCTTCACGGAGCCCAGCGAAGTCGCGTCGATCGCCTTTTTCCTGGCGTCGGACGAGGCGCCGACACTGACCGGGGCAAACATCCGTATCGATGCGGGCGCCACGCCCTTCATCTAAAGGCTGCTCTAATGCAAAGACATCGGAGGCGGAACGGCCGTCCTCCGGTTGCGTTCTCTTGACACGGCCTCGGCAACACGGAGGTCGACACGAACAGGAGGACGCCGTGAAAGGTTATGGATTGCGCGCGGCTGCCATGGCGACCGTCTGTGTACTGACGACGTCATGCGAGACACCGTATTCCGCGCCGAAGCAAGTTGACGCGACAAGGCCGACCGTCACCTACAAATATCGGAACGACGACGAGCTGATGCAAGCGAACGACCGCGCGTCGGCGTTCTGCACCCAGTATCAAAGCGTTCCCCGAACCGCAGATTTTGGCAACGATCCGGGAAGCGGCGGACGCTATGTCGTCTTCGAATGCTTGGCGACGCTGCCGCCCTCCGATCAGCGCGCCTATGACCCCAATGCCGCCTTGACCGTCCGCTCGGATCGCGAGCTGATGGACGCGGCACGTGATGCTCAAGCCTATTGCCGGCAGAACGAGGCCTCGGCCCATGCCGTTGCGCGCGTGTCCTACGCCCCCGACGGAACGAAGACCGTAAGATTCGAGTGCCGGCCAAGCTAAGGGCAGAGGAGAACGTCGAGGCTCTCCGTTCGACAAAGCCCGAGCCGCCGTGCCATGGTCGAGGGCAACGGATTTCCGACTGGCCAGCCCTTCAGAGATGCGAGCTCTCGACACGTTCCTGGCGCGCTTGCGCGAGCATCAACTCGCGCCCCTGGTGGCGTTGTTGGTCGCAGCGCTGGCACTGCTCGGCTTTCTGAAGCTCGGCAGCGAGATGGCGGAATGCGAGACCCAAGCCTTCGATCTCGCCTTGCTTTATGCCCTGCGCAGACCTGGAGATCCTCACGATCCCATCGGCCCCCGCTGGCTCGAGCGGGCGACCGAGGATCTGACGAGCCTCGGCAGCGTGGCGGTGTTGTCGCTCGTGATCGGCGCGGCCGTCGGATATCTCGCGATCAGCCGTAAAAGACGCGATGCCGTGGCGCTCATCTTTGCGACCTCGGGCGGCCTGCTTCTCAGCAACGGCCTCAAGCGGATCTATGATCGTCCGCGTCCGGATCTTATCCCCGACGCCGTCGCCCATCTCAACGCAAGCTTTCCGAGCGGGCACGCGATGCTGTCCGCCGTGACCTATTTCACCTTGGCCACGCTGTTGGCGCGCGCTCAGAAAGATCCAAGGGTGACAGCGTATCTCTACACCGTCGCCTTCGCGACAACCCTCCTCATTGGGACGACGCGCGTCTATCTGGGCTTGCACTGGCCGAGCGACGTCGCGGCCGGCTGGTGCGTCGGCGCGGCCTGGGCAATCCTGTGTCGTCTCGTGGTCGATCAGGTGATGGGGAGACGATCCTAGAGCCCGGAGTAGTCACTGCCCTCATTAGCGCGGGGCGCAACCAGGGAGTGCGGGTCTAGTTACCAGCCCGTAGAAACGTCGGTCGACTTTTGCTGAAGATTGGTCGGAGCGGCGGGATTTGAACCCACGACCCCCAGTCCCCCAGACTGGTGCGCTAACCAGGCTGCGCCACGCTCCGCCGAAGTTCATGCGCCACACCAGGGTGCCGCCGGGGAGGCTGTTCTAGACGCGCCCGAGCCGCGGCGCAACCCACCTGTCCGTGCGGACGGGGCGATCAGGCGTGGCGCGCCTTGACATGGGGAGCTTGCACGCGCGTGGCGCGGCGGCGCTCCAGGATGGCTTTGGCCTCGTGCAGGCGCTCCAGAACCGCGGTGAGATGGATCGCCTGGCCGCTGGTCAAGCCGGTGGCCGGCGCCACGGTCTTTCCGTTCGCTGCGCCTTTCGCAGGCCGGGTCTCGATGTCGAGCATCGGCTGACGAGGCGCCTGGGGGGACACCGCTGCGGGCGGCGCGAGCGCCGGCGCCGCGCGTCCGCGTTGGGACTTGGTGCGGCCGACGAGCGTCGCCCCGGCGCCGGGTGCAGTGGCTTCAGCCACCGTGCGCACGCCCTGCTCGCGCAGAACTTTCTGCACGCCTTTGATGGTGAAGCCGTCGGTGTAGAGCAGCGCACGGATCCCGCGCAGGAGATCGATGTCTTCCGGGCGGTAATAGCGCCGGCCGCCGCCGCGCTTCAGCGGCTTGACCTGGGAGAATTTGGTCTCCCAGAACCGGAGCACATGCTGCGGGACATCGAGATCGGTCGCGACCTCGCTGATGGTCCTGAACGCCTCGGCGGATTTTGCCACTTCGCTCTCCCTGACTTCACAGGCGCCTGACATCACAGGTTCATGCGCTCACAGGCCCATAAGCTCAGGTGAACTCATAGGTAGGGGCGTACCGAACGCCACGCGCGACGATCAACCGGCCGACAGCGCCTTGTTGATCTGATCCTTGAGCACATGGGACGGACGGAAAATAAGCACCCGGCGCGGGTCGATCGGCACCTCTTCGCCTGTCTTGGGATTGCGTCCGACGCGGCCGCCCTTCTGGCGCACCGAGAAGGTGCCGAAGGACGACAGCTTGACCGTTTCCCCGCGCATCAGGCTCGCCGAGATCTCGTCGAGCACGCGCTCGACAAGATCCGCGGATTCATTCCGCGACAGGCCGACTTCCTGATAAACGGCTTCACTTAAATGGGCGCGGGTAATGGTCTTCGACATGGGGGGGACCACAATCTCAAGACTCAGCTGACGGAAAGGCTAGTGACGTTCCGATTGCCCGTCAATATCAGAGGGATGGAGGGCCTTGTTCAAGTGAGCCCCGGCCCAGGCCATGAATCAGCGCCGGCGCTACCAGCGAATCAGACCGGCGCCCCAGGTGAGCCCGCCGCCCATCGCCTCGAGCAGCACGAGATGGCCAGGCTTGATGCGCCCGTCTTCCACCGCTTGCACGAGCGCGAGCGGCACCGACGCGGCCGAGGTGTTGCCGTGATCGGCGATCGTCGATACGACCTTCTCCGGCGCGATGCCGACACGGCGCGCGGTGCCGTCGAGGATGCGTTGATTGGCCTGATGCGGCACGAACCAATCGATGTCGCCGACCTTGAGATGCGTGTCGCCGACGACTTCGAGAATGACGTCGGAAATGTTGATCACGGCGTGGCGGAACACTTCGCGGCCCTGCATGCGCAGATGCCCAACCGTCTGTGTCGATGACGGGCCGCCATCGACATAGAGGATCTCGTTCTGTCGTCCGTCCGAATGAAGCTTGGTCGACAACACGCCGCGGTCGTCGAACGTGCCCTGCCCTTGCTCGGCCGTCAGAACGATAGCGCCCGCGCCGTCGCCGAACAGCACACAGGTCGTGCGATCCGTCCAATCGAGAATGCGCGAGAAGGTTTCCGCACCGATCACGAGCACGCGCTTCGCCTGCCCCGCCCTGATGAAGTTGTCGGCGGTGGCGAGCGCGAAGAGGAAGCCGGAACATACGGCCTGAATGTCGAACGCCGCGCCCTGATGCATGCCGAGCGCGGCCTGCACGCGGGTCGCTGTCGCGGGAAAAGTCTGATCGGGCGTGGCGGTGGCGAGAACGATGAGATCGAGATCGGCAGCGTTAATGCCCGCGGAAGCAAGCGCCGCGCGTGAGGCATTGAGAGCGAGATCGGAAGTCTTTTCGCCGGGCTCGGCGATGTGGCGGCGTCGGATTCCCGTCCGCTCGACGATCCATTCGTCGCTCGTATCGACTTGCCGCGCCAGATCCGCGTTCGTCAAAACCCGTGACGGCAGATAGGCGCCCACCCCGCGCACAACCGATCTCGTGACACTCACCGAACGACAGCCTCGCTCTCTCCCGCAGCGCCTTGGGGGGTAGACGCACCCACGGGCTGCGCAGCCTCCGTGTCGCGCGCCAAGCGCGCCACATCCACGGCGATCCGTTGCGGAAGGTCGTGCGCGGCCATCTCCACCGCAAGATCAAATGCAGCCGAGAAGCCGGTGGCATCCGTGCCGCCATGGCTTTTTACGACCACACCGTTCAGCCCCAGAAACACGCCCCCATTCGATGTCCGCGGATCCATCTTCGCACGTAACGCAGCGAAAGCGCCACTGGCAAGAAAGGCGCCGAGACGCGCCAAAAGAGTCCGCGACAGCGCCGCACGCAGAAACGTCGCGATAAGCTTGGCCGCCCCTTCCGCAGACTTCAACGCCACATTGCCGGTAAATCCGTCCGTCACCACCACGTCGACCGTGCCGGCGCAGATGTCGTCGCCTTCCACGAAGCCGTGATAGCGCAGCGGGAGATCAGCGGCCTTCAGGATCGCGCTGGCGGCCTTGAGCTCCTCATGACCTTTGACCTCTTCGACACCGACATTGAGCAGTCCCACGGTCGGGCGCTCGAAGCCGTGAAGCACGCGGGCATAGGCTGCGCCCATGATGGCAAAATCGACCAGCTCGGCCGCGTCGCATTCGATGTTGGCGCCGACATCGAGCACGACGCATTCGGCGCGCGTGGTCGGCCACAACGCGGCAATCGCCGGGCGGGCGATCCCTTCGACCGTGCGAAGCTGGAATTTGGAGATTGCCATCAGAGCACCGGTGTTGCCGGCCGAGACCGCCACCTGGGCTTCGCCCGACGCGACCGCGGCGATCGCGGCCCACATGCTCGATTGCCGACCGTTCCGGAGCGCCTGCCCGGGCTTCGCATCCATGGCGATGACTTCGCTCGCGTGGCGAACGCTTGCCGCCTGAGCCAGGCGCGGATGCGCGGCCACCAGCGGCGCAAGCTTCGCCTGGTCGCCGTGCAACAGGACCTTCGCGCCGGGATGGCGAATCAGCGCGTCGCTGACTCCGTCGAGGATCGCGAGCGGGGCCTGATCGCCCCCCATGGCATCGATCGAGATGACAAGGGATTGCGCCAAGGACACACGCCTTTCAGCGCTGAGGAGGGTTAGCCGCGCTCGGCCGTTGCAATGATCTCACGGCCCTTATAATGGCCGCAGGACCCACAGATATGGTGCGGCCGCTTCTGCTCGCCGCAATTCGGGCATTCGGTATAGGACGCCGGCGCGAGCTTGTGATGCGAACGCCGCATATTGCGCTTCGACGGTGATGTTTTTCGCTTAGGAACAGCCATGGCCGACCCTCACTCCAAGTTCTGCCCGGGAGGGCGCCTGCGCCAAGAACGGTAAAAGCGACCGTCTACCGGTCGGCCAGCTCGGGGCGGGCAGAAGATACCGATTTTGCCCGCCGTTACAACACCGAACTTGGGTTTACCGGTGATCGCCGGGCTTGGGCTTGAGCGCCGCCAGGGCCGCAAAGGGGCCCGCCGGGGCCTCGCCTGCCGCGGTGCTCCCCGGTAGGACGGCGTCAGGATGGCGGGGATAGGGATCGAGCGCCAACGCCATGTATTGAGCCGCGAGCTCGCCCAGATCGACGATTCCGTCATCCGGCAGCCGCTCGGGCAGATCACCGTCCGTCGCTTCCTCGTCAGCATCGCTCTCGACTTGGGGAACCTCCGGCAGAAAGACGACATCCACGTTGGCCCGGATATGGGCGCGGACCGGTTCGAGGCTGATGACGCAAGCCTGCACGACATCGGCCGTGACCTCTCCGGTCACGGCGGCACCGCCATCCACTTCGACGAGGTCGAAGGTGGCGCGCAAGTCGTCGAGCGCCTCGAGACCGAATCTGCGCGCCAGAGCCTCACGCTCCGCCTCCGTCGCTTCGACGGTTCGACGGAGGGGTCCGTTCGCCACCGCCTCGGGGATCGCGACCGGCCGGGGAAATTCGGTTGTCGCGCTCATGCCGGAACCGGCTCCGAAAGTCCCGGCAGCCGGGCCGCGCGAAAAGCCTCGAGATCGAGGCCTGCCAGCGCCCTGTCCAGCGCCTGGACATGGGCGGCCAAGGCTTCGAGCGCACGGGGCTCCGGCGCCGCGCCCCGGTAGAGATTGCGCAGAAGCGCACCCTCCAGACGCGCGTTGCCGTCCGTTTCGGCCAGCGCCTCCTCATAGGCGGCCGCGCGGCCATAAAAGGCCTCGGCCATCTGGCGGACCTTGCGGCCGACCGAAAGGTCGCCGACGCCCAACTCGCGCAGGGTATGGTCCATATCAGTGAACATCAAATCGAACAGAAGCTGGCTCATACGCCCGCCTTCGGCGCCCAACCGGCCGAGCCGCCTCAACACGAGATGGGTGTGCAGAACGAGCGAATCAAACCGGCCGTCGAGGGTGTCGGGCACCGCCATGACCGCATAGAGGGCCGGTGCGCGCGCAAGCGTAACGATCTCGCCATAAAGGCGCGTCACCACTTCCCGCCGTTCCCGACGCCGCCGCAACCAGCCGAACATGGCGCCGAGCCTCCTTTTGTGACACCCTGATCGCTTGAACTTATCGATCGGGCACGGTAGGTCAACGTCCGCTCTCAGGGGGAGAAACCATGGTTGAACCCATTCGGCGCCCGCGCCTTCTCAAGTCTAGGCTGCCTCTCGGGCCGGTCCTGGCGCTGGCTGCGAGCCTCACCGCCTGCGCACCCTTTGCCCGCCCAATCATCAGCCATCGAGGCTTCGTGCCGGATCCGGAAGCCGTGGCCTCTGTCCGAGTCGGCATCGACAACAAGAACTCGGTCACGAGCCGCCTCGGGACACCCTCCACGACCGGCGAGTTCGATGGCGAGACCTGGTACTACGTGTCGCAGACCCAGCGGCAGTTCCTGTTCCATCGGCCCAAGACGACGCAGCAGAACATTCTCGCCATCCGATTCGACCAGAACAATTTGGTCTCGCAGATGGAAACCTTCGGCCTCGAGAACGAGCGCCAGATCGCGTTCGTCAAGCGCACGACGCCGACGCGCGGCAAGGAGCTGTCGTTCATCGAGCAGATGTTCGGCAATTTCGGCCGCTTCTCGAGCGAGAGCGAACGGGACCAGCCCCGCCCGGATTAGGCGACAGCTCGTCGAGCTCAGCCGACTCAAAGCAAAAGGCCCCGCAGTCGCGGGGCCTTTTCTGTTGGTTAGTCGCGACCCTACCGGGCTAGCGCCGCCAGCAGCAGCAGCGCCACGATGTTGGTGATCTTGATCATCGGGTTGACGGCGGGGCCCGCGGTGTCCTTGTAGGGATCGCCGACGGTATCGCCGGTCACGGCTGCTTTGTGGGCATCCGAGCCCTTGCCACCGTAATGGCCTTCCTCGATGTACTTCTTCGCATTGTCCCAGGCACCGCCGCCTGCCGTCATCGAAATGGCGACGAAGAGGCCGGTCACGATGACACCGAGCAGCATCGCACCGACCGCCGACAGGGCGGACGAGGTGCTGCCCGAGATCGCGAGAATCACGAAGTAGAGCACCACGGGCGAAAGCACCGGCAGGAGCGAAGGCACGATCATCTCACGGATCGCGGCGCGGGTGAGCATGTCGACGGCGCGGCCGTAATCAGGCTTCGCCGTGCCCTGCATGATGCCGGGGATCTCGCGGAACTGACGACGCACTTCTTCAACCACGGAGCCGGCCGCACGACCCACGGCCTGCATGCCCATGGAGCCGAACAGATACGGGAGAAGGCCACCGAACAGGAGACCGACGACGACATACGGGCTCGCCAGCGAGAAATCGACCGAGATCGTCGAGAAGAACGGATAGGTCGACGGGTGGCCCTTGAAGTAGGCGATGTCCGATGTATACGCCGCGAACAGCACGAGCGCACCGAGGCCGGCCGAGCCGATCGCATAGCCCTTGGTCACCGCCTTGGTCGTGTTGCCGACCGCGTCAAGCGCATCGGTGGTCACGCGCACGTCCTTGTCGAGGTTGGACATCTCGGCGATGCCGCCGGCATTGTCCGTGACCGGACCATAGGCGTCGAGTGCCACGACCATGCCGGCCAGCGCCAGCATCGTCGATACCGCGATGGCGATACCGAACAGACCCGCGAGGAGATAGGTCGCGAGAATGGCGGCGATGATGATGAGCGCCGGAACGGCGGTCGCCTCCATCGACACGGCAAGACCCTGAATCACGTTCGTGCCGTGACCCGTCTTGGACGCCGCCGCCACCGACTGCACCGGGCGGAAATGGGTGCCGGTGTAGTATTCCGTCACCCAGATAATGAGGCCGGTGACGGCAAGACCGATCACGCCGCAGATATAGAGGCTCTGACCGTAGAAGGTCTTCCCGCTGACGAGGAACGTCGTGTCCATGCCGATGACCTTGTCGAAGACCGGCCACAAAGCGATGAGGGACAGCACGGCGGTGGCGATAAAGCCCTTGTAGAGCGCGCCCATGATGTTGTTGGACTTGCCGAGACGCACGAAGAACGTGCCGATGATCGACGTGATGATGCAGACGCCGCCGATGGCGAGCGGGAGCAGCATCATGTCGGAACCGTTCGGCTCGCCGCCGAAAAAGATCGACGCCAGCACCATCGTGGCGACAACCGTCACCGCATAGGTCTCGAAAAGATCCGCCGCCATGCCCGCGCAATCGCCGACATTGTCGCCGACGTTGTCCGCGATCACCGCCGGGTTGCGTGGATCATCTTCCGGAATGCCCGCTTCGACCTTGCCGACCAGGTCGGCGCCGACGTCGGCACCCTTCGTGAAGATGCCGCCGCCGAGACGCGCGAAGATCGAGATGAGCGACGCGCCGAAGCCGAGCGCGACCAACGGATCGACGAGCTCGCGGCCTTTGTGTCCCATCTCCAGGAGGACGGCGTAGTAGCCGGCGACCGCCAGCAATGCGAGACCCGCCACCAGCATGCCGGTGACCGCGCCGGACCTGAAGGCGATCGAAAGACCGGCGGCCAAACCCTTGCGCGAAGCCTCGGCCGTGCGAACGTTCGCCCGCACCGACACCAACATGCCGACATAGCCGGCCACGCCCGACAGCGTCGCGCCGACAAGAAATCCGACGCCCACCCAGATGTCGAGCAGATACGCGACAATGGCGAACACGACGATCCCCACCAGCCCGATCGTCGTGTACTGACGATTGAGGTAGGCGTTGGCGCCTTCCTGAATGGCGGCAGCGATCTCTTGCATGCGCGGCGTGCCCGGGCTCGCAGAAAGCACGGAGCGAATTGTGATGATCCCGTAGATGAGCGCCAGCACGGCGCTCGCGATCACCATCATCAGCATGGACATGTTTTTATCCTTTTGGATGTTTTCCCGGCACGCGCAGACGCGCGCACCCTCGGGTGACGGCGAGCCCGTCGAGGATGCAAACGAGGGATTAGGCCGCGGGACCATGCCAAAGACGCGCGCCAAACGCAACTGCGCCGGAGCGTTCCCCGGCGCGCCCCGCAATCGTTAACGCGAGGGGCTCACGGCGAGCTGCGGACCACATCCTTTACGAGGACCTCCGCCGTGGCTCCGTTGGCAATCACCGAGCTTGCGGCGGTTTTGATCCGGACCAGGAGCGCCGCCCGCAAATCGGCGTCGGCGGTGGCCGCGCTCGCCAGCGGCGGGCCGTTGACCGCCCGGACCAAAGCATCCTGAAGAAGCGGCAGATCGGCTTTAATTCGGTCTATTTTGCTCGAACTCTCCGCGCGGATGCGAATTCCGACAAAGGCATATTCGACGAGGCGTCCCCGATCGTCGACCAAAGGGACCGTGACTACGGGAATATCGAGCTCGCGGTCGCTAGGACCGGCGGCGACAGGGCTTTCGCCCTCGGCGGCCGGGTTGGGCTTTTCGTCATGGCCGCCTCCGCTCGCAGCCGCCGGGACCACGCCGAGCGCAGCTGAAAGCCCGATCGCCAGAATTGCGCCAAACTGCCGCATAAGCCGGTTCCTTGTCCGTGGCGCCCATGTTAGGCGGGCGACCGTTAAGGCGGTCTGACGGGACCCGGTCAGAAATGCCGGAAGCCGGTACGGGCCAGCGTGATCGGGGTCCCGTCGGGCGCCGCAATCGCGAGCCCTTGCCCCGCGATCACCGTGCCGATCTCGGTCACAGGAAGGCCTCCCGCCGCGGCCCGGATCGCCGCCCACGCTTCGGGCGGCGAGGTGAACAGGATTTCGTAGTCATCGCCCCCGGTGACCAGATCCTCCAGCCGCGCCGCACCACTCGCCAGAGCGTCTTGCGCCGGTGGCGAAAGCGGGACCCGCCCCAGCTCGAGGCGCCCGCCGACGTCCGAGGCGGCAAGCACATGATCCAGATCCGCCACGAGCCCGTCGGACACGTCGATCGCGGCATGCGCGAAAGACGAGATGTGCGAACCGAAGGCGACATGCGGCTCGGGCAATCGGTAGCGGCTGCGCAAATGCGCGCGCGATGCTGACCCCAGCGCAGCAAGACCACCCCGGCTTACGAGCAGACCAAGCGCCCCGTCGCCGATCGTACCGGTGACGAAGATCGCATCCCCTGGCCGCGCGCCGCTGCGCCGAACCATACGGCCCGTCGGCACGAAGCCCAGCGCGGTGATCGAAAGCGTGAGCGGACCGTCTGTGGTCGTGGTGTCTCCGCCCACAAGGCCGATGCCGAACGCCGCTTGGTCTTCGGCGAGCCCGTTCGCAAACCTCTGGAGCCATTCGCGCGAAGTGCCGCGCGGCAGGATCGCGCTCAAGAGATAGAAGGCCGGCCTGGCACCCTTTGCAGCCAAATCCGACAGGTTGACCCTCAGGGACTTCTTCGCAATGAGATCCGGAGGATCATCGGACAAAAAATGAATCCCGGCCACCAGCGCGTCGGACGTTGCAACCAGCTCCTGGCCGGGCGGAACGGTCAGAAGCGCTGCATCGTCCTTCAGCTCGAGAGCTCCGGGCGTCCCGGCTGCGAGCGGCCGAAACAGGCGCGCGATCAGATCGAACTCGCCCCAGTTGCCTGTTGTTATGGCGCCGGTCGTCATGGCACCTCGCCACGCGCCTTGAATTCGTCAGGCCGGAAACGGTGTGCGATAGCGTCGAGCACGCC
>Ga0081455_10000523_pt1 | contig 49838 bp, 46 predicted proteins | sample TabmetS3T2R1_FD_70207 | JGI IMG/M metagenome (GOLD analysis project Ga0081455, IMG submission 70207) | Tabebuia heterophylla rhizosphere microbial communities from the University of Puerto Rico - S3T2R1 | ecosystem: Host-associated > Plants > Roots > Rhizosphere ...
CACCGGCACGGTCTCGACCCACGACAACCAGATCGACATCACGACCGGCACGGTGAGGCTGCGCGCCATCTTCGACAACAAGGACGAGGCGCTGTTCCCCAACCAGTTCGTCAATATCCGCCTGCTGGTCGACACGGTGAAGGACGCCATCGCCGTTCCGGTCGCCGCCATCCAGCGCGGCCAGCCCGGCACCTTCGTCTATCGCGTCAAGCCCGACGACACGGTCGAAGTCCGCGTCGTCGAGACCGGCGCCACCGACGGCGAGAAGATCGCCATCGTCAAGGGTCTGGCGATCGGCGACGAGGTGGTGATCGACGGCACCGACCGGCTGCGCGACGGCGCCAAGATCCGCCGCCCGGGCGCCGCGCCGGGCAACGCTGGCCGGCCGGTCGCTGCGGCGCCGCCCAACGGCAGTGCGCCGGCGGGTCCCAACGGGACCGCGCCGGCCGAGCGGCAAGGGGGAGGCCCGCAGGGCGCGAACGGCGAGCGCCGCGGGGGCGGTGCGGGCCGGCCCGCCCAGTCCAACCAATAGCGTCGACCGCGACATGAATCCGTCGCGGATCTTCATCGAGCGGCCGGTCGGAACCTCGCTGCTGATGGCGGCGATCATTCTGGTCGGCGTCATCGCCTACAGGTTCCTGCCGTTGTCGGCGTTGCCGCAGGTTGACTATCCGACCATCCGGGTGCTGACGCTCTATCCCGGCGCCAGCCCCGAGGTCATGACGACGTCGATCACGGCACCGCTGGAGCGCCAGTTCGGCCAGATGCCCGGACTGAACCAGATGACCTCGACCAGCTCGGCCGGCGCTTCCTCGATCACCCTGCAGTTCGATCTGACACTCGCCCTCGACGTCGCCGAGCAGCAGGTCCAGGCGGCGATCAATGCAGCAGGTAACCTCCTGCCCTCCGACCTGCCGTCACCACCGGTCTATGCCAAGATCAATCCCGCCGACGCCCCGGTGCTGACGCTCGCCGTCACGTCCAAGTCCGAGCCACTGACCAAGGTGCACGACATGGTCGATGTCAGGCTCGCTCAGAAGATCTCGCAGCTTCCCGGCGTCGGCCTGGTCAGTCTCGAGGGCGGCCAGAAACCTGGCGTGCGGATTCGCGCCAATCCGACGGCGCTCGCCGCCTATGGCCTCAACATCGACGACCTCAGGACCACGATCACCAACGCCAACGTCAACACGCCCAAGGGAAATTTCGACGGTCCGGCGCAGTCCTACACTATCAACGCCAACGATCAGGTCACCGACCCGCAGACTTTTCGCGACATCGTCGTCGCCTACCGCAATGGCGCTCCGGTGAGGATTTCCGACGTCGCGACCGTCGTTGAAGGGCAGGAAAACAGCAGGATCGCAGCCTGGGTGGATACCACCCAGGCGGTGATCGTGAACGTGCGTCGCCAGCCGGGCGCCAACGTCATCGCCGTGGTCGACAACATCAAGAACCTGCTGCCGCAATTGCGCGCCACGCTGCCCAGCTCGCTCGACGTCAATATCGTCACCGACCGGACGCTCACCATCCGCGCTTCAGTACGCGACGTGCAGGTCGAGCTCACCTTCGCCGTCGTTCTGGTGGTGGCGGTGATCTTCCTTTTCCTGGGCGACTGGCGCGCCACCCTCATTCCCAGCCTGTCGGTGCCGCTGTCGCTGATCGGCACGCTCGCGGTGATGTATCTCGCAGGGTTCAGCCTCAACAACCTCTCGATCATGGCGCTCACCATCGCCACCGGTTTCGTGGTCGACGATGCCATCGTCATGATCGAGAACATCGCCCGCTATATCGAACGGGGTGACGAACCCAAGCAGGCGGCCCTGGATGGCTCAAGCCAGATCGCCTTCACGGTCGTTTCGCTCACCGTGTCGCTGATCGCAGTGCTGATTCCGCTTCTGTTCATGGGTGACGTGGTCGGCCGCCTGTTCAGCGAGTTCGCAGTGACGCTCTCCGTCACCATCCTGATCTCCGCCGTGGTCTCACTCACGCTGGTGCCGATGATGTGCGCCCAGCTCCTGCGCCAGCGGCCGGACCATGCTGCAGCGGCGCGGCAGCCCCATGCAGAAGCCGAGGCGCTGGGCGCGCGCTGGTTCAACCACCTGATCAATCTCTACGACCGATGCCTGGTCGTGGTGTTCCGCCATCAGCCGCTGACGCTCCTGATCGCGGTCGCGACGCTCGTGTTGACGGTCGTGCTCTATGTGGTGATTCCCAAGGGCTTCTTCCCCATCCAGGACACCGGCCTGATCCAGGCTGTCACCGAGGCGCCGCAGAGCGTGTCCTTCGCCTCCATGAGCGAACGCCAGCGGACCTTGGCGGAAGCCATCCTGAGCGATCCTGATGTCGAGAGCCTGACCTCGTTCGTGGGCGTCGATGGTACCAATCCGACGCTCAATTCGGGGCGCATGCTGATCAACCTCAAGCCACGGAGCGAGCGCAGCGCGACCGCCAGCCAGATCATCCGGCGGTTGGCGCGCGAGGCGGGCAGCGTGCAGGGCATCTCGCTCTATATGCAGCCGGCGCAGGACCTCACGATCGATTCGACGGTGAGCCGCACGCAGTATCAGTTCGTCCTGCAAGGCGTCAGAGCGGATGATTTCGACACCTGGGTGCCGCGCCTGCTGGAGCGCCTGCAGAGCGTAGCCCAGATTGTCGATGTTACCAGCGACCTGCAGGCCAAGGGCCTGGCGATGTTCATCCGGGTCGACCGCGACGCGGCGGCACGCTTCGGCATCACCGCCGCCTCGATCGACAACGTGCTCTATGACGCTTTCGGTCAGCGCATCGTGTCGACGGTCTACACCCAGTCGAACCAGTACCGCGTGATCTACGAGGTCGAACCGTCGATGGCCCGCTCGGTCGATTCGCTGACCAACCTCTATCTGCCGGGTTCGGGCGGCAAGCAGGTGCCGCTGTCGGCTGTCGCCACGTTCGAGGAGCGTACCGCGCCGCTGCGCATCGACCGCTTGGGTCAGTTTCCGGCCACCACGATCTCCTTCAATCTGGCGCCGGGCGCCTCGCTCGGGGAGGCGGTCAACGCCATCAATGCCGCGCGGCTCGAGATCGGCATGCCGGCCTCGATCACGACGCACTTCCAGGGGGCGGCCTCGGCCTTCCAGAAGTCGCTCGACAACCAGCTGATGCTGATCCTGGCGGCCATCGTCACGGTCTACATCGTGCTGGGCGTCCTCTATGAGAGCTACATCCATCCGATCACGATCTTGTCGACGCTTCCGTCGGCCGGCATCGGCGCGCTGCTGGCGCTGATGATGGCGGGCCAGGATCTCAACGTCGTCGCCATCATCGGCATCGTCCTCCTGATCGGCATCGTCAAGAAGAACGCGATCATGATCATCGACTTTGCCCTCGAGGCGGAGCGCCACGAGGGCAAGGCGCCGTTGGAGGCGATACACCAGGCCTGCCTGTTGCGCTTCCGCCCCATCCTGATGACTACGGTCGCGGCCCTGGTGGGCGCCTTGCCGCTGATGCTGGGCAGCGGCACCGGCTCGGAGCTGCGCCATCCGCTCGGTCTCACCATCGTGGGCGGCTTGATCGTGAGTCAGGTGCTGACGCTGTTCACGACGCCGGTGATCTATCTGGCCTTCGACCGCATGGGTCGGCGCCTGCGCGGCCTGCCGCTCGATACGCCGCTCTATCCGGCGCGCAGCGGCGGCGGCGAAAGCCCCCAAGCATGAACGTCTGGCCATGAACATCTCGGCGCCCTTCATCGCCAGGCCCGTCGCAACCACCTTGCTGACGCTGGGGCTCGCGTTGGCCGGTCTGGTAGCCTTCCTGAAGCTGCCGGTGGCGCCCCTTCCGAGGGTTGACTACCCGACGATTCAGGTCACTGCGACCCTGCCGGGCGCCTCGCCGGATACGGTTGCGACGAGCCTCACGACGCCGCTCGAAAGAGCCCTTGGCTCCATTGCCGGCGTCACCGAGATCACGTCGATGAGCACGGTCGGCAACTCGCGCATCGTGCTGCAGTTCGACCTGTCGCGCAGTATCGACGGCGCAGCGCGCGACGTGCAGGCGGCGATCAACGCCGCGCGCATGGACATGCCGACCGACCTGCCGTCCAATCCACAATACCGCAAGCTCAATCCGGCCGACGCGCCGGTTCTCGTGATCGCGCTCACGTCGGATACGATCGGCCAGGGCCGCCTCTACGACGCCGCTTCCAACATCCTGCAGCAGAAGGTGAGCCAGGTCACCGGCGTGGGGCAGGTCGTCCTCGGTGGCAGCTCGCTGCCGGCGGTCCGGGTCGAGATCAACCCGACGGCTTTGTCGAAATACCAGATCGGCCTCGAAAGCGTGCGTGCGGCGCTCGCCGCCGCCAATGCCAATTCACCGAAGGGCGCGTTGGAGTCCGGCGACCGGCGCTACCAGATCTATTCCAACGACCAGGCGCGCACCGCCGCCGAATACCGCTCGCTGATCATCGCCTGGCGCAACGGCGCGCCGGTGCGCCTGTCAGATGTCGCCGAGATCATCGACGCGGTCGAGAACATCCGCAACGAGGGCCAGGCCAACGGCAAGCGTTCGGTGCTGACGATCATCTACCTGCAGCCCAACGCGAACGTCATCGAGACCGTCGATCAGATCAAGGCGCTCCTGCCCGAGCTGCAGGCCGCACTGCCCAACGACGTCGACCTGAACATCGTCGCCGACCGCACCACGACCATCCGGGCTTCGCTGCAGGAGGTCGAGCTCGCGCTGATGATCAGTGTCGTCCTGGTCGTGCTCGTGACTTTTGGCTTCCTGCGGTCGGCGCGGGCGGGCTTTGTCGCCGCTGTGGCGGTGCCGGTCTCGCTGATCGGCACCCTTGGCGGCATGTACCTGCTGGGCTTCAGCCTCAACAACCTGTCGCTGATGGCCATGGCGATCGCCGCAGGCTTCGTGGTCGACGATGCCATCATCGTGCTCGAGAACATTTCCAGGCACATCGAAGCGGGCATGGCGCGCACGCAGGCTGCGCTGCTCGGTGCGCGCGAGGTTGGCTTCACGGTCGTCTCGATGAGCCTGTCGCTGATCGCGGTGTTCATCCCCATCCTTCTCATGGGTGGGATCGTTGGCCGTCTCTTCCGTGAATTCGCCGTCACGCTCACCATCGCCATACTGATCTCGATGGTGGTGTCACTGACGACCACGCCCATGATGTGCGCCTACGTGCTACGGCCGCACAGAGACCGGCCGCCGGGCCGGTTCTTCCGCTGGAGCGAGCAGGCTTTTGCCGGCCTGCAAAGCTTCTACGGCCGTAGCCTCGGTCTCGTGCTGCGTCATCCGCTGATCACGATCCTGGTCTTCCTGGGCGTCGTGATCCTCAACGTCGATCTCTACGTCACGATCCCCAAGGGCTTCTTTCCCCAGCAGGACACCGGCCGCATCGTCGGCGGCATCCGTGCCGATCAGAGCATCTCCTTCCAGGCGATGCGCCGGAAGTTCCGGCAATTCATGCAGATCGTCCGCGAAGATCCGGACGTCGAGAGCGTGGCCGGCTTCACCGGCGGCTTCTCCACCAATTCGGGCTTCCTCTTCGCGACGCTGAAGCCGCTCGGCGAGCGCAAGCTGTCGGCCGACCAGGTGATTGCGCGCTTGCGGCCCAAGCTTGCCCAGGTGCCTGGGGCTCAACTCTTCATGCAGGCGGTCCAGGACATCCGGGTAGGTGGCCGGCAGAGCAATGCGCAGTATCAATTCACCCTGCAGGCCGATTCATTGCCCGACCTCTACGCCTGGGGACCGAAGCTGGTGGAGGCGCTGCGCCGAGACCAGTCGGTCATCACCGACGTCGATTCCGACCAGCAGCAGGCCGGCCTGCAGGTCAATCTCGCCATCGACCGGGACGCCGCGGCGCGCCTTGGCGTGAACACCCGCAGCATCTCGGCGACACTCTATGACGCCTTCGGCCAGCGTCAGGTCTCGACCATCTACAACGCCCTCAACCAATATCACGTGATCATGGAGGTCTCGCCGGAATACTGGGAGAATCCCAAGACGTTGAAGGATATCTATGTCAGCACGTCCGGCGGCGCGATCAGCGGGGCGCAGGCGACCTCCGCCATCGTCTCAACCCAGCCCTTGGCGACGGGCGCCGTCGATCCGAGCCAGGCCGTGCGCAACCAGCTCACCAACCAGATCGCCGTCAGCGGCCGCGGCTCGGCGTCGACCTCCGCCGCGGTCAGCACGACGCCCGAGACACTGATCCCGCTGGAGTCGGTGACGCGTTACGATTTCGGCACCACGCCGATCGCCGTCAACCATCAGGGCTTGTTCGTGGCCAGCACGATCTCGTTCAACCTGGCGCCCGGCAAGACGCTCAGCGATGCCGTGACCTATTTCAACAACACCATGCGCGAGGTCGGCTTACCCGCGACGATCCACGGTGGATTCCAGGGAACGGCCGCGGCCTTCCAGCAATCGCTGGGCAATCAACTTCTCCTGGTTCTCGCGGCCCTCGCTGCCGTCTATATCGTGCTCGGCGTGCTTTACGAAAGCTATATCCACCCGGTCACCATCCTCTCGACCCTGCCGTCGGCGGGCGTTGGCGCGCTGCTGGCGTTGAAGTTGACAGGCGTGGAGTTCAGCATCATCGCCATGATCGGCGTGCTGCTGCTGGTCGGCATCGTCAAGAAGAACGCCATTATGATGATCGACGTGGCGTTGGAGCGCGAGCGCAACGAAGGTCTCGATCCGCGCGAGGCCATCCACCAGGCAGCCGTGCTGCGCTTCCGGCCCATCCTGATGACGACCATGGCCGCAATCCTGGGTGCGCTGCCGCTGGCGCTGGGCTTTGGCGACGGCGCTGAGCTGCGCCAGCCGCTCGGCATCTCGATCATCGGCGGGCTGATCGTGAGCCAGATCCTGACCCTCTACAGCACGCCGGTGATCTACCTCTATCTCGACCGCTTCCGTCGCCGCGACCGCGACCAGCCGAGCCGCGTCGCCCGCGTGATGGGCAGTGGATCGGGCAGCGCTGGGGCGGCGCCGGCATGACGGCAATCCATCCCGCCGTGGCGCTGGCCATGGCGCTGTCGCTCTCTGCCTGCATGGTCGGCCCGAACTACCAACGGCCGCCGCCGGCAGATCCGCCGCCACTCGCCTTCAAGGAAACGACGGGACCGGTGATCGGTGCGGCGGCGGACTTTCGTCCGGCCATGCCGCGCGATGCCATCGATCGCGGGCCGTGGTGGACGATGTACGGCGACCCGGTGCTGGACCAGACGGCGGCGCAGATCGACATCTCCAACCAGACGCTGAAGCAGGCCGAGGCGGCTTACCGCCAGGCGCGCGCGCTGGTGCGGCAGGACGTGTCGGGCCTTTATCCGACGGTCTCCGGCAACGCCGACTTCACCCAATCGAAAAGCCGCGCGTCCGGCAGTGGTGGCATCGTCGGCACGGGTTCGGGCGCCAGCCTCAGCCAGTTCACCATGGGCCCGTCACTCGCCTGGGAGCTCGACCTGTGGGGCCGCATCCGCCGCCAGATCGAAAGCGATTCAGCAGCGGCACAAGCCAGTGCCGCCGATCTCGCCAATGCGCGATTGTCGGCCCAGGCGAATCTCGCCATCAACTACTTCTCGATGCGCATCGCCGAGGCGCAGACCAGGCTCTTCCAAGATACGGTGACGGCCTTCACGCGCTCACTGCAGATCGTGCAGAACCAGGTCGATGCCGGTATCGCCTCGAAGCTCGACCTTGCCCAGGCGCAGACCCAGCTCGAGCAGGCGCGCGCCCTCCTCATCGGCTCGAACATCAATCGCGCTACGTTCGAGCATGCAGTCGCCGTCCTGGTCGGAAAGGCGCCGGCAGAGTTCAGCCTGGAGCCTGGCCCGCTACCGCCCGAGGTGCCGACGCTCGATGCCGGCGTACCGTCGGTGTTGCTGGAGCGACGCCCTGACATTGCCGCAGCGGAACGCCAGATGGCCTCGGCCAATGCGCAGATCGGTGTGGCGCAAGCGGCCTTCTATCCGCAGATCTCGCTGGCGGGCTCCATGACTTTCGTGAGCGGTGGTCTCGGTGCATTGCTGCAGCTCAGCAATGCCGTCTGGTCGGTCGGGCCGCAGCTTGCGGCCACCTTGATCGACGGCGGCGCGCTGAAGGCGCAGGTTGAAGGCGCGCGCGCCAACTACGATGCTCAGGTCGCCACCTACCGGCAGACCATTCTGACGGCTTTCCAGCAGATCGAGGACGCCTTGGTCCAGCAGCGTGTGCTGATCCAGCAGGAGCAGGTCCAGCGTGCGGCCGTCGTCGCTGCGCGCGAAGCCGAACGCCTGTCGCTCAACCAGTACACTCAGGGGACCGTGGCCTATACGACGGTGGTGACGACGCAGACGGCCGCACTCAGCGCCGAGCAGACGCTGCTCACCATTCGTCAAAACCGGCTGACAGCGAGCGCCAATCTGGTGCTGGCTTTGGGCGGCGGCTGGACCGACACCGACCTTCCAGCGCCCATGCCCATCGGTGGCCTCAACCAGCAGCCGCAGCCGCCCGTGCCGACGACGCAGAGCCTGTCGTCGACCACCAAGCAGTGGTGGCAGTTCTGGCGGTAGTCATAGCTTCCTTCCCAGCTTTCGTTGGGGAGGAAGGCTTACTCCAGCTTGATCTTTGTCCGATCGATGAAGGTCTGCCAGCGCTCGACCTCGGCGCGGATGGTCGCCATGAAGGCATCGGACGTGCCGCCAACGGCAATCACGCCGTCCTCAGCCAGGCGGCCCGACACTTCGGGACTTTTCAGCACGGCGTCGAGCTCGGCGTTCATGCGCTTGACGATGTCGTCGGGAATGCCCTTGGGACCGATCATGCCGTGCCACAGATTGAATTCGAGCGCCGGGTAACCTTGCTCGCCGTACGAAGGAATGTCCGGCGCGGCTGCCAGTCGCTTCTTGGAGCTGATGGCGAGGCCGCGCAGCTTTCCACTCTTGATGTAAGGCAGCATCGTGGTCGTGCCGCCCGTCAGCATCTGCAGGTTGCCGGCGAGCAGGTCGGCAAGGGCCAGCGCCGTTCCGCGATAGGGCACGTGCGTCGCCTTGATGCCGGCGGCATCGAGAAAGAGCTCGGTGCCTAGATGGACCAGCCCGCCCGGGCCGCTCGACCCGTAGCTCAGCTTGCCAGGTTCGCGTTTGCAGAGCGCGACGAGCTCGGCCAGCGTCTTTGCCGGCACGGAGGGATTGACGGTCAGCACGGTCGGCTCATCGGTGAACTGACCGATCGCCACGATGTCATTCAACGAATCGAACGACGGCTTGTGCAGGATGGAGTTGACGGCGTAGCTGCCCGAGATCGTCAGATAGGTATAGCCGTCGGCCGGCGATTTGATGGCTGCTTCCGCGCCTAGATTGCCGCCGGCGCCCGGCTTGTTCTCCACGATCATCGTCTGCCCGAGCCGCCCCGTGAGCTTCTCGGCGATCAGCCGGCTGGTGAAGTCCGAGCCGCCACCTGGCGCGAACGGGGCGATCAGCTTGATCGGCCGCGACGGCCAAGTATCAGCTGCCGTACCGTCGACGAGCGCAAACGACGCAGCCCCGGTCAGAACAATACGACGGCCGATCATGAGGCTGGCCATGGCACCCTGATCTCCTGCAGGGGCACATGCTGCTGGGCGGCATGCATGTCGGTCTCGCCGACACCGCCCTGGACGCGCGGGCGGGGTAGCGTGATCTTCACCGCGTTGATGAGGTCGAAGAAGCCGAAGGTGATGATGCTTTGTGTCGGCACGTTGTAGAGCTGCGACACCAGCTCCTTGGTGATCACGCCGCTTTTCTTCACCGCCTCGAAGTCCTCCCTCGTCTTGAAGACGATGTCGAGCGTGATCTCGAACGGGCCGGCATTCTTGCTGCGGATCACCTTGGCGATGTCGCGCAAGGGAGTCTCGACCGGCATGTTCAGATCTCCTCGTATCGGATCGGGAACAACGCGGTCGGGCTGTCGACCTTCATCAGGTGATAGACGTTGAACTCGCAAGCCTGGCCCAACGGGATCTCCAGTGGCGTGAAGGGCGAGGCAAGGTTGCCGGCCGTGGCGATGCGGCCCGGATAGGGCGCGTGCATCAGGCTGGTGCGCGCCTTGCCGCAGATCGCCGTGGCAAGCGCCTGTGTTGCCGCCGCCACCTCGACGATGACGCAAAGCTCATGCGCCGGCACCTTGACCGGCTCGAGATCGCCCATCACGCCATTCTTGCCGTAGAGGTGGGGAATGATGCGATAGGTCTCCTCCGGCACCTCGGCGAAGTAGGCGCGCGTGGCGGCGATGACCTTGGCCAGGATGTCATCGATCTGGGCGATGAAGATCGGATCGCGGGCACCGGCAATGAAGATGGTGCGATAACCCGAGGTCTTGGCGCCCTCGAGCTTCACCGTGTAGTGCCGGCTCGGCTCGAAGCGGCTGCCCGACACGCGAACGCGCCGGTCCGTCACCTGCTCGTAGGTGCACTGGGAGAGGTCGAGCGTGCCGCCCGGTCCCGCCAGCAGGAAGGGATGGGTCTTTTCGTAGAGCGTGTGGGCGGCCACCGAGGCCGTCGTACAGCGCTCGGCTGGGTTGAGCGGCTCGATCTCGAAGTGATCGCGCCGGAGATAGCCCATGACGTTGCGCCCGACCGGCTCCGCGCAGAGTGCGCCGCATTCCATGATCTTGCCCATGTGCCAGGCAAGCGCCGGATCGAAGCCGGCGCGGATTGCCATGGCGGCGGTGGGCGAGGGATCGTAGGCGCGCCCGCTCACGATCACGTCCACGCCCTCACTTTCGTCGAGTGCCTTGACGAATGGCTCCGCACCCATCTGCGCCACCACGACGGTGGCGGCATCGACTTCCCGCTGGTCGAGCGGCGGCACCGGGCCCAAGGGCTCGATCCGGCCAGCCTTGAGCTCGCGCGCAATATGGGCCTTGTCGATGTCGGCATAGATCGAGGCCAGCTTGAAATGCCAGCCGCGCCGCGCGGCAATCTCTGCGATGATGTCGCGGAAGACATCGACATGCAGGTTGGTGCCGTCGCCGCCGGCCGAGGAGATCAGCAACGGGATCCTGGTCTCGTGCTGTGCCTCCAGCAGCACCTCGATGTCCTTCACGTAGGCTTCCCGGCTGCAGGTCATCTCTCCGAGACCAAGCTTCTGCGGCCCCGAATCGGTCGAGCCGGAATCGATGGTGATGGCGTGCGGCTTCTGCGCCAAGCCGAGCTTGAAGTGATCGACCGGGAAACCGTAGCCCAGCATGCCCGACGGAGTGAGGATGCGAATCTCGTCGTTGCTCACGGTCGTCATTGGTTTGCCCTCCCCGATGCCATGCCCCGACTATCATTGACGTTGTTGGAATGCAACTGGTATACCGTCGGCACAATGGATGGCCTGACAACGGACGCCAAGCTTTCGGTTGTGGCCTATGGCGCGCTGCTGGACATGATCCTGCGCGGCACCATCGCGCCGGGCGAGCTGGTCACCGAGCGCCAGATCGCGGTGCGTCTTGGCATGTCGCGCACACCCGTGCGCGAGGCGGTCCGGCGCCTGGAAGGCGAGGGCACGTTGGAACGCCAGCGCGGCGGCGCGCTGGTGGTGCGGCCCCACTCCATGGAGGAATTCCTGCAAGTCTTGGCCGTGCGCCGCCTGCTGGAAGGTGAAGCGGCACGGTTGGCGGCCGGGAAGATGCCGCCGGAGGTCTTGGAAGCTGCCCGCGAGCGCATCGCTCACCTGCGCCGCGAAGGCATGGCGGAGAGCGCCCGGCGGGATGATCGCGATTTCCACGCTGCCATCGCCCAAGCGTCGGGCAATCCCGTGCTGGCCGGCACCATTGCCGACCTCAGGAAGCGCACGGCCATGTTCCGCCTCGGCCGTCTTCCCGACCGCCTGGACCAGGTCTGCGACGAGCACCTGACGATCCTTTCCGCCTTGGAAAGCGCTGACGGCGAGGCGGCGCGCGCCGCTATGCAAAGCCACATCGACAACGTACGGGCTCACCTTCTTCAGCGGCTGACGGCGATCTAGAATTGGGTGGCCATGGCGGCCGCCGACATCCGCAAGATCATCCATATCGACATGGACGCCTTCTATGCGTCCGTCGAGCAACGCGATGACCCGACGCTGCGCGGCAAGCCCGTGGCGGTCGGCGGTCGCGAGCGTGGTGTGGTGATGGCGGCCTCCTACGAGGCCCGCAAGTTCGGAGTGCGCTCGGCGATGCCCTCGGCGACGGCCAAGCGGCTCTGCCCGGAGCTGGTGTTCGTCAAGCCGCGCTTCGAGGTTTACAAGGACGTCTCGCGCCAGATCCGCGAGATCTTTCTCGACTACACGCCGCTGGTCGAGCCGCTGTCGCTCGACGAGGCCTATCTCGACGTAACGGCCAATCTCAAGGGCATGCCGTTGGCCAGCGACATCGCGCGCGAGATCCGCGCGCGCATCCTGGAGCGCACGGAGCTCACCGCCTCGGCCGGCATTTCCTACAACAAGTTCCTGGCCAAGCTCGCTTCGGATCATCGCAAGCCCAACGGCCAGACTGTGATTCCGCCTGAGAAAGGGCCTGCCTTCGTCGAGGGCCTGCTGGTGGGCAAGTTTCACGGCGTCGGGCCGAAGACGGCGGAGAAGATGAACAGGCTGGGCATCCATACCGGCGCCGACCTCAAAGCCCAGTCGTTGGAATTCCTCGAGCAATATTTCGGCCGCTCGGGCACCTGGTACTACGCGATTGCCCGCGGCCAGGACGATCGCCGGGTCGTTCCTGACCGGCCGCGCAAATCGGTCGGTTCTGAGACCACCTTCATGCAGGATCTCGATCGACCGGCCGAGATCGAGGAGGGCATCAGCTCGGTGCTGGAGGATGTCTGGTCCTACTGCGAACGTACCGGCGTGGTCGGCCGCACCGTGACGGTGAAGGTCAAGTATGCCGATTTCCAGATCATCACCCGCAGCCGCACGCTTTCCGGCCCGGTGCTGAGCCGCGAGATGCTGGAGCAGACCAGCCTCGACCTGGTGCGCACCATTTATCCGCTCGAGAAGCGCGTGCGCCTGTTGGGCGTGTCGCTGCACAACCTGCACCGGCGCGATGAGATTTCACTGTCACCGCAGATGCTGCTGCTTTGAGTCCAGCGCTGCACGCGGCGCGCTGATTGGCGCTCTTTTTGCTTGTCGGCTTGCATGACGGTCGTTGCAGAAATCCGGTCTGCACAAGCTGTCCCGCTGTGGGGCACCATGCGCTTCCTGCAGCGGAACGAAGACCGTGTCATTGTCCTGGCCCTGGCCGCCCTTATCGTCGGCATGACGAGCTTGGTGCTGTCTCTGGACCTCGCCCCGCTGCAGGGCACTGAAACGGGAGTCTGCGAGCGGCGAACGCCGTCATCGTTCGGCTATGTCTTTCTCACGATGCACTGAGCGCGTCGGTCTTCACTCGAAGTGCCAGCGGTCGCCTTGCTGGGGAATGATGAACCGCACACCCAGGTCATTATTGGCCTTCAGCTCCTCCAGGATCTTCTTCTGCGGTTGCTCGGTGGTCAGCGAGTATTTGATGTGGCTGACGACCACGGGCAGGTCCTTCAAGGCGTTGCCGCCGGCCAGCTGGTCCAGCTCGCGCAGGGATGCCAGGAGGTATTTGGGCGTGAGGTGACCGAACAGCAGATTGTCCGGGCGGTCACTCGTATAGGACACCTCGATGAGGACGGCCTTCAACCGCCGTTGCTTCGCCTTGTCTGCCACGGCCGACCACACGTCCTTCATTTTGGCGGCTTTCTCGACGGCGTCGGGACCAGTGTCGCCGAAGCAGACCACCGCATCGCCGTCTGCCTCGAGCACGAACGCGGTCGATTCCACGCCACCGTGACTGAGCGGAAAAGCGGTCACACTCATCTTGGTGTCCTTGATCGGCCTCGCCGCGCCCGGCTTCAGATCTTCGAGAGTGAACTTCTTGAGCTGGGGCGCTTTCCCGCGATCGGTGAAGTTCGGCCAAGCCCGCCAATTGAAATAGGTCTCCACTAGCTCGGTACCCACTGACGGGAGCGCATAGATCGGCTTCTTGCTGTCGTCGGGCGAAGCGACGATCAGGCCGGCCACATGGTCGAGATGGGCGTGGCTGACGAGGTAGCCCTTGATCTTCTCCGTGAGCACGTAGCCCACGCGGCTCTGCGGCGAGCCCGCCGGAACCCTGACTGCGTCGAAGGCTCCTTTCTCGTCGGCAACTCGCAGGCCGTTGACCAGTGTTCCCGCATCGCAGGCCACCGCATTGTCGTCGCCGTGTGGATGGATGAGATAGGCGCTGAGATTGCCGTCCTGGATGCCGCCCAGAGCGCCGAGGGTGACGATGTCGAAGCCGTCAGCTGCCGTCGCCTGGTGCGCCATCGGCAGGAACGCCGCAACACCAAGTGCCACCGCGGTAAGGCTGCTCGGTCTCATTTCACGCCCCCCTGGGTTCTGCCCCGAATTTCTATAATCGTCCGATGACAACTTTCCTAGAATGCTCGCCGGAAACACCCCATCCTGAGGGGCCATGATCGACAAGCTCGAGTTTCTGCTGGCGCTGGCGCGGGAGCACAATTTCAGCAAGGCCGCCGAGCAATGCGGCGTCACCCAGCCGACCTTCTCGGCCGGCATCAAGCAGCTCGAGGACATGCTGGGCGTGATGCTGGTGCAGCGAACCTCGCGCTTCCTGGGCTTCACGCCCGAGGGCGAACGCGTGCTCGAATGGGCGCGCGGGATCGTCGCCGACGCCCGCGCCATGCGCCAGGAAGTGCAGACGCTGAAGAAAGGCTTGAGCGGGCGGGTGAAGATTGCCGCGATTCCTACGGTGCTGGCCATGGTCTCGACGCTCACCACGCCGTTTCGCGCCAAGCACCCCAACGTGACGTTCACCATCCTGTCGCGGAACTCGGCCGAGGTTCTGTCGATGCTGGAGAATCTCGAGGTCGATGCCGGACTCACCTACATCGACAACGAGCCGCTTGGCCGCATGCGCGCCGTGCCGCTCTATCGTGAGCACTATCGATTGCTGACGTCGGAGAACAGCCCGCTGGGCGATCGCGAACGCGTCACTTGGTCAGAGGTGGGCAAGATCCCGCTGTGCCTGCTGACGCCCGATATGCAGAACCGCCGCATCATCGACCATCTTCTGGAGGGCGCAGGCGCGCGGGCCGAGCCGACCCTTGAATCGAACTCGATGATCGTGCTGTTCAGTCACGTGCGCACCGGGCGCTGGGCAAGCGTCATGCCGGAGAAGCTCGCCGATACGCTGGGACTCACTGAACATCTGCGCTCGATTCCCATCGTCGAACCGGAAGCCGTCCACCAGATCGGCCTGGTCGTGCCGCCGCGCGAGCCGATGACGCCATTGGCGACGGCCCTGGTCGCGGAGGCAAGGCAGCTGGCGAAGGCGCTGGCCTGAAGCTACGCCTCGATCTCTGCTGCCATTCGTTTGAGCATCGCGGCGTCTGGATAGGTCCCGAAACCCGCCTGCACATTGTCCTTCATGTGCTCCGGCCGGCCCGTGCCGGGGATGACGCATGTCACCGCGGGCTGAGCGAGCACGAATTTCAGCAGGATCTGCGCCCAGCTCGTGCAGCCGATCTCGCCCGCCCAGTCCGGCAGCTTGCGGCCGAGTAGCCGCCGCAGCAGCCCGCCGCCGCCGAAGGGCTGGTTGACGATCACCGCCACGCCACGCTCGGCGGCCAGCGGCAGCAGGCGACGCTCGACGGCGCGATCATCCGCTGCATAGTTGAGCTGCACGAAGTCCCATTTCTCGGCGCGCAGCACCGTCTCGAGCTCGTCGTGCGCGGTCTGCGTGTAGTGGGTGATCCCGAGGTGGCGCAACCGGCCTTCGGCCTTCCAGGCCTGGAGCGTCGGCAGATGCGTGCGCCAATCGACCAGATTGTGGATCTGCATGAGGTCGATCCGGTCCGTCCTGAAGAGCTGCATCGACTGGCGCATCTGGTTGACGCCGTTGTCGCGGCCCGAAGTCCAGACCTTGGTGGCGAGGAAGGCCTTGCCGCGGGTCCCGGCGGCAGCGAGCAGGTCGCCGACCACCCCTTCGGCGGCACCGTACATCGGCGAGCTGTCGACCACCGAGCCCCCGGCCTCGAACAGCACATGCAGCACCTCGCCGAGCGGGCTGCGCTCCTGCGGTGCCGTGCCGACGTCGAAAGTGCGCCACGTGCCGCAGCCGACGATCGGTAGCATCTCGCCGGAGGAGGGGATCTTGCGTCGATGCATGCGGCTCTCCGCCGACGATTGTGCAGCGCTCCGGCGGGCAATGACAGCCGCGCCAAGACCCAGGCCAGCAAGGCCCAGAAAAATCGAGCGCGTCACGCGATCGTGCGTCATCGGCCCTGCGAAACCTTCTGCTTTGGTCAGCGTTCTACACCAGCGCGTGGGTTTTGGAAGCTGGCCGGGGAGAATGGCGGACGCAGGGACTTCAAGAGCCAAAGAGGGTGAAAAGCCACCCACCGTGCCCGAGGAACTGGAAAGCATTTTTCCTGGGCAAAGCGAGCTGGCCTGCCTGATGCGAGCGGCCGATTGGGAAAGCATTCCGCTGGGCGCACCCGAGACCTGGCCGCAAAGCCTCAAGACCGCCGTCAGCCTGATGCTCACCGCCCGTCAGCCAATCTGGATCGGTTGGGGTTCCGGTCTCGCCTGCCTCTACAACGATGCCTGCAGGCAGATGATCGGCCCGCATGATTCGCGCGCTCTTGGCCGGTCGGCCGCCGAGGTCTGGGGGCCGGCGTGGGCTGACATCGGACCGGTCGTGGACGCGGCCATGAACGGCGAGCCAGACACCCACCACGGTTCGCGACAGCTGATCGTCGAGAGAGACGGCCGCTGCCAGGAAGCATATCATTCGTTTTCGTGCTGCCCGCTTCCTTCGGCGAGTGGAAATCCTGGCGGCGTGCTTTGCATCCATACCGACGACACGCGGCGCGTGGTCGGTGAACGCCAGCTGAAGCTGCTGCGGGAGCTGGCGGTTTCGGCGTCCGCAGCCACAACGCATCGTCAAGCCTGCGAGCAGGTTGGTCGCGCGCTCGCAACCAATCCGCACGATCTGCCGTTTGTCATGATCTATCTTGCCGAGCCCGGGAAGACCGAGGCGGATCTGGTGGCCACCGTGGGGATCGATCTCGATCACCCTGTCGCGGCGGCGCGCTTGTCGCTTGAGGCAAACGATCCTTGGCCGGTGGAGGAGGTCCTGCGGACGCGTCGCACGTTCGTAGTGACTGGCCTTTTGCAACGAATACCATCTGGAGCGTGGAACACGGCACCGAGCCAGGCTGCCGTCCTGCCGGTCACCGAAGGTGGCGGTGCACGTGGCATCATCATCGTCGGCCTCAACCCGCTCCATGTCTTCGATGACGACTATGCGCGCTTCCTCGACCTTGTCGCCGCTCACGTCACGGCTGCCATCGCGGGAGTCGACGCCAGGTTGAATCGGGAGCATGAGCGCGTCGATCGGCACTTTCAGTATCTCGTGCAAGGCGTGCGCGACTATGCCCTGTTCACGCTCGATCCAGCCGGCATCATCACCAACTGGAACACCGGCGCCGAACGCATCAAGGGCTATCGTGCCGACGAGATCATCGGCCAGCATTTCAGCCGCTTCTACACCGCGGCGGATCGCGAAGCCGGCGTGCCGGCACGCGCCCTGGCGACTGCTGTCGAGAAGGGCTCGTTCGAGGCTGAGGGCTTGCGCGTGCGCAAGGATGGCTCCGAGTTCTGGGCCAGTGTCGTCATCAACTCGATTCGCGATAAGAACGGCAACTTCGTCGGTTTTGCCAAGATCACCCGCGACATCACCGAACGTCGCGAGGCTCAGCTCGCTCTGCAGCGGACGCAGGAGCAGCTTGCCCAGGCGCAGAAGATGGAAGGCATCGGTCAGCTTACCGGCGGCGTAGCGCACGATTTCAACAACCTGCTGGCCGTCATCATCGGCAACCTCGAGGCGGTGCAGCGCGCGCTGCGAGCCCCGCAGCTTGACGCCGACCGCATGATGCGTTCGGTCGGCAACGCCATGCGCGGGGCCGAGCGAGCAGCTTCGCTGACGCAGCGGTTGCTCGCCTTTTCACGCCGCCAGCCGCTCGATCCCAAACCGGTCGATAGCGGGCGGCTGGTCGTCGGTATGTCGGATCTGCTGCGCCGCACCCTCGGCGAGCAGATCGCCACCGAGACGGTCCTGGCGGGAGGGCTGTGGCGGGTGTTGGTTGACCCCAATCAGCTCGAGATCAGCATCCTCAACCTTGCCGTCAATGCACGTGACGCCATGCCGAATGGCGGCAGGCTGACGATCGAGACCGCCAACGTCTATCTCGACGATGTTTATGCCGCCGCGCAGACCGAGGTCGTGCCGGGCCAGTATGTCATGATTTCCATCATGGATACCGGCATGGGCATGAGCAAGGAGGTCCAGGACCACGCCTTCGAGCCCTTCTACACGACGAAGGACGTCGGCCAAGGAACCGGCCTTGGCTTGAGCCAGGTCTATGGCTTCGTCAAGCAATCTGGCGGCCACGTGAAGATCTACAGTGAGGTCGGGCTGGGCACGACGGTGGAGCTCTACCTGCCACGGCTCCATTCGGACGATGAGGCTGTTGCTGTCACCGAGGAAGCGGCGCCAGTGCCGCGCAGCACCAGCGCACAGACCATCCTGGTCGTCGAGGACGACGACGATGTACGCGCACACACGACCAGCATTCTGCGCGAGCTTGGCTACGCAGTGGTCGAGGCCTCGATCGCATCCTCGGCGCTGCATCTGCTCGAAAGCCGCTCTGATATCAAGCTCCTGTTCACGGATATCGGCCTGCCTGGCGGCATGAACGGCCGGCAGCTTGCCGACGCAGCGCGAAGGCAGCGGCCGGCCCTCAAGGTGCTGCTCACCACCGGCTATGCGCGCAACGCGATTGCGAACGATGGGCGGATGGATCCCGGCATGGCGCTGATTCCCAAGCCTTTCACCTATGCGGCTGTGGCCGCCAAGCTCGCGGACCTGCTCGACAAGCACGCGGGCGAGCCGCGCGTCCTGCTGGTGGAGGATGAGGTGCTCGTGCGCATGATGGCGGCCGAGCAGCTCCAGGACCTGGGATATCGTGTGGAGACGGCAGGCTCGTCGATGGAGGCGATGAGCAAGGTCGAGCTGATGGAGGCCGACATCGCTGTCGCCATCGTCGATGTCGGTCTGCCCGACCTCAAGGGAGACGCGCTGGCGAGCGAGCTGCGGGCCCGTCATCCGCATCTCCCTATCGTCATGGCGACCGGCTACGAGGATTCCGGCCTGCGCGAGCGCTTCGCAGCCGATGATCGCATCGCGTTCATGCATAAGCCCTACACGCAAGCGGACATGGAGCGAGTGCTGGCCAGTCTACAGGAAGGATGAAATCGTTCATCGCTTTGTCATGTTGCGGACAGTGATGTGGCGTCATTCAAAAGCAAAGCCATCGCCTTATTGACGCCGCACGAAGGGGCTTTGCTTCAGTTCGGGGCAGCTTCGGCAATCTCAGCTATTGCCGAACCGTCTGATCGAACCCATCTCAGCCTGATCACGGAGATCCTGCCAATGACCGAACCGTTCATCGTCGAAGTCTGGGGCAAACCCGCTGGTGTGGTCGTGCGGGAAGGCAATGCTTTCCGCTTTCATGCGCTCGCCCAGCCGTACTTCGCCCTCGACGGCGCCCAGTTCACCACGCCTGGCCATGCTCGCCTGGCGGCGGCGCGGCTCGAATTCGACCAGGAGCGGGAGACGAAGGATCAATGTCTGCCCACCACCGGGCGGTCCTTCGGCAACGCGAGCCATTGGGCCAGCAGCTTGCCTTGTGGGTCCTGAAAGCGCGCGGCCAGCATCCTTGAAGAGGTGATGCGCTCGACGCGGAAGTTGCGGAAATCCTCGCGCAGCTCGCACCAGGCACCGACCAGCGTGACGTCGACATAATAGGCCATGGCCAGCGGCCAGATCGTGCGTCGCGTGCGCCGGTGCTTCTCGTCGACATAGGCGATCCGTATCTTGCGCTGATCGCGGATCGCGCTGCGCAGCTCGGACACGTTGACGCCGTGCGGCTCAGCCGCGTCGCCACGCGAGACATAGAAGGCCGGCCGGTCTAGGTGGGAGCGTAGGCTTTCGGGCAGCACGACCGTCACCTTGTCGAGCACGCGTCGCGCGGCGGCCTGCAGCTCGTGATCGCGCAAGCGCTGCACCAGGCGGGCGCCCACCGTCACGGCCTCGATTTCTTCGACCGTGAACATCAATGGCGGCAGGTCGAAGCCTCTACGCAACACGTAACCCAAACCAGGCGCGCCCTCGATCGGGACACGACGCGCCTGCAGTGTGGCGACGTCGCGATAGATGGTGCGCACCGTCACTTCCAGCTCTTCGGCCAGCGCAGCCGCCGTCATCGGCTTCTTGGCCGTGCGCAGGGCCTGGATGATGTCGAACAACCGGTCGGCGCGACGCATGCTCCTGACATAACGCTGTCAGGGGGCCTTCGCTAGGGTGTCCGCATGTCCATCGCGAATGCCGCTCCGTCGGTCATGCAAGGCGAAAACCGGTTGGGCGCCGCCCTGGTGGTGGCCTCGGCCTTTGCGTTCAGCACCGCAGGCTACTTCACACGCCTCATCGATGCCGACGCTTCGACCCTGCTGTTCTGGCGCGGTCTCTTCGGCGGGCTTTTCATCGCAGGTTTCGTCGTGTGGCGCGACGGCTGGAACGCGCTGGCGACGCTGCGCCATATCGGCCGTCCCGGCCTCTTGGCAGCCGCCTGCTCGGCGTTGGCCACCATCTGCTTCATCCATGCGATGCGCGAGACGACAGTCGCCGACGTGCTGGTCATCAACGCCACGGCGCCCTTCGTGGCGGCGGGGCTGGCTTGGGCGTGGCTCGGCGTGCGCGAGCGGCGGTCCACCTTCGTGGCTTCCAGCGTGGCTCTGCTCGGCGTGGTCGTGACGGTGCTCGATGCCTTCGACGCAGGCCGCCTGCTCGGCAACGTCCTTGCTCTCGTCATGACCGTCCTGATGGCGACCATGATGGTGTTGATTCGCCGCCATCGCGGCGTCTGCATGCTACCGGCGGCCGCACTTTCCGCCGTCCTGTGTGCCCTCCTTGTCTTGCCCTGGGCAGATCCCTTCGGGGTATCGGACGATGATTTCGGCAATCTTGCCCTTTTTGGCACCGTGCAGTTCGGGCTCGGTCTGCTGCTGCTGACTCTGGGCACGCGCCGGATCTCGGCTGCGCGCTCCGCACTCATCGGTGCGCTGGAAACGCCACTCGCACCGGCGCTCGTCTGGCTCGCCTTTGGCGAAGTACCGTCGCTGATGACGTGCCTGGGCGGTGCGATCGTGCTGGGCGCGATCATCGGCGACCTTCTTTTCACCAAGCAGAAGCCGTAAGCAACGCACGGCTGGAGGATTGCGCGGTCAGCACGTTAGATTGCCGGCCTGTTTCAGAAGGAGGAAAGCCCGGTGATCAAGCGAAAGCAGCGCATTCCCATGCGCGATCTCGCGACCATGGCCGCGGAGGATCGCGCCACGGTCGAGAAGAACGCCATGAACGGCCAGGTGTTCAACATCTTCAAGGTGCTGGCGCACCATCCGGCCTTGGTGAAGCGCTGGACGCCGTTTGCCGGGCACATCCTCAGCAAGCAGACGCTGCCCTTTCGCGACCGCGAGCTTCTGATCCTCCGTATCGGCTGGCTGAATGAAGCCGAGTATGAATTCGCCCAGCACGAGCTGATCGCCAAAAGAGGCGGCATTTCCGATGCCGATATCGAACGTCTGAAGCAGGGGCCCAAGGCCATGGGCTGGAGCGAGCACGAAGCGGCGTTGCTGCAGGTCGCGGATGATCTCCACGAGAATTCGGTGGTGTCGGACGCGACTTGGACCACGTTGTCCAAGAAATACTCGACTGAGCAGCTGATGGACGCGGTCTTCACCGTCGGTCAGTACAATCTCGTGTCATGGGCGCTCAACAGCTTCGGCGTGCCGCTGGACGATTTTCTGCCGGCGGCGAAGGTTTAAGCGCTGCCGCTCAGCCGGACCACTCGCGGACGTGTTGCTCACGCTCCGGCCGCTCGACGCGGGGCGCCATCTTTGGTGTTCCGACGGCCAGGAACCCGATCAAACGGTTGGGCGGCTCGAAGCCCAGCCAGGCATTGACGCGGGGGTCGTAGGCGTTGGCGCCGGTCACCCACATGCCGCCATACCCGAGCATATGGATGGCATTCAGCATGTTCATCGCTGCCGCGCCGACGGACAGGATCTGCTCGATCTCGGGAATCTTGTGGTTGCCACGGATTTCCGCGCCGACCGCGATGATCAATGGTGTCCGCCGCACCCAGGCGCGCAAGCGTTCACCGAGCGCCGCTGCCGTTACCGGGTCGCGCAGCCGGGCGGCATCGGCCAGACGTTCGCCCCACGCCAAGCGCGCCTCGCCACGGATCAGCACGAAGCGCCAGGGCCGCAGGCGGCCATGATCCGGCGCGCGCAGGCCGGCCTCGAGGATGAGATCGAGCTCGGCACCCTGCGGTGCCGGCTCCTCGAGGAGGCCGACTGACTGTCGGGTCAGAAGCAGATCAAGCGCGTCCGTGGCGCGCGCGGGTCGTTCCAGCGACTGATCCATTCATTCAATATGGCGCTTCGGCCAGAGAATGCAAGTGACTATCACTTGCATTTCATGGAAGGGCAGCAGCTTCTTGTGTCTGCGCCGCCAGCCTGACCGGCGCATTGGCCGCCCCATAGCCGCGATAGCCGCGGCGCTGAACGACCTCGAAGAAGAAGCGCTGGTCGAAGGTCTCGGTATAGACCTGCAGGTACTCCGCGCCGCCCTCGCGGTCGTAGAGGATGTTGTGGGCCTGGAAGGCCGCCACCTGCTCGGGCGCCAGGTCGGTCTTGGCCAGAAGATCGTCGTAGTAGTTTTCCGGAATAGGGAGCAGGCGCACGCCGTTCTGCTTCAGTCGCGCCACCGTGGCCAAGAGATCGTCGGTCGCGAAGGCAATGTGCTGCACGCCCGAGCCGAACAGCTCGCTCAGGAATCGCGAGGATTGGGTGCGCTGGCTCTGCGAGGCATTGAGCACGATGCGCAGCGATCCATCAGCGGCCTCTATGACCTGGCTCCTGACCAGGCCGCCGGGATCGGCGACCTCCTGCGGCGGGATTTTCTGCACGTCGAGCAGCGATGTGTAGAACAGGACCCAGGTCAGCATCTCCTCGTACTGCATCGACTGAGCAATGTGGTCGACCGCCGTCAGCCCCGCATGATTGTCGTGGCGCTCGCCGGTGTCGGTGAACTCGATGTCCCATACCCTGCCGAGCTCGCTGGTGCGATCGAGCAGGTAGACCAGGCTGCCGCCCACGCCGCGCACCGCCGGAATGTCGAGCTCGCCGGGACCGACAGCCTGTCGGAATGGCGTGTCCAGCAGAGCGGTCGCCCGCTCGAAGGCGGCCGCTGCGTCCTGCACGCCGAGTCCCAGTGCGCACACCGCCGCGCCGTGCACGATGTTGAAGGAGTGCGCGAAACCTTCCTTTTCGCGGTTGATCACCAGGTTGATGTCGCCCTGGCACCATCGCGTCACCGCCTTGGAGCGATGTTGGCCGGCCCTTCGGAAGCCGAGGCCGGTGAACACTGCCTCGAGCCGCGGTGCGTCGTGATCGTCGGCAGCGAACTCGACGAAGCTGACACCCAGCGGCCGTGCGCGCGGCGGTAGCGGCGCCACGCCAGCCGGTCGCACGCCGGTGCGTCCGGCAAGCTGGTCGACCAGGAACCGCAGCGAGCGATGGCCGTCGATGGCGACGCTGCGGGCCGAACCCGCACGGAACTGGTCGTTGAAGATTTCCAGCGACAGCGCGCCGTCGTAGCCCGTGACGGCGAGCGCCTCCATGAAATCCAGCACGGGCAGGTCGCCTTGGCCCGGGAAATTGCGGAAGTGGCGGCTCCAGGAGAGATAGTCCATCTCCAGCAGCGGCGCGTCGGCGAGCTGGACCAGGAAGATGCGATCGCCGGGGATGGCGCGGATGGCGCCGAGATCCGTCTTGCGCGCAAGGATATGGAAGGTGTCGAGCACCAGCCCGACCGCGGGATGGCCGGCTCGGCGCACCGCCTCCCAGGCGTCGCGGTAATCGTTGATGTGGCGGCCCCAGGCCAGCGCCTCGAAGGCGATGCGCAGCCCGCGCTTGGCCGCGCGCTCGCCCAGCTCGCGGAGGTCGGCCGCGGCACGGTCGATGCCGCCCAGTGACTCGGGAGAGACGTTGCTGCACACCATGAGCAGATCGCAGCCCAGCTCCTGCAGGACATCGAACTTGCGCTCGGCGCGGGCGAAGGCCCGCTCGCGCTGGCCCGGCGGCATGCCTTCGAAGTCTCGGAACGGCTGCAAGGTGACGATGCCGAGCCCCAGCGCGTCGCAGGCTTTGCGCACGTCCGCCGGCGGGCCGTTGTAGGTCACGAGATCGTTCTCGAAGATCTCCACCGCATCAAACTTGGCGTTGGCGATGGCCTCGAGCTTCTCGCCCAATGTGCCGCTCAAGGAAACCGTCGCGATCGAGGTCTTCATGATGGCCCTCCTGATGCTTCAACCGTCGCGTCGACGCGCGGCGCTCTCGAAGGTGCGATGTAGGCGTTGCCTGTCAGGCTCGAGGCCGGTGAACAGTCGAAACGCCTCAGCCGCTTGATGCACGCACATGCCGGCGCCGCCCATGCCGCGCGCGCCGCGCGCGCGGGCGGCAGCCAGGAATTCGGTCTCGAGCGGCGTGTAGATCACGTCGGCCACGAACTGGTCGGATTGGACGATGCCGGGATCGATCGGCACGCCCGGATAGCCCTTCATGCCAACGGGCGTGGCATTGACGATTCCGGCAACGTCTGCCGTCTCTTTCGAGACGATGCTCCGTGCTCCCAGCTCCTTGCAAAGGCCGTGAGCGCGGGCCGCGTCCTGGTCGTGCATCCTGATCTGGCCCGCACCAAGATCCATCAGCGCGAAAGCCACCGCGCGGCCCGCGCCACCGGCGCCCAACAGCAGAACCGATCTGCCACGCACGCTCGCTTCGCCCAGCTCTTCCTGAAAGGCCGCGCGGAAACCCGAGCGGTCGGTGTTGTGGCCGGTGGTCCGTCCTTCCTTGTCGAACACGACGGTGTTGACAGCACCGATCTCGGCGGCCTCCGGTGACAGCGAATCGAGCAAAGCGATCACCGCCTCCTTGAAGGGATGGGTGACGTTTACGCCGGCGAAACCAGCGGCGCGCGCGGCGTCCAGCAGCTCCTTCAGCGTGCGGTCGCGCAGCACTGAAACGTCCATCAGATGGTAGTGGCCCACCATGCCGGCGGCGGCGAAGGCGTCCTCGTGCAGGGCGGGCGACAGCGAGCCGCCGATGTTGCGACCGATCAGCCCGACCAGCATGCGCTTATTCATGCAGGCCTCCACCGAGAAAGAGCTGGGCGATGCGGGGATCGCCCAGGATGTTGGCGGCGCTGTCGGCTATGCGCGCACGGCCCTGCTCCAGCACCAATCCGTAGTCCGAGATGCCGAGCGCCTGGCGTGCATTCTGCTCGATCAGCAGGATCGTCATGCCGGTGGAGCGCAGATCCTGCAGGATCGAGAACACTTTTTGCACCAGCAGTGGCGAGAGGCCGATCGACGGCTCGTCGATCAGCATCAGCTTGGGCTCCAGCAGCAGGCCTCGCGCGACCTCCAACAGCTTCTGCTGACCGCCGGAGAGCGTGGAGGCCTGCACGTCGGCCTTCTCGCGCAGCATGGGAAAGCGCGTCATGACGTCGTCGATGCGCCTTGTGAGTCGGGCCCGGTCGGACAGCGTGACGCCGCCCAGCTCGAGATTGTGGCGCACGGAGAGCTCGGGAAAAAGATTGCGGCCTTGGGGCACATAGCACACGCCGGAATCGAGCATGCGCCGTGGCGGGAGCCCGGTACAGTCGCGGCCGTCGATCGTGACGCGACCGGAGCGTACGCCGAGCAGGCCGAACACCGCCTTGAACAGGGTCGATTTGCCCGCGCCGTTGGGTCCGATCACCGTCGTGATGGCGCCGCGATGGATGGCGGCGCTGACGCCGTTCAGAATCGTCATCTTGCCGTAGCCGGCAACGACGTCGTCGAGGGCGAGGATGGTGTCGGCTGCCATGCTCAATGCCCCAGATAGGCTTCGATCACGCCAGGATCGCGGCGCACCTCGTCGGGCTTGCCCTCGGCGATGATGCGGCCCTCGGCCAGCACGATCAGGCGCGAGCACAGCGCCATGACGAACTCCATGTTGTGCTCGATGACCACGAAGGTGGCGAGCCTCTCGCGGTTCAGCGCCTCCAGCCGCTCGCGCAGGTCGACCAGCATGGTCGGATTGACACCGCCGGCCGGCTCGTCGAGCAGCACCAGCCGCGAGCCCGCCATGAAGGCCATGGCAGCATCCAGGAGCTTCTGCTGGCCGTAGCTGAGGCTGCCTGCTCTTTCGTCGGCAAGGCGACGCAGGCGGAAGAAATCGAGCATGCGCTCGGCATCCGGTCCGACACCGGCATCGCTCGCGCCGAACAGGCGGCCGAGCCGCGAGCCGCGATGTTCCTGGCCGGCCAGGATCAGGTTGTCGCGGACAGTAAGTTGCGGAAAGACCTGCAGCAGCTGGAAGGTGCGGCTGACGCCGAGCCGGTTGAGCTGCGAGGGTCGCAGGCCCGTGACGTCGCGGCCATCGACACGCACGCGGCCGGAGGTCGGGGCGAGCTGGCCGAGGATGCAGTTGAACAGCGTCGACTTTCCCGAGCCATTGGGGCCGATGACGCCCAGGATCTCGCCGGCGTGCACGTCGAAGCTGACGCCGCGCACCGCGTGCACGCCGCCGAACGACTTGTGGACATCGCGGACCTCGAGCAGCGCCGTCATGGGCGCGCCCTTCGGGGCAGCGACCGCATCGCCAGGCCGACGATCCCGCCAGGGAAGACCGCCATCATGACCATGACCAGCACGGCGTAGATCAAGAGATAGTAGACGTCCCAGGCGCGCAGCCATTCAGGCAGCAGCACGGCCGCGCCGGCCCCGACGAAGGGCCCGAGGAAGGTGCCGCTGCCGCCGATCACCACCATCAGCATGAAGATCAACGAGGGCCCAAGCGCGAACGGGCTGGGGTCGATGAACTCGACCAGCGGCGCATAGAGGCTGCCGGCCATCCCGCCGTAAGCGCAGCCCAGCGCAAAGGCGAGGAGGGTGTAGAGCCGGACGTCGATGCCGAGGCTTTCGGCGCGCAGTGGGTTCTCGCGCAGCGCCGTGAAGGCGCGACCCCACGGCGAGCGCAGGACCCACGACAGCACGAAGGTCAGGACCGAGGTGATGCCGAGTACGAACCAATAGAAGCGGATGTGGTTGTTGAGCGACAGGCCAAGCAGGGAAGGCCGCTCGATGTCGCGGATGCCCATGACGCCGCCGGTCCAGTCCTGCTCGTTGCGGAACACCAGCCAGCACAGCACGGAGAAGGCCAGCGTAACGAAAGCGAGATAGTGCTTCTGCACGCGCAATGCCGGAAAGCCCAGCACGACGCCAATGGCGAAGGTGACTAGAGCCGAGGCGGCAAAGGCGACGCCGAACGGCACGCCGGACTTTGTCGTGATGGCTGTGAGATAGGCGCCGATGCCGACGAAGGCGGCCTGCGCCAGCGTCTCCTGGCCGGCATAGCCCACGATCAGGTTGACGCCCATGGCCGCGATCGCCGTCACCAGCCACAAGGTCAGGATATAGGTGCCGTAGCGGCGCAGCCCGGGATAGGGCAGCCCGACCGTCGTGAGATCGACCGGCAGCAGCGCCAGTACGACCAGCGCGGAGAGACCGATCAGCAGCGCCGCGCGTGTGCTCATACGGCGCGCTCCTCTCGGCGGCCAAGCAGGCCCTGCGGGCGGAACAGGATGACGAGCACCAGCAGGATCAGCGGGATAGCCTGGCGATAGGCGGTCGAGACGTAGGCGGCGGCGAGATTGTCCAGCACGCCGATCAGCAGGCCGCCGACGATGGCGCCGCGCACTTGGTTGAAACCGCCGACGATCGCCGCCACGAAGGCGATCAGACCCAGCGTCTCGCCGTTGGAGAACTTGGCCAGATAGATCGGCGAGATCAGCAGCGAGGCCATGGCGGCAAGCGCGGCATTGATCAGGAAGGTGTAGAGGATCATGCGCTCGACCGGCACGCCGAGCAGCCGGGCCACCGTCGGGTTCTGCGCCGTCGCCTGCATCTGCCGTCCGGTCAGCGTGCCGGCGAGGAACCATTGCAGCAGGGCGATGGTGAGCAGGGCGGTGGCGAGCACGCCGAGCTGTGCGAGCGAGACGGTGATGCCCGCGACGGTGATCGGCGTGTCCGGCAGCAGGGTCGGGAAGGGCTGCGCCTCGGCGCTATAGAAATCCTTCACCGACTCCTTCAGCAGGATGCTGAGCGCGATGGTCGAAATCACGAGCGGCAGCACGCCCTGACGGATCAGCGGCCCGACCACGATGTAGCGGAAGGCGACGCCCAGGAGCAGCATCGAGGCAAGCATGCTGAAGAGCAGCGCGGCCCAGAACGGGAGCCCGAGCCAGCGCATGGCGATCAGCGCCAGGAACGCCGGCATCATCACGAACTCGCCTTGTGCGAAGTTGATGGTCTGTGAGGTCTGCCACAAGAGCGTGAAGCCGATCGCCGCCAGCGCATAGATCGCACCGGTGGCGAGCCCCGCGATCAGGAGCTGCAGCAGGTCGGTCATCTCCGTCGTCTCGACCGGAGCCGAGCGCTGTGAGGCGGAGCGGAGAGACCTTGCCTGCACAGGGCAAGGCCCCTCGACTTCGCTTCGCTACGCTCGGGGCGACGGGTCAATGTTCGATCGCCTACTTCTTCAGCTTCGGCAGCACCTCGGTGATGACCTGCTTGCCGTCCTTGACCTCGCCCAGGAACGAGATGCGGTCGATCTCGCCGGTCTCGTCCCAGGTCGCCTCGATCAGGATGCCGGGCATCTTGTCGGGTGTGATCGTCATGCCGTGCAGCGCCGCGGCGATTGCCTTTGCGTCGAGCTTGCCCGCCTTCTCGGCCGCCGCCTTGATCATGTAGGGCGCGATGTAGCCCTTCACGCCGTTATGGTCGGGCCGGGACTTGTACTTGGCCTCGTACTTCTTGCCGAACTCCTGGATGGCCGGGATCGGCGCATCGACCGTGAGGCCGACATGGCCTCTCACCCCGTTGGCCGCATCGCCGGCGAGATCGATCACCTTCTGGCCGAGCAGCGTTGTCTCGCCGATCAGCGGCTTGTTGAGGCCCTGTTTCTTGGCCTCGCGCAGGAAGCGCGCGCTTTCCTCCTCGTTCAGGTAGACGAAGACGGCGTCGGCGTTGGCGCCCTTGAGCTTGATGACGTCAGCCGCGAAATCGGCTTGGCCGGCTTCGGTCGAGATGTCGGCGACGATGTTGATGTCGCGTGCCTTCAGCTCCTTGGTGATGGCGTCGCGCCCGCCCTTGCCGAAATCGTTGTTCACGTAGACCACCGCCACGCTCTTGGCCTTCACGCCGTCGCGCAGGTAGTTGGCGATCTTGGGCATCGACACGTTCTGGCCGAACGAGGTGCGGAAGATGTACTTCGAGCCCTGGGCCGTGAGGTTGCCCGCCTCGCCGCCGATCACCTGCGGCACCTCGGCCTCGGCCGTGAGCTTCAAGGTCGAGCTCACCGAGCCGGAATAGATCGGCCCGAACACCGCGATCGGCTTGTCGTCAAGTGCGCGCTGCATGGCGGCACGCGCCTTGCCCGGATCGCTCGCCGTGTCGACGAACTCGAGCTTGATCTTCTTGCCCAGGATGCCGCCCGAGGCGTTGATCTCCTCGACCGCCAGGCTGGAGCCGTTCTTCCACATGGCACCGACGGTCGCGCCGCCGCCGCTCAGCTCGATGATGTTGGGGATGACGACGTCCTGGGCAAAGCCCGGGCTTGCCCAAAGTGCGGCCACCGCCACACCCGCCGCCAGCATGAGTCTGCGCATCCTGTTTCCTCCACCTTGCTCTTTTTCTTCCCCGTTGCCAGCACGAATGTACCATCTGGTACATATTGTCAAATCACCGCCGCACATGCTGCAGGATGATCTCCGCGATCTCCTCTCGTCGTGTCGCCAACGCCTTGGGCGAGCTCATGTCGCGCTTGAAGATCGTGGAGAAGGTGGCGCGGTTGGCAACGTTGAAAATACCCAGCGCGCTGATCGACATGTGCAGCTCGATCGGGTCGATGTCGCGGCGGAATATCCGCTCCTTTTGGCCGCGCGCAACGATGGCCTTGAGCGCGTCGATCACCGTGACGTTGAGCCGGCCGATCGCCTTGGAATGCGCCATATGCACGCCGTCCATGATGTTCTCGTTCATGACCAGCCGAACAAACTCCGGATGCGCCTCGTAATAGTCGAAGGTGAAGCCGACCAGGGTGCTGAGCGCTTCCTCGGGCGCCAGCCGTTCGAGATCGAGCGTCGCCTCCGCGCGGCGGATGCCGGCATAGGCCGCTTCGAGCACCGCGAGGTAGAGGCCCTCCTTGCCGCCGAAGTAATAGTAGATCATGCGCTTGCTGGTGCGCGTGCGCGCAGCGATCGCGTCGACACGCGCGCCAGCGTAGCCCTTGTCGGCGAATTCGCGCGTGGCGATGTCGATGATGTTGCGCTTGTTGCCTTCCGGGTCGTTCACCCGGTGGCGGCCGCCCTCGCGGCGGCGCGCTCGCCGAGCGTTCAGGCGACGGCCTCCAGCGGACGTACCGGCGTGCGGTAGCGCCCCTCCTCGTGCCAGCGCCAGTAGGTCTCGCGCAGCGTGGCTGAGAGTGGACCGGGACGGTCGTTTCCGAGGATGCGGCCGCTGACGCGGGCGACGGGCATGACGCCGCCGGCCGTGGTGGCCGTAAAGACCTCGTCGGCATCTTCCAGGAGGGCGCGCGGGATCGGCGCAATCGCTGCCTCGATGCCGAGCTCGGCGCACATCTCCAGCACGGTAAGCCGCGTGATGCCCTGCAGGCTGCCGCGGTCAGGCGTCAGCACGCGGCCATCCTTCACGACAAAGATGTTGAACCCCGGTCCCTCGGTCACATAGCCCTGGGCGTCGCACAGGATGGCAGTATCGTAGTCGTGATCGTGCGCTTCCATCAGGCCGCTGGTCAGATCGTTCCATTGGTAGTTCTTGACCGTCGGGTCGACCGAGGCGTCGGGCACACGCGGCGTGCCGGCGATCCAGAGATGGGCGCCCCTTTCCTGCACCGCCTTCGGGATCACATCGATCCAGGGGATGGCGTAGGCGATCAGATGGTTGTCGCAATCGGCCGGCCGGCGCGAGCCGGCGACCCGCGGCCGCCCGCGCGAGCAGGCCATCGCAACATAGGCATCCTGCAGCCCCGAGAGCGCGACGCAGCGATGCAGCACGGCCTCGATCGCCGGCCTGTCCTCTGGTGGCCGCAGCCGGCGCCGCTCCATCGCCCGATGGAAGCGGTCCAGATGATCGCCGAGACGAAAGAAGCCGTCCTTGAACACATGGACCACATCGTAGACGACATCCGACCGCGTGAACCCCCAGTCCGTCACCGGTATGGTGGCCTCGGCCATCGGCACGTAGCGACCCTGGATGTAGGCGGCGCCGCCGGCAAAGCGGTTAGGCGAGATGGGTGTCGAATCGTTCATGTCCCGCTCATTGTCCCGACTCGGTGACGATAGACCAAGTCACCCGGATCCTGCACCTGGGCGTGCCGGTCGAGGACAGCGCCCAGTCGTTCGGCAACAGCGATGGAGCGAGCATTCTTCGGATGGATGTAGCTCACGAGGCGGTCGAGGCCGAGCGTTCGAGCGGCCCAGTCCCGCAGCGCTGCGGCTGCCTCCGTCGCGTAGCCTTGCCCCTCGTGCCCTTCGTATAGAAGCCAGCCGAGCTCCTTTTCCGGGAACAGCGGACCATGGTTGATGCCGACCTGCCCGACGCAATGACCGGTGTCGCGAAGCTCGACCGTCAGCGCGCCATGCCCGAACAGCGTCCATCCCGCGACTTCGTGGCAGAATATCCCCCAAGCCTCCCGTTGAGCGTAGGGTCCGCCCATGCCGACCGAACGCGGCGAGGCGAGGAGATGCGCGTAGGCCGCGAAGTCATCGACCACTGGCGCGCGAAGCGTGAGCCGTTCGGTCGTGAGCGTCGGAATTGCCGGGGTGGCCATGGATCTAGGACCGGTGGATCTTCATACCAGGACAACATCGAGCGCGGTTTCCCGCCGAAACACGTGATCGCTGGTAATGAACCGAGCAGGCTGGCCGAGACTGAGGCAGGAGGCTGCCTGAAGGGCATCTGCAGTCCTGAGGCCAGAGCGTGCGCGAATGACAGTGGCGAGATCCACGACGACTCGGGAGAGCGGCACGACCGTCAACGACGGGGCGGCGAAGAAGCGGTCGTAGGTCGAGACGAGCTCACTTCGCCCCAGGCGCAGCGGCAGCACCCTGCATTCCAGTCGGCTGAGATCGGACACAGCCATCTGTGCGTCGCGGTGATCTCGCTGCAGTCTGGATAGCACCTCGTCGACACGCGCAGCAATCGGTGCTTCGCCTTCGAGCCGATAGATCACGATGCATGCATCGAGGAAGAGAATGCTCAGCGCCTGCGCCTCGCGGTCGGTTTCTTTGCCCGCGCCTGGTCCGGTCGATCCCAAGAGGCTCGCTCGTCCGCGATTTGAGCATCGATATCGGCGCGAGTTCGCTCCCCTGTCGTCGGCAGTGTCTTCAGGAGCGTCCAGACGTCGGGCGTCTTCTCCTCCGCTCCAGCTGCCGCTTCCAGTCGCTCATAGTCCTGCGGGCTCAGCATCACGCAGGCCGGCCGATTGCGCTGAAGCACATGGACAGGGCCCTTGCGCAGCAGGCTGTTCACGGCAGCCAGCCCGCGTCGCTTTAGTTCGCTTGCTGCAATCGTTCGCATGGCATATCCGTGTTGGTATCGATTCGAGTACCGAATCTGGTGCTAACGACGTGATGGGTCAAGCTTCCTTACTGCTCACCCTCAGCTTGCGCAAAAGTCGCCATGCCGTTGTGACAGGCTGCCGCCTTCAGGAGCGGCACCGCGAGCATAGCCGCCGAGGCTTCGCCCGGGCGAAGCGGTGAGATGGATGTTGAATCGTTCATAGGTTGCTCATGCTGTCAGCATATTCCGAGACATCCTCTGCTGCTCGCGCTAGCTCAGCAAATAGAGGAAGGCAGTTCATGCCGACAAGGATACAACGGTACTAGGGACAGTCGCAGAATCAACCAACAGGCATAGATGGCATCGGCGCCGCCAGGGCTGCCATCGTGGAGCAAGCCATGCGCAACCGCGTGCCGTAAGCTCGGCCCTGGCTTACTTAGAAACACATTCTCAATGTCTGTAGTGGTTGCTTTTGAAAAAGTCGCATCAAGCTCTGAGCGCATTTGCTCGAATAGGGTCGATATTGTCCTATCCTGCTGCGTCTGCGTTGCGTCATCGAATATCGACACGTCGTGGCCGCGTTGTTTCAACACGTGTCGTAAGGAGTTTTCCAGCAGGGGCGTTAAAATGTAGAGAGCAGCTATAAAATCCCCCTGAAGAAACCGTGCGAAGCCTTGGGAAAAGGTAAAGAGAAGTTCCCTTGGGACAAACGGACTATGTTGAAGAAGTGCCGCAAAGACATCCGATGATATTGAATGTTCCTCAAGGATTGTTTGGCGTGCCGCTTCGATTGGCCCGGCGACAGTGATGTGGCGTCGAATGCTTTCCGCTTGTGCGATCTGGTTCTGAATCGCCTCTTCTGCACCGTCGTCGTCAATACCGCCTTTCGTGCGGTGAACTACTTTGCCCTCTCGATCCATGTAGGACGTTGCAAACAGCGACGATAACGGATGCTTTCTGATTGTTTGTCTTGCGTTGTCAATGAGCTGTTGCGGGTCGGGCGATCTATCAACAGCAATTAGAATAAACAGCTTTTCCGTAAGTGTTTTGTCTTTCAACGCATTTCGGATGTCTTCAGCAATCTCCCGTAGGTCCATTTCTTGCGTAAAAGTGGACACTTCTTCCGGGATGCGGGCTTGGATGTCGATCAAGCGATGCCTTAGCGCAGTTCTGCGGTCCTTCTTTCCCGGCACTCCGCTCAACTCGGTGATTGCATCTGCGAGAAACTGGGAAGCGTACATCGCAGATTCTGAATGTTGTTCCGCATGCGATGCCAAACACTCGGCCGCTTCCGAATGGCATCTATTCTTCTCAGCTTCGTTCTTGCTTTGGTGATAGCCGCGTGCAGTGAGGCGCCAAAGGTGGACAACTGTGTGAACGTCGGCATCTTCGGTCGGGGATGCTAGGAACCTGTCGAGGTCGGCTGCGACGTCAGCTGGGTCAGACAGTTTGAAGTCGAGGTCGAGGGTGCAAAACCACGAGATGGGAATGGGTAATCGCTTCTTAAGCGCATCAAGACGGAGGTCGACTGCAAGACTGCGGACGGCACGCGTTTCAGGTTTCTCCCAACCGATTGCTCGTCCAATCTGCAGCGCGCGCCGGAGGTAGTCCCTAACATCGTGGACATGCGCCCCTCTCTCGTCGCTGTAGCTGAACCTCAAGCGACCCTGCTCAACTTCTCGAACAATATCGAAGTAGGCGACTACAGCGGCGGTCGCTAGGTTCGCCCTTTTGCGGTCCAAGAGCCAAACAACGTCGCAAAGTCGGGCGCGAAGTACCGGATTGATTGCCTGCTCAGCCATAGTCGCAAGCAGATCTGTCCGCTCTCTGAAGTCTGAAGGAATTGCAGTTCGCCGGCCGTCAGAAAGGGTCATCATTGCGCCGAAGGGTTCGTTGCGTTCATCGGCCTTGAAGTACATGCCGGTAACCGCGGAAAGCATGTCAAAAATCCGGCTGGCACTCGTCCCTCGTTCGTCAATCTGCCTTTCTGCCTCCGCCGAAGCCCGGAACAGGCGACTAAGCTCTTGAGACTCTGCAGCAATAGATGCCGCTATCGGCGACCCGACATCTACTTGCTGCAAATCTGTTTTCGTGGCTTTCAGCCACTCTGGCACCGGCGCAACCTCGTTCATTGGTCCTCGGTCTGTGACGGACGTCAATGTAAAGGCTTAGTAACTCACAGCTCTGAAGCAAGCCCCGCCACGTCCGCTTTGCTTACAACGATGGCTAAACATCCTTGCCGCTGACGCCCGCCTGCGCAAAAGTCGCCATGCCGTTGTGGCACGCGGCCGCCGCCTTCAGGAGCGGCACCGCGAGCGCTGCTGCCGAGCCTTCGCCCAGCCGCATGTCCATGTCGAGCAGCGGCCGCTGGCCGATCGCCTTCAGCAGCCGCGCATGGCCTGGTTCGGCCGAACGGTGCGCCACCAGGCAATGATCGAGCGCGTGGCGATCGAGCGCATGGAGCACTGCAGCGGCCACCGTGCACGCATAGCCGTCGAGCAGCACGGGGATGCGGCCCATGCGGGCGGCCAGCACGGCGCCTGCGATCGCGGCGAGCTCCTCGCCGCCCAGCGCCGCCAGCAGCACTAGCGGATCGCGCGCGGCGATCGACTTCTCGTGGTAGGCCAGCGCCTGGTCGATGACGTCGATCTTGTGCTTGAGCGCCTCGCCCGCCACGCCAGTGCCGGGCCCTGCCCAGTCGGTGCCGTTGCCGCCGAACAACGCCGCTGCGAGGGCGGCGGCGGTCGTCGTGTTGGCGATGCCCATCTCGCCCAGGCACAGCACGTCAATACCGGGCTCTGCTGCCATCATGCCGTAGGCCATGGCGCGCGCGGCACGCTCCTCGTCCATGGCGGCGGCTTGCGTGAAGTCGCGGGTCGGATGGTCGAGATCGAGCTCGTAGATGCGCAGGTCGGCGTCGATCGCCTGTGCCAGCTGGTTGATCGCCGCCCCGCCGGCCAGGAAGTTCTTCACCATCTGGTGCGTCACTTCCGGCGGATAGGCCGACACGCCGCGCGCCGCTACGCCATGGGTACCGGCGAACACGGCGATGCGCGGGCGTTCGACCCGCGGCTCGGCACGGCCCTGCCAGGCGGCCAGCCATTCGGCGATCTCCTCCAGCCGGCCGAGCGAGCCGGGCGGCTTGGTGAGTTCGGCCTGGCGGCGCACCACCTCCGTCCGGGCCTCGAGGTCCGGTCCCGGCAGGTCGCGCAGGACGCGGCGCATCTCGTCGAAAGTGGGATGGGTCGGAGGGGCGTTCATAGCGGGCGCGGACCATCCTATATTTGCTCTACCATGACCAGTCCAAACGAGCCTTACGGCAGCCGCCCCAGCTCCTTCGACGATTGGCTGCAAGCCTTCAAGGAGCAGGCCTCGTTCTTCACCGGCCTCAAGCTCGATGTCGGCGTGCCGCGCTGGCCGCTGTCCGAGGTGTTGCCGGTGCTGCCCTTCATTGGCGCTGCGGTCGGCCTCGTGGCCGGCCTGGTGTTCGCCATCGTGCGCGGCCTCGCCGGGCCAGGCTGGCTCGCCGCCGTGCTTGCCGTCGGGGCCGCCATCCTGATCACACGCGCCCTGCATGAAGACGGGCTGGCCGACACCGCCGACGGGCTCGGCCCGCATGCGCTCGAGCGGGCACGGCGGCTCGAGATCATGCGCGACAGCCGCAACGGCACCTTCGGCGTGCTGGCGCTGGCGCTGTCGGTGCTGATCAAGGTCGCCTGCCTCGCCCAGTTCAGCGGCGCCACCGGCCTCGTTGTGTTGATCGGCGCGCATGCGCTGTCGCGCGCCGCGCTCGCCTGGCCGTTGCTCGCCTATTCACCGGTGCATGCTGATGGTCTGGGCGCGCAGGTCGGCAAGCCCACCGACAACGATGTCTGGCTCACCATTGCGCTTGGCGCGGCGCTCGCCTTCCTGCTGCTGCTGGGCAAGGGCTTCTTCGTGGCCATCCTGGCACCGCTCGCTGCCATCGCCGCCGCGTGGGGCGGCTCGCGCTGGATCGCCGACCGGATCGGCGGCTACACCGGCGACACGCTGGGCGCCGTGCAGCAAAAGGCGGAGATCGCCTTTTTGGTGGTGGCGGCACTGCTGATCGGCCGTTAAGACGGCCACCTCGATTGAAGAGACAAGGAGCGGATATGGCCACAGGGGCCAAGATCACGGGAGCCGTCACGCGCTGGTGGTGGGTGCGGCATGCGCCGGTGCCCAATCCCGAAGGCCGCTGCTACGGCCAGAGCGACAAGGACTGCGACGTCAGCAACGAGGCGCTGTTCCAGCACCAGGCGAAGCTCCTGCCCAAGGGCGCGGTCTGGTATGCCTCCAACCTGCTGCGCGCGCGCAAGACCGCCGAGCACCTCGCTAAGGCCGGCGCCGACATGGGAACGCTCAATGTCGAGCCTGACCTCGCCGAGCAGCATTTCGGCGACTGGCAGGGCCTCACCTACATCGAGATTGCCGAGAAGCACGCCAACAACCACTTGTTCTGGCTGGGCCCGCCGGAGTTCCGGCCGCCCGGTGGCGAGAGCTTCGTCGACCTGCGCGACCGCACGGTGCGCAGCATCGATCGGCTGACGCGCGAGCACAAAGGCCGCGACATCGTGGCCACGGCGCATGGCGGCACGATCCGCGCTGCGCTGGCGCATGCCTTCGACCTGCATCCGGAAGCCGCCGTTCGCTTCGAGATCGACAACGTGTCGCTCACCCTGATCGAGCATTTCGAGCAGGCCGATCCCGAGCACGCCTGGCGCGTGGCTTTCGTGAACTATATGCCGCGTGCCCTTGTGGTGGCCAAGGCGGCGGCGCTGGCATGAAGAGCGCGGCCGAGCTGGCAGCCGAGCAGGCGGCATTCTGGAACGGGCCGGGCGGGCAGGGCTGGCTTGGCGCCTATCAGCGCATCGAGCGCAGCCTCGAGCCGTTCAGCCAGGTGCTGCTGGAGGCCGCGTCCGCGCGGGCCGGCGAGCACGTGATCGATATCGGCTGCGGCACCGGCGGCACCACGGCGGCGTTGGCGCGCACCGTCGGCCCGACCGGCCATGTGGTGGGCCTCGACATCTCCGAGACGCTGATCGCAGCCGCGCGCAGCCATCGCGTCGATGGCGCCACCTTCGTGCTCGGCGATGCTGCCAGCCATCCCTTCCGGCACCAGGCCTACGACTTGGTTTTCTCGCGTTTCGGCGTGATGTTCTTCGGCGATCCGGTCGCCGCCTTCCGGAACTTCCGGCAGGCCTTGAAGCCCGACGGTCGCCTGGTGTTCATCGCCTGGCGCACGCCGCAGGAGAACCCCTGGGGGCTCGTTCCGTTGCGTGCTGCTGCTCCTTTCTTGCCGCCGATCCCGCGCCCCGGGCCGGAAGACCCCGGCCAGTACTCCTTCGGTGACCGTGCTCGCGTCGAGCGTATCCTGAAGGGCGCGGGATTCTCTGCGCCCACGATCGAGGCTTTCGAGCGGCCTGTCTGGCTGGGGCCGACCGTGGCCGAGATCGTCGACGGTGCCGGCCGCTTCGGCCCGCTGGCACGCGCTTTCGCTGACGCAGGGCCGGCCGCGGTCGAGAAGGCAAAGGCCGCCATCGCCACCGCACTCGAACCGCACCAGGGGCCCGACGGCGTCGTGCTGCCTGGGGCCTGCTGGCTGGTGCGCGCCTCCCCCTGAGCCGATGGAACACATCCCGACGTTTCCTTTGCCGCCGGTGACGCTGGTCCTGGGCGGCGCGCGCTCGGGCAAGAGCACGCATGCCGAGAAGCTGGTGACCGGCAGCCCGTCTGGCCCGTTGCGGCCGGCGGTCTACATCGCCACGGCCGAGGCGGGCGACGTCGAGATGGCGACCCGCATCATGGCCCATCGCGCGCGTCGCGGCGCGGTCTGGACCACCATCGAGGAGCCCCTCAAGCTTGCCGATGCACTGCACGCTGCAGCGGCGCATGCACAGCCAGTGCTGGTCGATTGCCTGACGCTCTGGCTCTCGAACCTGATGCAGGCCGGTGCCGACATCGACCAGGCGATCGACGATCTGCTGGCTGGCCTCGACGGCTATGGCGTGCCGGTCGTGTTCGTGAGCAATGAAGTAGGTCTCGGCGTGGTGCCCGATACGCCGCTCGGACGGATCTTTCGCGACGCCCAGGGCCGTCTCAACATGCGCATGGCCGAGCGCGCAGACCGCGTGATCCTGATGGCTGCTGGCCTGCCGCTCACCATGAAGGACCGTCCGCCTCGGTAAGGTTCATCGACCGTCGTGGAACTGCAACCGCGGTTGCCATACCTTCACGGCGTGAAGTGGGTGTGGATCCTCCTTTTTCTCTGCTTGGTTGCGGAGACCGCCTTTGCCGATGACCAGGACCCCGGGCCGGAGCGTTGGCACGCTCCCTTCGGCGGCACGTTCTCCGCCAACTTCACGCTGGCCTCCGAATATACTTCGTCGGGCATCTCGCAGACCCAGCTGAAGCCCGCCTTCCAGGCCGGCCTCGACTACAAATCGCCATTGCTGCCGGCGCCGTTCCCACTGTGGCTCTATGCCAGCGTATGGGGCAGCAATGTCGACTTTCCCACAACCGGCTCGGCCGTCGAGATCCAGCTGCTGGGCGGCGTAAGGTTCCGCGCCTATGGGGACCGGCTGGGCGTCGATCTGGGCTACATCCATCATGCCTATCCCGGCATTCCAGCTTCCCTCTCCTACGACTACGACGAGATCAGCCTCAATGTCGGCTACGACTTCGGCGTCGCGTCGCTGGCTGGCCGGTTGCGTTACAGCCCCGACTCCTACGGCAACTCGGGCCCGAGCTGGAACAAGCGGGCCTCGCTTGCCGTGCCGCTGCCTTTCCTGAAGGTGAGCGAGGATATCGCCTTCAAGCTCTACGGCACCCTGGGCAACATCTGGGTGGACCGCTACCTCGAGTTCGGCATCCCGAGCGCGGACTACTGGTACTGGCAGGTCGGGCTGGTCACCTCGGCCTACGGCCTCGATTTCACCACTGCCTTCACCGACACCAGCATCGAGCCCTCGGGCTGCGCCCATACGCGCTACTGCGCCGCCCGCTTTTTCGTCAGCGTCACCAAGGTCTTCTAGCTGGCATACGACTTTTGCCACCACCAGTCCGCTTCCTTGATGTACTGATCCATCCTGAGCAGCCAGCTGTCCCGGACCTTGACGCTGCTGTTCAGGTACAGCTTTTCCTTTTCAACATGCCAGGCTTCGGGGTCCGCCGACACTTTCTTGCCACTGGCCATCGACATCGCACAATGGCCGCCATACTGGGGCGCATATCTCTCGGGATTGGCCCTGAAAGCGGCCCTGTTCTCGCCCGACACGAACAGCCATGTCGCCTCGCGCCACCGGGCGGTGAAGGCCGTCAGTCCTTTGATGGCCTTCGGATTGGTGAAGTAGGCGACGGCATCGTAGCCCGCGATGGCGTACCCATTCCTTTGATAGACTGGCGGTGCGGCCAGAACAGCGGGGGCATGGCCGGCCAGGGTCGTTGCCGCAAGCAAGTGGAAGGACGTGCGCCGCCGCAGGCTCATGGTCTCTAGTCGGCTCCGAACAGGTCTCGGGTCGCCCGGACCTTGCCGCTTTCGATGTCGTGCACGTTGACCATCGGATAGCCGACCGACGTCTCGGCACTGCCGAGCCATGCTTCCATGATCATGTCGCGCAGCGCCGTGGCGCCGGCCGCCAGCCGCGTGGTGGCGAAGGCGATGCCGTGTGGATCGCCGGGCTTGAGGTCGCGGTCCCTCTCGAGCGCGTAGAGCGGCTCGACCTGGCTGAGGCTTGCCAGCAGGAGCGCCCGCGTAAGCTCCTCGATCGCACAGACGCATGGTTTGTACGAGGTGACTTGCGCCGCGACAGCCGCGCGCGTGAGGTTGGCCTTTACGAACTCGCCCTCGAAGCTGGCGTCGATGTCCTCCTGCGTGAACCCGTTGGGATTGGGATAGTCCCCCCAGCCGGCATAGTGCACCGAGACATGCAGCGGCTGGGAGGCATCGCCGACATAGTGGCTCCAGACGCCGAGGTCGCGCAGGGTCAGAATCTCGCGCAGGCGCCGGTCTGTCTCGAACCACGCCTTCTCCTCGGCACTCGCGGCCGTTTCGATCGCCTTGGTGAGCACGCGCCAGTAGGCGAAGTCCTTGCGAAGCTGTTGCCAGCCGTCGACGATCGCGTAGGGCAGATAGCCCGCCTTGTACTGCGTGAAGCCCTTGGCCCGCAGCAGCGTGTCGTAGTCCTCGCGCGTCGCGGGAAGCTCGGTAAGCGGCAGCACACCCAGCACGTCGCCATTGTCGGCCAGCGAGATCCAATGGCCGGGATCCCGCTCCGTGTCGTGCGTCGTGCCGGCCCCCTTGGAACGATCGAGCTCGCGACCCATAACCGCGATCTCCGCCGCGGCCTGCGGCGCTCGCACGAAGGCGGGCACATCGTCGGCAAGCTTCTCGATCGCAATGCCGCTCACCCATTCATGGCCGGTTGCGCCCCATGCCCAGCATCGCTCTTCTGCCGCTGCCAACAACGTTGCGGCCAGCGCCGTTATGCTCCAAAGCTTCATCCACGTCCCCGAACTCTAGCTTTCTTATGCTCGCACACCGCCTCCCTATTTTCTTCGGCCTCCACGACGTTAAGATCGCGCTGGCGAACACGTGGAGGCAAAGGAATCAAGCCATGATGGAAAAGCCGACGAAGCTGAATCCCGCCTTTGAAGCGGCCGTCCGGCGCATGCTGGCGAGGCCGCCCCAACCCAGGCTCGGCGCAAAGCCTGTCGTCAAGTCCAAGGAGAAGGCGAAGAAGAACGGACGGAAGTAAGGGCAAGCCGAGGGCGCGTCGGTCGCAGAGGCCGCCCCAATTCTGCCCCGAACCGTGCTATCATGCGATTTGCAGTGGCCACGAAGGCGCTTCCCCGGCGCTGGCCATGAGCCCAAGGAGCAGAACATGAAGCTCGATCGCCGATCCGTCCTTTCGGGGACTGCCGCCGCTTTGGCCGTCCCCGTGCTCGCCTCCCGATCCGCTCGTGCCGACGCCAAGCGCCAGTCGCTGGTCGACGGTTGCCTTGACACCGCGCGCAAGGTGCTGGGCGGCAAGGATTTCCCCGATGCCACCAAGATGATGCCCAGTGCCAAGGCGGTTCTGATCTTCCCCGAGCTGGTGCAGGGCGGCTTCATCATCGGCGCCGCCGGTGGCCGCGGCACGCTGATGGCGCGCAATTCGCCCAACGACTGGAGCCCCCCCGCCTTTTACGGCATGGGCTCGGGCAGCCTCGGTCTGCAGATCGGTGCCAAGGTCTCCGCGATCGTGTTCATCATCCGCACCGACAAGGGCCTGAACGCCATCCTTGACCACAAGTTCAAGTTCGGCGCTGAGGCGGGCGTCACGATGGTGGCGGTCGGCATCGGCGTGGAAGGGGCCTCGACGAGCGCAGTCGGCGCCGACATCGTCGCCTTCGGGAACTCCAACGGCCTGTTCGCCGGCGCCTCGATCGAAGGCTCCTATCTCGACCCCGACAGCGACTGGGACGCGCTCTATTACGGCCCGGGAGCCAATACGCGGGCGATCGTGCTCGATCGCAAGTTCACCAACCCTGGGGCGGAGCCGCTGCGGCAGTACCTGGCGCAGTGGTGACTCGGGGATGCTAGAGCGGAATGGGATGGAGCCGCATGCGGTTCCATCCCATCGCAGTCGCGCGTACGGGAGATCGTAGTTCCACACGGCGATGATGGGTTCGGCTGCTTCCAGCCGAATCCATCATGCCTTAGCCTCGTTCTACCCATTGACACACTCTGGATAGACCCGTGGCCGCCGACCGTGTCGTCTCGATCCGGCAGTTCTCGCCGGAAAGCCTGTCATTCGAGGCACGCGCTTGTCTGTCGAATTCGTTATTGGCCTGCTGGCCGATGGATGGAGCCAGGCTGAGATCGTCGAGAACTACCCCGGGATCGGCCGTGACGATGTGTTGGCTTGCTTGGCCTATGCCCGCGATAGACTGAACGACGAGCAGATCTATCCTACTGCCGCTCAATGATGCGCTGGCTTTGCATTTCTCCGTGCTCGAGCCTGGCCGCATTTGCAGGCGGCCTCTCGCAAATATCACATAAGTTCCCGATGGTCGTCTGACCTAAACCGGCTCCTCGCCTTCGATATCGCGCTCCAGCTGGCGTTCGATATCGTAGATGACGTCGGCCAGGACGTCGTCGACGCCGGCCATGGCGTAGGTGACATCCTTGGCCGAAATGCCGTGGCGGCTGGCGAGATCGTCAAGAGCGTCCCTGATGGCGGCCTTGGTCAGCTCGGCGTCACGCCGAAGAGCGGCGAGGCGATCGTGCGGATCGCGCAGCGAGTGTCCCCGGAGCGCCCAGCCGGCCGGCAGTGAAAGTTGCGTGCCCATCATGCAGCCCTCCGGCCAGACGATTTCTTCTTGCTGCCGCTCGACGGGCGCCGCTCCGCCGTAGCGCCCAGGCTCTTCTTCAGCGCCGCCATCAGGTCGATGACCTTGGTGTCGTCATTGGCGGGCTTCGTCGAAGGCTTGACCGGCTTGCCCTTGCGCTTCTTCTCGATCAGCTCGCGCAACGCATTCTCGTAGCGGTCGGTGAACTCGGCGGGATCGAACTCGCCTGATTGCTGCTCGACGATCTTCTCGGCGATCTGCAGCATCTGCGGCTCGGGCTTGGGCAGGTCGGGGCTGCCGATCTCCTTGAGGCCGCGCACCTCTTGCGAGGTGCGCAACGTGTTGAGCACCAAGCCACCGTCCTCGATCTCGATGGCGCATACGCGCTCGCGCGCGCTCATCACCAGCCGACCGATCGCCACCTTGTTCTGCTTGGCCATGGCGGCGCGGATAACGGCATAGGCTTCGATACCTGTCTTGCCTGTCGGCACCAGGTGATAAGGGGTGTCCCAGTACAGCCGATCGATCGACGTGCGCGGCACGAACTTCTCGATGTCGATGATGCGCGTCGATTCGAGCTTCACGGCATCGAGCTCTTCCTTGTCGAACAGCACATACTCGCCCTTGGCGATCTCGAAGCCCTTCACCAGCTCGCCGCGCGAGACCTCCTCGCCGGTGCCGGCGTCGACGGTCTTCATCTTGATGCGATTGTTGGTTTGCGGGTTGATCAGGTTGAAGCGAATCGTCTCCGCCTCGGTCGTCGCCGAGTAGAGCGCAACCGGGCAGGTGACCAGGGACAGGCGCAGATGCCCCTCCCATGACGGACGCGCAGCCATACGAACCCCTCCTGTGGACCCCTCATCCACAAACGCAATGTACACCGCTTAAGTGCCGTCCCTGCAGCATTTTTCGCGCTTCAACAGATAGCGGTCCGTTCGCGATTCGGTCTCGCAAAGTGTGGTGTCTTGTGCCGGCTACCGGCCGACCTCGATCGCTGTTGCCATCTGTCTGAGCGGCGTGGCGAACTGCTGCTGCAGCCGAATCAAAGTGGGCTCCCACTGCTTGCAGAAGGGGTCCGTGGTCCGTGGCGGCGATCACGGTGAGCGGAATAGGTGGAAACGGCCCGCCGCTTGTGATCCGCTTGTTGCTTTCGGCCACACCTTCTTCCTTGAGATAAGCTGGCGTTCCTGGCTCCAGCCGTGCGCGTGTTTTCAGTTCGCTGGGGGCATCGGCGCTTGAGGAGTCCAGCAGCACGACGCCGGATACTTCCCTGGATATTTCCTCGCGAACATCTGTACATAGAGTCCGCCTAACGAGTGCCCGACGAGGATGTACGGCGGGTGGATGTCGGCGGCCGCCAGCAATGCGTTGAGGTCATTGGCTACCTTGTCTGCCGTGATTGGGGAATTCCTGTTTGCCATCGGCAGGCTTTGACCTAGTCCAGGACGATCGTAGAGCACCACGCGGGCGAACTTGGCGACAGGGTCGGCGACGGATCTCCAGGTTGTGGAACCGTTCCCGAGACCCGCTTCGAAAACGATCGTAGGTCCGGACGGGCCGAGGGTCTCGATGTGGATGGGTTGGCCGTCGACACTGACGACTGCTTCGCGGCTCGACGCGCAGCCGGAACAAGAAGAACGAGAGCCAGGGATAGCGCCGTGGCCAGCAACCCCGCTATAGTTTTCCAGCCCATCGAACGATCCTCGCTCGCCGGCAGATCATCGGATTCCTTCCATGATTGCAGCGATCATTTCAACGGGTCTGATCGGAGTTGCCCTTGTCCTCTGGCGCAAGGACATCTTCACTCTCGTGCTCGGGGTCGTGTTGTTGGTGGTGACGGCGGGCCTTCTCATGGATCATTTGGCGTGGCTGCACGAATGACGGGCAACGTTCAACGGGCAACGCTCGAGCTGGGCGGGTCAAGGACGCGGGCTCAGGCGGCTTGCCACCGGCGGGTCGAGGCGGCATCGTGCAGAACGCCAGCGAGCGTGGCGCAAGCGGGGTCGATCTCAGCTTCGGGCGTGCCGGCATAGCCCAGGATCAGGCCGTGCCGGCGGCGTCTGGCGGCATAGCAGGCCGAGAGCGGCGCCACCGCGATCCTCGCCTTTGCGGCGGCCGCGGTAATCGCCCGATCGTCGAAGGCGGGCGCGATCGGCGCGACTGGCCGCGCGATCAAATGCATGCCACCCGGATCGCGGGCGCTCTCCAACCACGGCGAGAGGTGGCGGTCGAGGCCGGCGATCAGCGCTTCCTGTCGAGCCGAGTAGAGAAGGCGCGTGCGCCGCAGGTGAGTCGCCAGATGACCGTCGGCGATGAAGCGGGCGAGCGCGCCCTGGCCGAGCAGCGAGGGACGCGCCGGCACCGCCGCCATCCGTTTCTCCGCGGCCGGGACGAGTGCCGTCGGCAGCACGACGTAGCTCAGCCGCAGCGCCGGGAAGAGCAGCTTGGAGAAGCTTGCGAGATACGCCACGCGACCGCTGCGATCGAGCGCGCGCAGTGGCGCAAGCGGCCGGCCGGCATAGCGGTACTCGCCGTCGAAATCATCCTCGGCGATCCAGGCGCCGTGGCGCTCGGCCCAGCTCAGCAGCTCGAGCCGGCGCTGCAGGCTGAGCACCGTGCCGAGCGGGAACTGGTGTGAGGGCGCCACGACCGCGAGCTTCGCCTGTGGTGCGGCGGCGATCGCACGCTCGACGGGGAAGCCCGACTCGTCGACGGACACCGGCACCGCGCGCACGTCGGCGAGCGCCAGCGCCTCGCGCGTGCCGATGAAGCCGGGTTCCTCGATCCAGGCCGCATCGCCCGGATCGAGCGCCAGCCAGGCCAGCAACGACAGGCTCTGGCGGACACCCGTCGTGACGGCGATCGACTCTGGCGTGCAGACGAAGCCGCGGGCCGCGCCGAGATAGGCGGCGATGGCGGCGCGCAACCCGACATGGCCGAACGGATGCAGCGCGCCCGCGATCGTCCAGGATGGCCGCCGCCACTCGCGCTCCAGCAGGCGCGCCCATAGCGCGAAGGGGAATGCCTGGCGGTCGGGTTGCCCGGTCGGAAAGGCGAGTGGCGCGTCCTCGAACCCGAAGGTCGGTGTGGAGTCGCGCAATGCTGCCCGGGCGCGGTGCGACAGGGCGGGGGTGTTGACGCCGCCAGTGTCGGGTGCGGCGGCGAGCTGCCTGTGCGGCGCGGTCAGCATCTCGTCGGGCAGGTCGGTTGCAACTGAGAGCCCTGAGGCCGCCCGCGCCTTGACGTAGCCCTCAGCAATCAACTGGTCCATGGCCAGCAGCACGGTGCCGCGGGCGACGTCGAGCTCGCTCGCCATCAGGCGCGAGGAGGGCAGACGCTGACCGGGTGCCAGCCGCCGCTCGAGGATGGCGCGCCGTACCTGCTCGCCGATCTGCTGGTGCAGAGGCATGTGTGCCGCGGCATCGAGGACGAGGCCCAGCGGGTTGGCCTTGCGGTGGGGACGGGGCATGACTGGTACAGTCCAAATTATCAGAACTGGATCTTTCGTCTGTACCTTATTGCGACCATGGTCCGGCCCGCAATCGCCCCGGAGTTCCTTGTCATGAGCACCCAGACCATCGCGCGCGGCCACGCTGCCGAGAACACGGCCGAGGCCTTCGGCGTCACGCCGGTGAACAAGGTCAAGCGCGTGCACGAGCGTGGCCGCTACGATCGCAAGACGATCTACGAGATCCTCGATGCCGCCCTGGTCTGCCACATCGCCTATGTGATCGACGGCCGTCCCTACTGCACGCCGACCTCCTTCTGGCGGGAGGGCGACCACCTCTACTGGCACGGCTCGTCGGCCAGCCGGATGATCCGCACGCAAGGCCAGGGCGTGCCGGTCTGCCTCACCGTCACGCATCTCGATGCGCTGGTCATGGCGCGGTCGGGCTTCCATCATTCGGTCAACTACCGGGCCGTGATGGCGTTCGGCATGGCGCACATCGTCGACGATCCCGAGAAGAAGCTGAAGCTGATGGACCGCTTCATCGACCGCATCTATCCCGGCCGCTCTCAGCTGATCCGCCAGCCCAACACCCAGGAATTCAAGGCGACGACCATGATGGGCATGGAGATCGAGCATGCCTCGGGCAAGATCCGCGACAAGCATGTCGCTGACGAGGAGGAGGACTACGCGGGAGTTCCCGCGTGGTCCGCGCTCTACCCGGTGACGCAGACCATCGGCGCACCCTCGGAATGCGCTCGCCAGCTCCCCGGCCTGCAGCGACCCGACGGCATGGCCGACTTCGAGCCCGGCAGGCGCCTCGACGAGCTGATGAGGCGCAACCACAGCCGTACTTTCGGCTGACGGCGGCGACTGCGGCGGAGCAAGCATCCGTCACTCGACAGTGACGGACTTCGCGAGGTTGCGCGGCTTGTCGATGTCGCATCCCCGCTGCCGGGCGACGTGGTAGGCGAGGAGCTGCAGGGGGATGTTCAGGAGCAGGGGATCGAGCTCGGGCTCGAGCGCCGGCACCTCGAACGACCGATCGAACGGGGCGTGCGTCTCACCCGGATGCGTGATGGCGATGACCGGCCCACCGCGCGCCTTCACCTCCTCGATGGTCGACACGTTCTTGCTGAACAGGTCGTCGCGCGGCAGCACGATCACCGTTGGCGTTTCTGGAGTCACTAGCGCCAACGGTCCGTGCTTGAGCTCGGAGGCAGGACAGGCCTCGGCGTGGAGATAGCTGATCTCCTTGAGCTTCAGCGCCCCTTCCATGGCGATGGCATGGCCCGCCGCCCGGCCGACATAGAAGGCATGCCGGGCGTCCTGGAAGACTTCGGCCAGGCGGGCGATCTCGCCCTCCCGTTCGAGGATCGCCGCGACGCGATCGGGCAGGGCGTCCAGCGCCCTGAGCAGGCGCCCGCCGTTGGCGTTGGACAGGTCGCGCAACCGGCCGAAATGGATGGCGAGCAACGCCATGGCGACGATGCTGCAGGTGAAGGTCTTGGTCGAGACCACGGCGATCTCCGGGCCGGCATGCAGGTAGATGCCCTGGCCGCATTCGCGGGCGATCGTGCTGCCGACGACATTGACGATGCCCAGCACGCGGCCGCCCTTGCGCTTGATCTCCTGCACGGCCGCCAGGGTATCGAACGTCTCGCCCGACTGGCTGACGGCGATGTAGAGCGTGTCCATCTCGATCACGGGATTGCGATAGCGGAACTCCGACGCGGGTTCGGCCTGGCAAGGAATGCGCGCCAGCTGCTCGATCAGGTGCGCCCCCACGGCTCCTGCGATGTAGGCGGCCCCGCAGCCCAGGATCCGGATGCGCCGCACGTCCAGCAGCTCGCGCGCCGTGAGCGTGATGCCGCCCAGATGCGTGGTCTGGAAGCGCGGCTCCAGCCGTCCGCTGAGCGTGCGCCGCAGCGCTTCGGGCTGGTCGGCGATCTCCTTGCGCATGTAGTGGTCGAACCTCCCCTTGTCGAAGGACTCGTCTTTCCAGACCATCGCTGACGGCGTTTTCACGGTGCTGGTGCCGTCGAGCTTGCGCGTCTCGTAGCCGTCGGCGCGCACGATTGCGACCTCGCCGTCGTCGAGATGCACGACGCTGGTGGCGCGCCGCACGAACGCGGCGGCGTCCGAGGCGAACAGCATCTCCTTGTCGCCGAGCCCCAGCATGACCGGGCTGCCGTTGCGCGCCACGACCAGCGCGTCGGGGCGCTCGGCATCGATGACGGCAAGGCCATAGGTGCCGACGACCAGCTTCAGGACCGCGCTCACGACGGCCTCCAGCGGTGAGCCGTCGTCCATCAGCGCGATCAGATGGGCGATCACTTCGGTGTCGGTGTCGGAGCTGAAGGTCGTGCCTTGAGCGACGAGCTGCGCGCGGAGCGCCGCGGCATTCTCGATGATGCCGTTGTGCACGACGGCGTAGCGGGCCGCGCTGTCGCAATGGGGATGCGCGTTGCGGTCGCTCGGCTCGCCGTTGGTCGCCCAGCGCGTATGGGCGATGCCCGAGGTACCCTTGAAACGGTGGGGCTTGAGCTCATCGAGCTCGCGGACGCGTCCCTTGCGCTTGGCGATCCTGAGGACGCCCTTGTTGGCGACGGCGATGCCGGCCGAATCGTAGCCGCGATATTCCAGGCGATTGAGCCCGGCCATCAGGATGGGAGCAGCCTGACGCTTGCCGATGTAGCCGACGATGCCGCACATTGAGGGTTCCTAGCCGTAGATGATGCGGCGCAGCTGCCGCGTGGTGTAGGCGGGTGCCGGGAAGCGCCACGCCGCGAGCTCGGCCTTGAGCCTGAGGAAGATGGCGCTGTTCGGGAGACCTTGCCGCTGCAGCGCCAGATGGCGGCGGCGGACAAACGACTCGGGCTCCTCGACCAGGAACGACAGGACCTCATCGACCACGCGACGAGCCTCCCTGGGCTCCAACCTCGATGTGCGGGCCAGGTACTCCACGAGTTCGTCCAAATCGTCCAACTCGGCATCGTTCACGGACACCTCTAGTCGTGTGATGGTCCGACTTGTACTGTTTTGCCCGAATTCAGGCAAAATCTCCTCGGATCTGGGAGATACGGATCCCGGACTGAATCCGCGTAGCGGCTCAAGCGCATCGGCTCTGTGGCGTCTGTCGCAACGCCCGCTATTTTCGGGGCGGGAGGACGAGTATCGATGTCGTGCACGCGTCGCGTTATGGTCGGGTTGTTTCTTGGTGGCTTGTGCGGA
>Ga0081455_10000524_pt1 | contig 49825 bp, 44 predicted proteins | sample TabmetS3T2R1_FD_70207 | JGI IMG/M metagenome (GOLD analysis project Ga0081455, IMG submission 70207) | Tabebuia heterophylla rhizosphere microbial communities from the University of Puerto Rico - S3T2R1 | ecosystem: Host-associated > Plants > Roots > Rhizosphere ...
GGCTTCCCCAGACAAGGCCGGTCGTTTTGGGCCGCTCCGCGTGCGACCATTGCGGTCACACTCTTGGTGCCGCGGACTTATTTCCTGTCTTGAGTTGGCTGTTTCGTCGCGGTGAGTGCAGCTACTGCCGCGGGGCAATCGATCCGGCCTATCCAATCATCGAGACGCTATCACTTGCAGTTGTGATTTGGGCGTCGACCGTTGTCCCGGACGATTTACTGATCGCGAGTTGCTTATTCGGGTGGTTGCTACTTGTGCTCTCGGTCATCGACATAAAAACACATCTTCTTCCGGATAGCCTGACCTTTGTGTTGGCTGTGGGAGGGGTGGCAGTCAGCGCGATCTTCATGCGTAACCATTTCATTGATCATATCTTAGGAGGAGTCGTCGGCTTTTCCATATTCGCGGTTGTGAGTCTTCTATATCGTCGCGTGCGTCAGCGTGACGGATTGGGAGGTGGCGACATCAAGCCGCTGGGCGGGCTCGGCTTGTGGGTGACATGGCAGGATCTGCCAAGCGTGGTGCTGTTCGCGTCCCTCCTGGCCCTTATAGCTGCAATGATCGCGCGCATATTTCTGCAACCGGATTTTACGACAAAAACGCGGTTCGCCTTTGGGCCGTTCCTCGCTATTGGAGGATGGCTCGTCTGGCTCTACGGCCCATTGGCATGTGCTTGAAGACAAGCCCCAATGTTCGTGATTGCGGATTGTTTGAAGGATGCATCTCCGCGCAAGAGCTGTGGCATAGACCGCATTCCCAGAAGGTGCGGAGAACTCACTCTTTAGCTTGTCGAGTGTTGACTGGCGTTGCTCGAAAGTGATCGCGCTGTTTGCTGCCTTAAAACTATGACTTGACAGTTTGATTGGAGCACATCAGATTTTGGTCAAGCAGCTTGAGAAGAATGAGAATAAAGAGCTGCATGCGGCTATGCGTTTCTGAGCGTCTCTCTTTGAGTTTTCCTGCAAGGCGTGCGAACGCCTGTGCGGAGTTCTGTCTGCAGGTGAACGCCTGCAGCGGTCGGGGTGATGTGCGCCGTGCAAAGCGGCGCGCATGAGACAGATCTGGGATTGGGGGGCACAGATAGGTGCAGAACCGTCTTAGCGCCGCATCGGCGGTTGGGCGTTTGCGTGGGCACTTGGCAAACGCTGGCGAGCCTCAGCTTCGGCAACGGGCTCGGGCTCACGCTGACTTACGACAATGACGGTCGACCCACCGACATCGACACGAATGACGGGGGCTCGACGACGATTCAGGATCTGCACCTGACCTATGACGCCGCGGGCAACATCACCGCGGTCGCGGACGACTATCAGACCGTGCGCAATCAGAGCTTCACTTATGACGACGTCAACCGCCTCACCAACGGCACAGGGTCTTACGGCAACATCGATTATGCCTACGACCTCGTGGGCAACCGGACCTCGCGCCTGGTGCATGGCACGCCGAACATCACCTACGCCTCGACGATCGCGTCGACGTCGAACCGTCTGACCAGCGTCAGTGACGGCACGACGACACGGAGCTTCGGCTATTCGGCATCGGGCGACGTGACGAGCGACGATCAGGGCTCGTCTCCCGACTATGCGCTCACCTACAACGACAACGACCGGCTGGCATCCCTCACGGCGGGCGGCGCGGCGCTCGCGACCTACACCTATGACGCGACCGAGCACCGCGTCATCAAGACGGTGTCGGGCGGCTCGGGCTACACCCACCACTTCATGCACGACCGCGCCGGCCAGCTGATCGCGGAGAGCGACTCTTCGGGCACCGTGATCCGCGAGTACATCTGGCTCGGCGGCCTGCCCATCGGGCTCGTGGATTCAACGAGCACGCCGGCGCTCTACTTCATCCACGCCGATCACCTCGCCACGCCGCAGAAGGCGACCAACGCCTCGAAGACCCTCGTGTGGGACGCCCAGGTCCAGCCCTTCGGCGAGATCGCATCCGTCACCGGCGCCCTCACCCAGCTGCTCCAGTTCCCGGGCCAGTATCACGACGCGGAAACCGGCTTCAACGACAACTGGCACCGGACCTACGACCCGAGCACGGGGAGGTATCTCCAGAGCGATCGCATCGGGCTAGGCGGCGGAGCGAACCTCTATGCTTACGCGGCAGGCAACCCGCTCACCGAAACCGATAGACAAGGGCGGTTCCTGGATACGTTGCTTGACATCGGCTTTATTGGATATGATCTACATAAGCTCTTCAGTGACGGTGGATGTAATACAAACGAAAATCTTACCGCACTAGGACTCGATGTTGCGGCGGCTATCATCCCAGGTGTCACAGGTCTCGGGGCTGCATACAGGCTCGGAAAACTGGATCTTGAAGCTCTTGCGGCAGCGGGAAAAGCTGCTGACAGAAATGGCTTGAGCAAAGCAGGAAGAGCCTTACAGAAGCACGGTGATCGTCCTGGCAGCGCATTCCCGAGATCCTCTGGAGGCGCAGTCGAGCGCAATCGGCAGGGTCAGGATGTTTTAGAGGATATTTTGACCGATCCGAAAGGATCCACGCATACACATTCCGATGGTACTGTTGACGTGACGGCGAGCGATGGCCGTACCGCACGATTCGACCCGAATGGAAAGTTCGTCGGCTTTAGAGAACCTTAGCAATGCCAACAACACTTGACGGATTTTCGATTGATGTTGGAAGTGATCAAGATCACGAACGCCTTGTTGCGGACGTCTATTATCTTGGTCGGTACGTGTGCTCGGTAACCGAGGAAGGAGAACGAGGGAAATTCGATTTTGAGATCAATGCCGCCGCCGCGGGGTCTACCAATCCAGTGAAAAATTGTCCCTTAGATGATCTGTTGGCTGCTATCGCGGTAGCAGCTGACAGGTTGCGAAATTTGTGAGAAATCCTCTAAATCCATATCTTCGTAAGTTGCTATATGCGTTGACGGTTGCGGGCACTTCGTTGCCCACTCCGGACCATGTCTGACCGCAGACTGCGCGAGACCTGCCTATCTAAACAGCGAGACGCCAGCGATGAAGAGAATGAGCGTATGACAAATCGTTCAACGCGGTTTCCAATCCTCAAGTCCGGCACGCTTATTCTCAGCGTCCTGATAAGCCAGGTTGCTTGGACGTCGGAAGTCCCGAACATCTCGAAGCGCCCGACGATCGACGAAATTCGGAAATCAATGGAACCGCCGCGATCTACCGAGTCTCCGAAGGTTGGTGAAGTTGTTCGGAGCTCAGACGGCAAGCTTGCGCCATTTCTAGCGGTAAAACAGGTTTGTCCAAAACCTAGGGAGTGTCATCAGCTCGTGACGGACACGCGAACACAGGTGCTCACGGCGTTCGACGATAAATGGATGCCGGGCATCAAAGAGACCGGCGAAGGGCAGAAGCTCGTGCGTGAACACTTGCCTCCAACTCGCGCCGCAGCGCCCTCGAAGTAAATCGATCCAATTGTATTCGTATACAGGCTCGGTGATGCGGCACGACGACGCGGAGCTTCGGCTATTCGGCGTCGGGCGACGTGACGAGCGACGATCAGGGCTCATCGCCCGACTATGCGCTCACCTACAACGACAACGACCGGCTGGCGTCGCTGACGGCGGGCGGCAGCGCGCTGGCGAGCTACACCTATGACGCGACGGAGCACCGCGTCATCAAGACGGTATCGGGCGGCTCGGGGTATACCCACCACTTCATGTATGACCGGGACGGCCAGCTGATCGCGGAGAGCGACAACACGGGCACCGTGATCCGCGAGTACATCTGGCTCGGCGGGCTGCCCATCGGGCTCGTGGATTCAACGAGCACGCCGACGCTCTACTTCGTCCACGCCGATCACCTCGCGACACCACAGAAGGCGACGAACAGCTCCAAGACGATCGTGTGGGATGCGCAAGTCCAGCCCTTCGGCGAGATCGCATCCGTCACCGGCGCCCTCACCCAGCTGCTCCAGTTCCCGGGCCAGTATCACGACGCGGAAACCGGCTTCAACGACAATTGGCACAGAACCTATGACCCGAGCACGGGACGCTATCTCCAGAGCGATCCCCTCGGCATCGGCGCGGGACCGAATGTATATGCTTATGGTGCGGGGAATCCTATCAGCAATACCGATCCGGATGGCCAGTGCATTGGGCCCCTTGCCGCCTATTGTGCCGAAATGATTGTCGGCGCAGTCGTCGGAGCTGCGATCGATGTCGGTCTGCAGCTTGCAGAAAATGGCGGACGCTTTGAATGTGTCAATGGCGGTGAAGTCGCTGTATCCGCAGCGCTGGGTGCGCTTGGGCCTTTAGGCCGCTTCGGCAAATTTGGACAGTTTCTTGCTGACGAGAGCGGAGCCGTCGGAGCAAGCGCGTCCAAAGGACTTGGAGGAAATCCATTCAGAGGAAAATCCCCTCAGGACATTGCGAACATGTTCACAAAGAAAGGATATGTCCCAAAAGGGCCAGACCCAGTGAGCGTTCGCGGCACATATGTGAATCCAACGTCGGGACGTGCCTATCATATTGATGCTAATCATCTCCCGCCTAAGGGACCACACGTAGGTGTTGGGCGGCCAAGAAATGTGCGAGATCTAATGCCCGGCCGCGACTACCCGCTATGAGGTTAAGATGCTCAGCTTTGAATTACGAAAGCACAAAGTGGAAGGCCCAGATGAATTGGAAATTTATCTGGATGACAAAGGGCTTGAGAGTTTAATGGCGCAACTAAATTTTCTAAGGGAGGCAAAAACAGATCATGTGCATCTTATGTCAGATGCTTGGGGTGGAGGTGATCTCAATGATAGGCCCGTATTTCCAGAAAACTCCATGGTTCAGCATGTAAAGATTTCGAAAATCTAGGGGCAATACTACGCTCTGGGCGCGGCTTGACCTTTGATCATTACTGGCATTCACAGGACAATTGGGGGCATGGCACGCAGAACATCACCTATGCCTCCGACGATTGCCTCGACCTTCGAACCGGCTCACCAGCGTGTCGGATGGCACACCGACCCGGAGCTTCGGCTACTCCGCGTCGGGCAATGTGACAAGCGACGACCAGGGCGCGTCCCCGTGCTATGTGCTCACGTGGCCGTCTTCCCATTAGAGAGGCGCTGTGAAGGGAAACAAGGGCATGACGATCCGCTCGACGCGGTCTCCAATTCTCAAGTTCGGCTTAATTGTTGTCGGCGTCCTGGCGAACCAGGTCACTTGGGCATCAGATGTCCCGAACACTGCGAAGCGTCCGACGATTGACGAAATTCGGAAATCTACCGAATCTCCGAAATCTACGGAGTCTCCGAAGGTTGGCGAAGTCATTCGGAACTCGGACGGCAAGCTCGCCTCATTTCTAGCGGTCAAACAGGTTTGTTCAAAACCTGGCGAGTGTCATCGGATCGTTACGGACACGCGAACACAGGTGCTCACGGCGTTCGACGAGAAATGGATGCCGGGCATCAAGGAGACGGGCGAAGGGCAGAAGCTCGTGCGCGAACACTTGCCTCCAACGCGCGCCACAGCGCCCGCGAAGTAAATCGATCCAATTGTATTCGTATGCAGCCTCGGTGTGGCACCACGACACAGAGCTTCGGCTTTCCGCGTCGTGCACTGTGACGAACGAGGATCAGAGCTCGTGGCCGGACATGCGCTCACCTCCAACGACATTGATCGGCTGGCGAAGCGGATCAGCGGACGGATCGGGCTCCGCATGGTTGACCAGTCTAGATTCGGAGGGCCGGAAATATTGCCGAAAAAGGACAAAGTTTTGCACCAGCGCCCGACCATGACGGTTCAGGCGTAGAATATTCTGCAGCGATCGCGGCCGCGCTCCGTGGCGAACTCGGGGACATCGCCTGAGCCTAATCCTCGGACATCATCTTCAACCCGGCAGCCAACAGCGCGGCGAGTGTAAGCGAAGCGGCTATTCCCGCGAGACTCGCGCCCCAACTGATCTTATTCGGACATTCGCGCGAGAGGGAGTTGAGGGAGCGCCGAATTGGGTGCGGGAATGTTGCCGGGTCCTGTTCGCGTTGACGGGCTTGTCGGCCGATCGGTAAGCGTCCATTCCTGACACGTGGCATCAGTTAAGATCGGTGGACGGGTGCCAATTCCAGGGGAGGAGATCGTCGATCTTGCTCATGGGGTGTCCGCCGGACATGCGCTCGAGCACGTCCTTAAGGTAGGCGAAGGGCTCAACGTTGTTGAGCTTGGCGGTGGTGACGAGGGAGCAAACCGTTGCCCAGCGTTCGGCCCCGCCGTCCGAGCCCACGCCCGGAGGAAGCAGCGTGGTCATGACAGCGCCTCCGCATCGGTGATCTGCACGGTGACGAAGCCGGGTGCCGTCACCACGGCCAGCTCTTGCTTCCATCGACGCAGAACCCGGCGGTCGATGCCGTAGCGGCGCGCGATCGCCGCGACACTCGCGCCTGGTTGCGTCGCCTCCTCGAGGATCCAGTGTTTATCCGCTTCGCTGAACCGCCGCCGGTGACCTTCGCGCGGCCGGGGAACGATCAGGCCTTCGGGCAACGAGGAGGGATAAGTCCCAGGGCTTAAAGGGTGACTTAGGGGGTGACTTACGGGAGGACTTAGACCGCGACGGCGATAGAGCAGCTTGCGCTCGGGCGGCTGCGGCTCGGCCTTGAAGATCGCCCGCCAGTTGCCGAACGCCTTCAGCGGGATGCCCTGCGCCGCGCAATACTGCCGTTGATTCAACTCACTACGCTTCCACGCGTCATGATGCGTTCGCCAAAAAGCCTCGCCCTGACGCGCCCATACGACGTTCTTCTCCACCATCTCGACCTCTCTCATTTGCAAATCCGCAAACGAGAACAGATCGAAACCGCGCAGCCCAAACAAGCGTGCAATCAATCGACGCTTACGTGCGCTAAATCGCCATGCTAATGTAAAGTTCTTGCACTTTCTCTTTACCCCCTGTTCGGCGGATAGGGAATCCGAGAGCTATCTCGCGGAAAAGACTGGACTATTCCGCCTGCCAAGCCTCTTGAGAGGTCGAAATTGGTGAGAATTCCCTGTATTTTCCCTGTTAACAGGGAATTTGGGGTCCCAGCGAGGTTCGCCGGTGACTGCCCCCACCGCCAGTTTTCAAGAGCTTGGCGAGCACTGCCGCAAGTCCGCAACGCTCACAGACGCGAATTTGGAAGGAACGGCTGTTGTCAAGGCGCGTCCGTTGTTGCGACCTGCGCATTCTGGCTCGAGAGACGCTGCAAGGCTCCTCGAATGACGACGTAGAACACCGGCGTGAAGATGAGGCCGAACAGCGTCACGCCGATCATGCCGGAAAACACCGTGGTGCCGAGAGCTTGACGCATTTCAGCGCCTGCGCCGCTCGCCACCACGAGAGGCACGACGCCAAGAATGAAGGCCATGGAGGTCATGAGAATTGGACGCAGCCGGAGACGGCACGCTTCGATGGCCGCGGCGAACCGATCCTTGCCCTGATCTTCGAGCTGGCGAGCAAATTCCACGATCAGGATCGCGTTCTTGGAGGCGAGGCCGATCAAGACGACCAATCCGATCTGCACTAGGATGTTGTTGGGAACGCCGCGCAAGCTGATGCCAGCGAGAGCGGCCAAGAGGCACATTGGCACGATCAGGATGATGGCGAGCGGAAGCGCCCAGCTCTCATATTGGGCGGACAGCACGAGATAGACGAAGATGACGGCAAGCACGAACACTGCGAGCGCCTGGAGCGGGCTTGCCAGCTTTTCCTGATAGGCAATGTCGGTCCATTCGTAGCCGAAGCCGGACGGAAGCGCCTTCGCCGCGAGCTTTTCCATGGTCGCGATGGCCTGGCCGGAGGAGATCTGCGGAAGATAATTCCCGTTGAGCGGTGCGGCAGGATAGAGATTGTGCCGCACGACGAGATCGGGCCCGGTCGTGTCGCGGAACGTCGCAAAGCTGCCGAAGGGCACGATGGCACCTGAGGCGCTGCGCACGCGCAGACGGGCGATGTCCGAGATATCGAGCCGTTGGCTCTGTTCGGCCTGCGCCGTCACGCGATAGGTCCGGCCGAGATAATTGAAGTCGTTGACATAGGCCGAGCCGAGATACGTCGAGATCGCTTCGAACGCGCTTGCTATGGGAACATTCAGGATCTGGGCGCGTGTCCGGTCGATGTCGGCAAAGATCTGTGGTGTCTGGGCGCTGAAGGGTGTGAAGACGCCTACAAGTCCTGGTGTCTTTGAGGCCTCGCCGATCAGTTGGTACGTCACATTTTCGAGGACGCGCGGACCGAAATTCGCGCGATCCTCGATCATCATCGTGAATCCGCCGGATGTTCCGATGCCCTGGATGGGCGGAGGGTTGAGGGCGATGATGAAGGCATCCTGGACGGCCGCGGTGCGCTTTCGAATCTCGCCGAGGATTTTCTCCGCCGAGAGCCCTTTTTTGACCCGCTCCTCGAACGGCGCCAAAGGAGTAAAGATCGCCCCCGCATTGGTCGCATTGGTGCGCGTGGCGCCGGAGAAGCCCGCAAAGCTCGCCGTGTGAACGATACCGGGAATATCCAGAAGGATGTGCTCCAGCTGCTTGACCACCGTATCGGTGCGCGACAGCGCGGCCCCCTGGGGCAGCTGAACTGACACGATGAAATAGCCTTGATCCTGCTGGGGCACGAAGCCGGACGGCACGTGCGCAAAGCCAAAACCGGTGAGCGCAATGAGTCCGCCATACACCACAAGCATGACGGCGGAGCGGTGTGTGAGCGTACCGACGGTGCGGCCATAGCGATCCGAGACGGCGGCGAGGCCGCGATTAAAGCGGCACAGAAAGCGTTCGACCAGATTTCGTGTGCGCGGTTCGGTCCGCGTGTGGCTCCTCAGAAGCCAAGCGCAGAGGGCGGGTGACAGAGTAAGCGAGACGAAGCAGGAAATTGCGGTGGCCACCGCGATGGTGATTGCGAATTGGCGGTAGAACGTTCCCGATATGCCCTGGAGAAAGGCCGTCGGCACGAACACCGACGCCAGCACGAGCGCGATCGAGACAAGGGCGCCGCCCACTTCATCCATGGTTCGGCGCGTGGCGTCACGCGGATTCAGGCCATTGGCGATGTTCCGCTCGACGCTCTCGACCACGACGATGGCGTCGTCCACGACGATACCGATGGCCAGGACAAGCCCGAACAGAGACAGGTTGTTGAGCGAAAATCCCGCCGCCGCCATGACGGCGAAGCTGCCAACGAGCGAAACGGGAATGGCGATGATGGGAATGAGGGCCGCGCGCCAGGTCTGCAGGAAGAGCAGGACCACGAGCACGACGAGGACGACCGCCTCGAAGATTGTGTGGATGACTTCCTCGACGGATTTGGCGACGAACTCGGTGGGATTGTAGACGATCCGATATTCGAGCCCGGTTGGAAACGCCGCAGAAAGCCTCTTCATTTGCTCCTGAACGCGGTGGGCGGTGGCCAGCGCGTTCGAGCCCGGCCGCTGCGTAACGAGGAGAACGACGGCGGTTTGGCCGTCGAGATAGGCGTTGGTGACATAGTCCGCCGCACCGAGCTCGATGCGTGCGACGTCCCTCAGCCGTGTGATGCGGCCATCGGGTGAAGCCCGCACGATGATGTTTTCGAATTGATCCACCGCATCGAGGCGGCCCTGAAGCTGGATGGAGGTTTGGAAGGCACCAGGCGTGCTCAGGGGTGGCTGACCCAGCGCGCCACCCGCGACCTGCTGGTTCTGCTCGCGCACGGCGGCGAGCACGTCGGTGGACGTCAAGCCGAGGCTTGCGATCTTGTTGGCATCGAGCCACAGGCGCATCGAATAATCACGGGCACCGAAAATGCGGATGTCCCCGACGCCGTCCTCGCGCGCCAGCACATCGCGCAGCTGGAGAAGTGCGTAGTTCGAAATATAGAGCTGATCGTAAGTGCCTTTCGGCGAGATGAGATGGATGACCATCAGGATGTCGGGCGACGCTTTGCGCGTGACGACACCGATGCGGCGCACGTCGTCGGGCAAGCGCGGCTCGGCGATCGCCACCCGGTTCTGGACGAGCACTTGCGCCTGATCGAGATCGGTTCCCGGCTTGAAAGTGATGGTGAGTGTCACGCGGCCGTCGCCCGTCGACTGGGATTGCATGTAGATCATCCCTTCGACGCCATTGACCTCCTGTTCGATGGGCGTGGCCACGGTATCCGCGATCACCTGCGCATTGGCGCCGGGATACTGGGTGGTGACCGTAATGGTGGGCGGCGCGACATCCGGAAATTGGGCGACCGGCAGGCCGATATAGGCGATGGCACCGACGACGATGATGATGATCGACAGCACAACGGCGAAGATCGGTCGATCGATGAAGAAATGACTGAACTTCACGGCGACGCCCCCGCCGTCGAAAGGTCGACCATTTGCGGGCTGACTTTTTGCCCCGGTCGCGCACGTTGAAGCCCGTTGATAATCACGATGTCGTTCGCCTGGAGACCGTCGCGAACCACGCGCAAGCCGTCAATCATCGGTCCGACGACGACGGCTTTGGCACCCACGGTGCCATCGGTGCTTACGGTCATGACGACTTTGTGGGACTGATCGACGCCGATTGCCGAGTCCGGAAGAAGAAGCGCTTCGTAGTTTCCCCGGCCGAGAAGGCGCAGACGCCCGAATTCGCCCGGGACGAAGAGATATTGTCCATTGATGGTTGGATTGGCGAAGATGGCGCGGCCGCGGATCGTTCCCGTCTGGCGGTCGATCTGATTGTCCACGAAGTCCATGCGGCCCTCGTGCACGTAGTCCGTCTCGTCGGAAAGCGCAAGGCGCACGGGGTTCGGCACGTCGCGAGAGCTCGCTCTCACACCGGATTGGGAGAGCCGCGTATAGCGAATATAGGCGGCCTCGTCTGCATCGAACACGAAATGGATGGGATCGAGCGAAACGATGGTGGTGAGCAGGGTACCTTGCGTCGTGCCGCCGGTCACAAGATTGCCGACCGAGACATAGTGACTGGAAATCCGGCCCGAGACCGGTGCGCGGACCTCGGTGAATTCGAGATCGAGCTTGGACGCTTGGACCTGCGCTTGCGCTGCGGCCAGGGAGGCTTTGGCCTGCCGCAGCTGTGCGGAGCGCTCGTCAAACGTAGATTGCGGCCCGACCTGTTTTTGCAGCAGCGCTTGCGCGCGCGATAACTCTTTGGTCGCGAGATCCACGGCGGCCGTCGCGCTCTCGGCCTGCGCCTGCGCTTGATCCAGCGCCACCTGGAACGGGCGCTGGTCGATCACAAAAAGCAGGGCACCTTTTGCTACGGTCTGTCCGTCGGCAAACTTGATCGAGTCGAGATAGCCTGAGACGCGCGCGCGCACCTCTACGCTTTCGACGGCCTGAAACCGTCCCGTGTAATCATCCCATTCGGTGACGTGCTTCCTAAGGGGCTTGGCGGTGGTGACGGAAGGGGCCTTGGATTCGCCGGTATCCTTGGACGGGCCGCAGCTCGCCGCAATCAGACAGAGGGCTAGAAACAGACGACGAAGCTTTTGATCGGTCATGTTGAGGCGCTTGGCAGGTATGTCACATCCGCGCTCACGGAAGCCCCACACAAGGTGTGCGGCTCAACAGAGCATAGGGCGCGCAGACACGGTGGGAAAGAGAGCAGTGCCCCTTGGTCGCCTGTTCGATGACACTCCGGGCGCTAGGGACTGTGAGGACAGTGCTCCGGCTTGATGTCGATCAGGGGCGTTCCATCGACGCAATCGAGGCCTCGGACGAGAAGCGTTGTGGATTGGACCTCCAAAAGGCGCACGATCGAAGATGAGATTGGATTGGGACGAACGGGCGAACGCAACGCAAACGTTCCCAGGGTGTTGCCGTCGGACTTTGGGCTCTGCTGAAGGAGATCGCGGCGCGCAAGATGCATCCAATAGAGGATCTGGAGATGTTCATGCTCTCCAATGTCCGACAAGCCGTCCTCCCACACGGGGTCAATCTCGATCCGGCAGATCGGGCCTTCTACGAGGTCGCCGCGCCGCGGACATTCGGCACGGTTTTTCCAAGGTGTCCTGATGACGCCGATGAAAAACAGGCTGGCGTTGAACTTGGCCGGGAGGACAATCGGTATTTCCCCCGGACGAATATCGGAGTTGGCGCCTGGCTCACCCATGTCGTTGTCGCCTTCTAAAAACGTTCGCGACCATTAGATACCGCAGGAAAGGCTGGAGTAAGCGCTAGATGGCTTTGGCGCCGGGCAGCCTTGAATTTGGCTATGTTGACAAAGGCAGCATGGGCAGTTACTGCTTAGGCAGTTATTTGTTGGACGTCCGCCATGCGTAAGCCGTTCTACAAGGTTGAAACCTTCAGCGGTCCAAGGTCGATCGGCTATCTCATCCGCCGGCTGAGCAATCTGTTGGTGCCGCGGGTGGAAGCTCTGTTCGTGGGCGAGGACCTCAGTTTCTCTCAATGGGTCGTGCTGGTGTCGTTGCGCGACGGCCTCACCGCCACCTGCGCGGAGATTGCGCGACATCTCAATCACGACACGGGCGCCACCACACGGATGGTGGATCAGCTCGAGCGCCGAGGTCTGGTCAGGCGAAACCGCAGCACTTCGGATCGGCGAGTGATCCACCTCGAGGTCACGCCCCAGGGGCACGCGGTTGCGCGCGCCTTCTCGGCGCGGATCGTCGACTTCTGGAACGTTGTTCTGGACGATTTTGCTCACGAGGATGCTCAGCGGATTATCGATCTCCTGACCCGTCTCGCCCTGCGCATCGAGCAAATGCCGGTAGGCGACGCAACGGACGAGAAGGCGGAGGACGCGCCATGAGGCGCCTGCTCGTCATAGTGCTCACAGGGGTCCTCATGCAGGGCTGCGTGCCGGCTCCGCCGACGCGGCCGCAGGAGCACGCGCTCGAGCCGGCCTCGCTGGGCTTGAGCACAGTCTCCGCTCCGACAATCGAGGAGAAATGGTGGAGAGCCTTTGGCGATCCGCAGCTCGACGCGTTGGTTGACCGCGCCTTTGCCGGCAGTCCGACGCTTGCCGACGCCATTGCGCGAATGCACGAAGCGCAAGCCCAGCTCGCGAGCAGCCGCACAGCGCTTTTTCCGCAGATCAACTTCGATCCCAACGAGCAGCGCTTGCGGTTCAGCGCCAACTACATCATTCCGCCACCGTATGGCGGGACCTGGCAGTGGTATGGAACCGCTCAGGCCAATTTGAGCTGGTCGCTCGATCTTTTCGGCCGGCTGCGTGCCGAAGTGCACAAGGCCCGCTCGACCGCCAAAGCTGCCGTTCTCGATGCCGCCGCCGCGCGGCTCGCGCTCGCAGGGGCAGTGGTCAATGCCTATGTGGGACTTCACCGTGCTTATGTGTTGGATGATGTGGCCGTGGAGGCCGTGCGTCAGCGCGAAAGCGTCTATGCGTTGACGGCGGGGAGGGTCCATGCCGGGCTCGATGATGTGTCGTCACAGAAGATCGCCGAAACGCAGCTTGCGAATGCGCGTCAGGACCGGCTAAGCACCGCGGCCGCGCGTGATCTCGCCGTGCATCAGATCGCGGCGCTGATCGGGCGGGGTGCCGATGCCTACGCGCTCGAGCGTCCTCGATTGAACGAAACTGCACTGGCACTTCCCGATATGCTGCCGGCCGATCTGCTCGCCCGTCGCGCGGATATTGCGGCGGCGCTCGCGCGCATTGACGCCTCAAAAGCCGGACGCACCGCCGCGCGCCGCGCCTTTTATCCGGATGTGAACCTTGCCGGCGCCGCCGGCTGGGCCGCGATTGGATTGGCGCCGCTCTTCAAGGAAGCCTCAGCTCAATATGGCGCGGGCCCCGCCATCCACCTGCCGTTGTTCGACGCGGGCGCGCTGCGGGCGAATTATGCCGGCGCCACCGCAAGCCTCGATCAGTCCATCGCCGACTACAACCAAGCCGTCGTGACGGCGGTGAAGGAAACCGCGGACGCGCTGACCGGGTTGCAGACAGTGCAAGCCCAGGCCGTCGAGCAGCGCCACGCGCTCAAGGCCGCCACGGAAAGCTTCGCGCTGGCTGAGCGGCGTTACCGCAGCGGCCTCAGCCCGCAGCTCAATGTACTCACCGCAGAGGATCTGCTGATCCAAGCCCGCCGTCAGGACGCGGCTCTCGCCGCCGACACGTTGTCCGCGCGCGTGACGCTTCTGATCGCGCTCGGCGGCGGTTTCGTTCCCGAGAAGTTGGCGTCCGCCGACCGTTCCGCTCCGCAGGGGGAGCCTCGTCATGAATGACAACAGCCCGCGTAAGTCCGACGCAACGAAGCAGCTCGATCCGCGCCAGAACACCCGCCGCCGCCTTCTCGTTCGGCTCGGGTTCGTTGTCGCCGCGGGCCTCGTGGTGTTCGGCCTCTATTGGCTCCTTTATGCGCGCTTCTTCGAAAGCACCGATGATGCGTATGTCGGCGGCGACCTGGTGGCGATCACCAGCCGCGAGGCTGGAACCGTGCTCGCGCTGCACGCCGACAACACCCAGGCGGTCGCGCGCGGTCAGCTCCTGGTCGAGCTCGATCCGCTCACTGCGAATGTCGCGCTGCAGGCAGCGGAGGCCGAGCTCGCGCGGGCCGTTCGCGCCGTGCGCACGAATTTCTCGCGCGTCGACGAAACACGCGCGCAGCTTGCCGCCGCCCGCATCGCTCTTGATCAGGCTCAGAGCGATTATCGGCGCCGCGCCGAGGCGGGGCAGGCGGTCTCCCACGAGGAGCTGGCCCACGCGCGCGACGCAATCGCGGCGGCACGAGCGAAGGTTGCCGCAGACGAAGGCGGTCTTGCCCAAGCCCAAGCGACAGTTCAGGGCACGAAGATCGCGAACAATCCCGATGTGCTCGCGGCCATGGCGCGGCTGCGCCAAGCTTCGATCTCGCTTGCCCATATGCGGCTCTATGCGCCAGTCAGCGGGGTCGTCGCGCAGCGCACCGTTCAGCTCGGCCAGCATATCGACCCAGGTGCGCCGCTCATGGCGGTCGTGCCGTTGGATAACGTTTGGATCGACGCCAATTTCAAGGAACGCCAGCTCGAAGACATTCGCGTGGGGCAACCAGTTCGCGTGGTCGCCGACATTTACGGGGGCAGCGTGACCTATCATGGCAAGATTGTCGGCCTCGGGGCGGGAAGCGGCAGCGCCTTCGCGCTTTTGCCGCCACAAAATGCGTCCGGCAATTGGATCAAGATCGTTCAGCGCGTTCCGGTGCGCGTAGCGCTCGATCCGGCCGATCTCAAGACTCATCCGTTGCGCGTAGGACTGTCCGTCACCGCGCGGATCGATGTGCACGACACCTCGGGCCCGGTGGTGAGCTCGTCGTTCCCGCGCCCCGCCATGCGGAGCGATATCGGCGATGATGGCAGCGCCGAAGCTGATCGCCTCATCACGCGCATTCTCGCCGAAAATAGCGGTACGTGACGCCATGAGCGATCCCGGCCCTCAGCAGCAGCCGGCACCGCTCACCGGCGCGCGCCTCGCCATCACTTCGTTTGCGCTGGCGCTCGGCACCTTTATGCAGGTGCTGGACACGACCATCGCCAATGTTTCGCTGCCCACCATCGCCGGCAATCTCGGCGCCAGCACCGATCAAGGCACATGGGTCATAACCTCCTTCGCGGTGGCGAACGGCGTCACCGTTCCGCTGACCGGATGGCTGATGGGCCGTTTCGGCGTGGTGCGGACCTTCGTTCTGTCGGTCTCCCTGTTCACGCTCGCCTCGTTCCTGTGCGGCATCGCGTGGAACCTGCCCGTTCTGATCGTCTTCCGCATTCTGCAGGGCATTGTGTCCGGGCCGATGATTCCCGGTTCCCAGGCGCTGCTGATCTCGATCTTTCCTCCGCAGAAGCGCGGCACTGCGCTCGGCATCTGGTCGATCACGACGCTGGTCGCGCCGATCTTGGGTCCGATCCTCGGCGGCTATATCTCCGACAACATGCATTGGGGCTGGATCTTTCTCATCAATGTGCCGGTGGGTCTTCTTTCTGCTGTCGTGTGCTGGTTGAATCTTTCGTCGCGCGAAACGCCGACGCGCAAGCTGCCGATCGATACCATCGGCTTGGCGCTCCTTATCCTTTGGGTCGGCGCGCTGCAAATCATGTTCGACACCGGCAAGGACGCTGATTGGTTCTCCTCGACTCGGATTGTCGTTCTGGCCGCTGTCGCCGCGATAGGCGGTGTAGCCTGGATCATCTGGGAGATGACGGACAGCCATCCCGTGGTGGATCTTTCGCTCTTCTCCAAGCGCAATTTCGCACTCGGTACTTTGGCGACCTGCGTTGGCTATGCCGTGTTTTTTGCAAATGTCCTGTTGCTGCCGCTCTGGCTGCAGACCAATCTGGGCTACACGGCCACATGGGCGGGGTTGGTCGCCGCACCGAGCGGGCTCGTTGCCGTTCTTGTCTCGCCTCTCGTGACCCCTTCGCTCGCACGCTTCGATGCACGCTGGGTAGGGACCTTTGCATTTCTCGCCTTTGCGGTCTCTTACTTCATGCGCGCGGACCTCACTGCCGATGCGGGCTTTTGGGATCTCGTGAAGCCGCTTCTCGTTCAGGGCATTGCCATGGGCTTCTTTTTCGTCACCATGATCACGATCTCCTTCGACGGACTTCCGCCGGAGCGCATTCCATCCGCTTCAGGCATTTCCAACTTTGCCCGCATCACCGGGGGCGCCTTCGCGGCTTCGATCGTCACCACTCTGTGGGACCGCCGCGAGGCGTTCCATCAAAGTCGTCTCGTCGAGAGTGTCACCGTCTACAGTCCCGCGATGCAGCACACGCTCGATCACCTCGATCGTCTCAACGTAGGCGACCCGCAGAGCTACGCTCTGTTGGCGCGTACGGTGAGCACTCAGGCCTATCTACTGGCCTCGGATGAGCTCTTTTGGCTGTCTGGATGGCTAAGTCTGTTGACCATCGGTCTGGTTTGGCTGGCGCGGCGTCCGGCCGGCGCCCATGCTGGTCCGGCTGCCGCCGACTGAGCGTTCCTCTGTGCGTCAAATACGGTTTAGCAGGGCGATAGCCACTTCTTGTTTCTCGTGCCAGATTGTCCGTACGAACAATTTCAATCGGGAGGAGACAACCATGGCAATCGATCTTGCGTCAGCGGATGAGTTGCTCACGACGACGCGCGCGGTGCGGAAGCGCCTCGATTTCAACCGACCCGTGCCGCGCAGCGTGATCGTGGATTGTGTGCGTATTGCGCAGCAGGCGCCGACCGGGTCCAACAGCCAGAATTGGCGCTGGATCGTTGTAGAGGATGCCGCGAAGCGTAAGGCGCTGGGCGACATTTATGAGTCCATTGTCGGAGACTACATCCGCGCGAACCGTAAAGCGGACGGCGAACATGTGCGGCAGACGGACCGCGTCTACGAGTCCGCTCTGTATCTTGCCGAGCGTTTGCATCAGGTTCCCGTGCATGTCATTCCATGTCTCGCGGAACGCGTCACACCCGGGCAGGAAGCAACCTTCTATGGCTCGATCTATCCCGCCGTCTGGAGTTTTCAACTTGCGCTGCGCGCCCGCGGGCTCGGCACCGTGCTTACGACCGCTCATCTTTTCAAGGCGGAGGAGGCAGCGAAATTGCTGGGTATTCCGGCTGAGCTCACGCAATGTGGACTGCTACCGGTCGCCTACACAATTGGGGGCAGCTTCAAGCCTGCGGCGCGGCCCGATCCCGAAAGCATCATTCATTGGAATGGCTGGTAAGGGTTCGCTGCCGCCGTGGCGGCGACGGCGTCATGAGCCACGAATGTGAGCCAACGAGTTTTGCACGTGGGGAAGAAGCATGGCGTACGCAGATTGCGCATCGCCCTTCATCAGGTGTTGGTGGATGATGCCGTAGTCGAGGCAGGTTTTCTTGACCTCCTCTAGTTCAATACGGTTCGCCCATTCTCTGGTGTGTAGATTGGAGTTGATCCTGCTGAAGGCCTCGAGGAGATACCCGTTCCCGCAGTGGCTCATCATCGTTCGGCAATAAACCTCCATGCTGAAAAGCATGACGATCCGTTGATCGCTGCTGATTGCGCTCTGAACGCCGCGCGCGGCGGCGTCCAAGGATTTTATCGCCTCTGGTGAGATGGGTTGGGCGGCGAACCGTTCCATCGCCGCTCTCAGGAGAGCGACATAAACCTCCATAATGTCTCCCAGCCGCGAAGGCTCCGCGCGCACGATTCGCGCACCCCGATTAGGGAACAACTCGACGACGCCGGCCCCGGCGAGAAAGCGCAAAGCCTCGCGAACGGCGCGCCGAGGCGTGCCGAGCTCGACCACGAGGTCATGTTCGACCAAGCGCTGACCCGGAACGATGCTTCCTGCCGCAATCAGATCTTCGATCTGCTGAACCACGCGCATGACGGGCGGTTCATCGTTGGATGACGGCGAACGCTTGGAGCGCATTACGTCCATATGGCGCCTCTGTTCCCCCTCCGAGCAATCTGAAGGCGACGGTCTGTTTGGACTATCGGCTTGCCCATTGACAAGCCCCTCCCGATAGGCAGAAGATTGAGCACAAAATAGTGCACAATAATTTGTGCGCAAGACCCGCATGAGGAGGCATGCAGGAAACGGTGATCGAAGGCAGTGCGGCGGAAAGGGATGTGGTCCCGGTTCGGCCGGCATCGCCGTTCGCCGAGCTTACTTGGCTAATCATCAACGCCGTCATGCTCGCCTCTTCGAGGTGGGTCGCGTCAGCCGCGACATGACGCTGTGAGCGGCAACCAGGCTTCAGGGGCTCTTATGGAGAACGTCACCAGGCTAAGACTTGTCGAGGATCCGCCGGATTTTGGCGAAGCCGTCGCGCTGGTGGAGCTGATGCGCTCGCTCAGCGGGCGATGGCAATTTCCTATTCTTCGGTCGCTCATGTCCGGGCCACTTCGGTTCGCAGAGGTGCGGCGCGCCAATCTCGGCATCAGTCAAAGCGTGCTTTCGCACTTGCTGCGTGAGATGGAGCGGGACGGCTTCATTCGCCGCACCGTCTTTTCGGAACGGCCGCCTCATGTCGAGTATGAGCTCACCGAGGCCGCGCTCGACCTGCGGATCATTCTGGATGCTTTTCAGGTCTGGCATCGCAAACACCAGAGCCCCAGCCCGCGGCACCTGGATTTCTCTGCGCGGCAATAAAATTCAGTAATGTGTCGCGTTTGACTTAGCCAAACGGCGCGAACAGATTAGATTTTGCTGATACTCTCCTCTCTAACAATGGAGGGGGGAAGCCATGCGCCTAGTTCTGATTGCCTTTTTAGTGACTACGCTTGCGGCCTGCACGACCGCGCCGAAACAGGCATCGAAATCCCCAGAGCCTGCCGTTGTCGCGGTTTCCGGCCGCCCGGCTCTCGCCCTTGGCAGCTACAATCTCGAGTCCCTTGGTTATCAGACAGATGAATTCTTCGTCTCGGGCGTAGCGTCATCCTACACGCTCGTGGGCGAGCCGACGGCAGACGGGCGTTGGCAGGCCAAGCCTGCGGACACCGCGTCCTACACAACACGCATTGTCGTGGTGCGGCCATCCGATCCCCGCAAATTCAATGGAACGGTGGTGGTCGAATGGTTGAATGTGACCGGCGGTGTTGACGCTGCGGGTGATTGGAACGCCTTGCATCGAGAGCTGATCCGAAGCGGATTTGCTTATGCCGCTGTCTCCGTTCAGAAGGTTGGAATCGAGGGCGGCAAGGGGGTCATGGGTGCGGAGGGAGCCTTCCTGAAGAAGGCGGATCCGCAACGATATGGCACTCTCAACCACCCAGGAGACGCTTTTTCCTTCGACATGTTCTCCCAGGCCGGCAGGCTTTTCCAAGGCACCGCCGCGGGAAAGCTGCTCGGCAACCTCGTTCCCAAACGCGTCATCGCGGTCGGGGAGTCGCAATCGGCAATGTTCCTCACGACCTATATGAACGCCATCGACCCGATCGCCAAAACATATGATGGCTTTCTCATTCACTCGCGCTTCGGCATCGTTCCATTCGTCGACGGCGCTTTTCCCACCACACGCTCGGCCGGTCCACCTAAGATTGTCCAATTTCGCCCTGATTTGCGTGTGCCGGTGATCGCTGTCATCACGGAGACGGATCTGGTCGATCGCCCGATTCCCGGCTATCACGCTGCACGCCGTCCTGACGACAAGCGGCTCCGGGTCTGGGAAATTGCGGGAACGGCGCACGCCGACAATTACACCTTCGCAGTGGGCCCCATCGATTCCGGATCCGCACCGCTGCAAACCTTGGCGGCCGCCTATGCACCGACCGTCGCGTTGCGCACGAGCAAACTGGACAAGCCGATGAACTTCGGCCCTCAGCATCATTATGTTGTGGAAGCGGCCCTCGCGCAGCTCGATCGTTGGATCAGAGTGAACCAAGCCCCACCGAACGCTGTGCCGATGGAGTTGTCCGGCGGCAGCCCGGCCGAGCTTGTGCCCGATGCGAATGGGCTGGCCAAAGGGGGGGTCCGCACGCCGTGGGTCGATGTCCCGACCGCACACCTCTCCGGCATTGGGAATTCCGGCACACCGGTCGCCTTTCTCCTGGGTGTCGGGGAGCCGTTCGATGCCCCGACGCTCGATCGCCTCTATCCCGGTGGAAAGCAGGACTACATGAGACGATTTGAGGCCTCGCTCGCCTCAGCGATCAGGGCCGGCTTTATCCTTCCCGCAGACCGGCGAGAGATCACGGATCTAGCAGAGATCGCCTACGGTGGCTCGCATTAGGCTACGCTGGTGTTTCAAAGCTGTCTCACCAGGGGAGGATTCCGATGTCTCGCTTTGAGCACTATGGCCATTGCTTTGAATGCGTTCGCATGGAGCGCCGGAACGGTGTCCTCGAAATGGTGCTGCACAGCGACGGCGGGCCTTTGCAATGGAACGACACGATCCATACCGAGCTGCCCGAAGCATTCTACGCGGTCGGCCAAGATGTCGAAAACAAGGTCGTCATCCTGACGGGAACGGGCGACGGGTTTATTCCGGCCATCGATTCCGGGAGCTTCCATTTCGACCCCTCGACGCCGCCGGTCGCGCTCGATCGGATTTATCGGGAGGGCAAGGCGCTCATTCAGAACCTGCTCAACATCTCGGTTCCAATGATTGCGGCGGTGAACGGCCCGGCGCGCGTGCATGCCGAGCTCGCGCTCTTCTGCGATATCGTGTTGGCATCGGAACATGCCGAGTTTCAGGATTCGCATATGCAGTGGGGCATCGTGCCGGGAGACGGAACGCACATCGCCTTTCCGATGGCCTTTGGAGTGAACCGCGGGCGTTTCCTTTCCCTCACAAGCGCGGTCGTCACGGCGCAGCAGGCGCTGGAATGGGGTGGGGTTGTAGAAGTTCTACCGCCGGAAAAAGTGCGCGCGCGGGCCTGGGAGATTGCCGAAAGTCTGGCCCAGAAGCCGCTGCTCGCCTTGCGCTACGCGCGCGAGGCGTTGACGGTCGAGATCCAGCGCCAAATTCGCGCTCATCTGAGCTTGGGCCTTGCGCTCGAAGGCTTCTCGTCGGGGTACGGAAGCTGGGGATCCACGTTGCACGAATAGGGACGAAAGGGCGTCTGGTATGGCTGCCTCATGCTCCATGGAAGGTCGCGTTGCTGTTGTGAGCGGAGCGGGCCGCGGCCTCGGGCGAGCCTACGCGTTGCTGCTTGCCGCGCGCGGCGCAAGCGTCGTCGTGAATGATCTGGGCACGGATGTCGGCGGCGAGGGCAGCGACGTAAGCATCGTGCAGTCGACCGTCGACGAGATTCTGGCGCGCGGCGGCAAGGCGGTCGCGAACGCCGCCGACGTTTCGAGTCCTGAGGGCGCCCAATCGGCAACCGATCTGGCGATCAATGCATATGGCCGCCTCGACGCCGTCATCAACAATGCCGGGATCGTCGGAAACAAGTCCTTCGCCGAGACGACGCTCGCAGATTTCGAGCATTATTGGCGCGTCCATGTCGGCGGTCACATTAATCTGACGAAATCTGCCTGGCCCATCATGTCCAAGCAGAACTACGGCCGGGTGGTTCTCACCGGTTCGACGGGGGGGCTTTACGGGCTGCGTGGCCAGACGCCCTATGCGGCGGCGAAGGGCGCGCTTCAGGGGCTGGCGCGCGTGCTCGCACTCGAGGGCGCCGATCACGGTATTCTCGTCAACGTCGTCGTTCCCGCGGGCTTCAGCCGCATGCACGAGGCCGCGGGGCTCGCGCCGGAGCAACTCGCATGGGCCAAGGCCATGCAGCCGCCGGAGCTTGTTGCGCCGGTCGTTCTCTGGCTCAGCAGCGATGCTTGTCAGGTCACAGGCCAGACGTTTCTGGCTTGGGGCGGACGCGTCGCGCGTCTCGCGATGGGCACTGGACGCGGCCTGATCGACCGAGATCTCACGCCGGAAAAAATCCTCGAGCAGATCGATGTCGTGAGCTCACTCGCGGATTTCTACGAGCCGCGAGACGTTCTCGACGAATTCAACAAGTGGATGGGTGAGCTGACGCCGCCGCGCTGATCGTCAATCCAACGAGCGCTGGCGGAAAGTTCCCATTTTGCCCGGGATCTGGTTCACTCCCGAACGTCCGAGGCCGCCATCGGCGAGAATGTTCTCTCCGGTGATGAAGGCAGCGTCCTTGCTCAACAGGAATGCGACGGTGCCGGCAATATCTTCCGGGTTTCCGAGGCGGCCGACGGGAATAATGCGGTTGCGCTTGGCGACCACCTCGGGATCTTTGTAATGCGTGTTCAGCGGCGTTCGAATAGGCCCCGGCGAGACGCAGTTCACGCGCACACCCTCTTTGCCCCATTCCTGAGCGAGCACGCCGCATAACATGATGAGGGCCGCCTTCGCCATCGGATACGCGCCGAGCCCGATATGCGGGAATGTCCCGGACATCGATCCGACGGCCACGATGGCGCCCTGAGAGTCGCGCAAGGCAGGGAATGCTGCTTTTGCCAGGAGCCACGCGGCGCGGGCATGAAGGTTCATCACATAGTCCCAATCGGCGAGATCCATTTCCACGAGCGGGTTGGGCAGAAGCACGCCGGCGTTGGACACAAGCGCGTCCAATCCACCGCAGAATTCGACACCTTTGCTGACGAAATCTTGAGGCACATCCGGCTTGGTGAGATCCCCCGTCAGCAACAGAACCCGCGCGCCGAGCACTTCGAGATCGCGAACCAAAGTCTGAAGCTCGGGCCGTTTGCCCGTTGCGCTTATGACAATGGAAGCCTGTTCCCCCTTTTTCTGTGCGTCGCGTGCCAGGCGCTCGCAAATCGCGCCGCCAATTCCGCCGAGGCTTGCGCCGGTGACGATTGCACGCACTTCGTCTCCTCCTGCTTCTTTGTCTTTGCGATGAAGACTTTACCATCCAGAGGTGAAGACGCAAAATCGTCCGCTGCTCAAGAAAGGCAGATCGCCATGCCGGGAGGAGGCCTCATAATGACGCTCGCAGAAAACATTCCAAGCAAAGCCGGACGATTGTCGGGCCGGCGCATTCTCATGACAGGCGCGGCATCGGGAATTGGTCAGGCAACGGCGAGAACTTTCGCTTCGGCCGGCGCATCGCTTGCGTTGCTCGATCGCGATGACGCGGGCCTTCGCCGCATGGAGCGCGAGTTGAGCGCCGTCGGTGTGGTCGTCGACCTCGTCGACGAGAATGCGATCCGCACCTCGGTCGCGCGCGCGGCCGAGGCGCTTGGCGGGCTCGATGGGGTGGTCAATGTCGCCGGCATCAGCATGGTCGAGCATCCGCTCAATGTATTGACGTTGAACGATTGGAATCGCGCGCTCACCGTGAATCTGACCGCGCCTTTTCTCATTTGCCGCGAAGCCGCACCGCATTTGAAGAAAGCAGGGGGAGGGACCATCGTCAATGTCGCCTCGGCCTCGGGCTTGATGCCCTTGGCGCCTGGGATGGGGGCCTATTGTGCCTCGAAGGGCGGCCTCATCAGTTTCAGCAAGGCGATCGCGCTCGAATTGGCGCCGGAGATCCGCGTCAACGCGGTCTGCCCCGGCGCGACCGACACGCCGATGCTCGTCGGCCCCATGCGATCGTTCACCTCGGCGCCAACAGCTCCTTACGCGCTCAAACGCGTTGCCAAGCCCGAAGAAATCGCCGACGCAATTCTGTTTCTGACCAGCGTCGAGTCGTCATTCATGACGGGGATCGCGCTGCCGATCGACGGGGGGCGCAGCTATCACTAAAGGCCCGGCTAAAGGATCGGCTCCATGCCGAGTTGGTCGATCGTGCCGCGCCAGGCTAACGCACCGCCGTCGATCAGATAGGTGACGCCGTTGATAAAGGCTGCCTTTTCGCTCGCGAGAAAGCAGACGAGGTGGCCGATCTCCTCCGGCTTGCCGAGCCGCGGCACCAGATGCGCCGCCGTCTGCGTCTTGACGAAGGTCTCCTTGCCGACGCGTTCAGCGTAGATCATCGCGCCCTCGGTCTCGAACGCACCGGGGCAATAGCAGTTGACGCGAATGCGGTCGGGGGCGAGGGCCAGCGCCAGGTTCTTGGTGAGCATTGCGATGCCGCCCTTCGCGGCGCCGTAGCACAAGTTCGTCGCGTAGCCGGCGAACGAGGCGACCGAGCCGGCGTTGATGATGGACGCATTTGGGCTTTTGCGCAGATAGGGGAGTGCGGCCTTCGCGCAAACCCATGGCGCCACGAGATCAACCTCGAGAACGCGTCGGAAATGATCCGCAGTGAGATTGTCGAGCGTCGGCTCGGGGTGGAGGCGGGTGTCGTGGATGCCGGCATTGTTGTGGAGCACGTCGATGCTGCCCTGCGTCTCCGCGCTGATGCGCATCGCGTCGATGACCTCGCGCTCCTGAGTGACATCGCAATGCACGTACAAAGCCGTGCCACCCGCGGCGTTGATCTCTTCGACGAGCCGCCGGCCCGGCTCGTCGTTGACGTCGCAAATCGTGACGACCCCGCCTTCCCGCGCCACGACACGTGCCGTTCCCGCTCCCAGTCCCGCGGCACCGCCGGTGATGAAGAAGCGTAAGCCGTTCACTGTCATGGCATGACGATATCGTAGTGACTGAAATCCGGCGCCGCCAAAGCGCGCCAGATCTCTGCGCTCGACCAGGGCGATTGCGCGGCCGAACGGCCGAATTCGTTGCGATAGTAAGAGGTCTGGCGCGGGTCCATGCAGACCAGAACGCTCGTTCGCACGTCGAGACTTTCGTTGAAGTCGCGGTAAGCGTCCTCACGGATATCGATGGACGTCCAGCCGTTCTCAATCATCGCCTTGAAGCACTGCAGGAAGTAGCTTACGGCCCATTCGCCATATTGAACCGGGCCGAGATTGCGCGGGTTTGCGTTCGGCCCATACAGCATGAAGAAGGACGGCAGCCCCGGCACGGTGATGCCCCAATAAGCCCGCGCACCATCCTTCGCCCAAAGGTCCTTGAGCGTGACGCCGTTCCGCCCCTCGATCTTCATCGGCCACAGAAAGTCGTTCGCCCGGAATCCGGTCGCAAAGACGACAACATCCGCCGGAACTGTGCGGCCGGATTTGGTGACAATGCCATCGGCCACGAAATGATCGATGCCGTCCGTGACGAGTTCGACATTCTCGCGTCTCAAGGCGTCGAACCAGCCATTGTCCGACACCGGCCGTTTCGCCATGGCGGGATAATCCGGCACGCACTGCGCGATCAGATCGGGCCGCCCTTCGAGCTTCCTGCGGAGATAGTCGAGCATTTGGCCGCGGAAGATGTAGTTCAGCTCATTGACGGAATTGGGCTCTGTCCAGTTCGGGTCGACCTCCCAGATCTTGTAGAGCTGATGATCGCCGAGCGTCCAGGCGAGGCCAAAGCGCGTCCAATTCGTGTAGTAGGGCACGTGGCTTTCGAGCCATCTGAACTCGTCGGGAATCGCGTCGCGATAGCCGGGAACTTCGAAGACCCAGCCGGCCGATCTCTGAAAGACCGTCAGATGTTTCACCATCGGAGCGAGGTCCGGAACGATCTGCATGCCGCTGGATCCGGTGCCGATCACAATCACGCGCTTGTCGCTGAGATCGAGGCTCCGATCGAACCGCGCGGTGTGGAAGGCGCGTCCCTTGAAGGTCTCGAGCCCTTTGAATTTAGGGACGGTCGGACGCGAGAGAAAGCCGACCGCGGAAATGATCGCGTTCGCGGTGTGAAGCTCTTCGGTTCCGTCACGATGCCGCGTGCGGACGCGCCACAGACCTGCGTCCTCGTCCCATGTCAGGGCTATCACCTCGGTCTCGAAGCAAATATCGGCACGGACGTCGTGGGCATCCACACACCAGTTCACATAGGCTTCGTTGAGCGCTTGGGGTGCGAACCAGTGCGTGAAGGGGTAATTGGTTCCGAAGCTGTGGGAGTAAAGCCGGCTTGGCCAATCGACACGGGCGCCAGGATAACGGTTTTCGTACCAGGTGCCGCCGACGCCGGCGTTCTTTTCGAAGAGCTTGTAGGGAATGCCGGACGCCTTGAGCTGTATGGCGGCGTTCACGCCGGCCAAGCCTGCCCCGATGACGATCACCCGAAAGTCTTCGAGCGCGCGATCCGAGGGACCTGCTCCCCATCCTCGCGGTGTCGCATCGATTGCCAACGTCTCCTCATGCAGGCCAAGCTCATCGGCCGGCACCTCTTGGCCTGCGGCCAAGCTCATTGCGCGTCTGAGGCGTTCGGGCGAGACGTCTTTCGGCGGACTCAGCTTGCCGTCGCGATAAGCCGTTATGAGCTCGAAGCCTTTGCGTTTGATAGTTTCGATGTCGGCGGGGTTCACGAGCGCAAAGGATGTCGTGCCAAAAGCTCCGACGGTGCCTTTCGTCTCCATGACAGCCACGGTCTCATCGCCGGTCGCGTGATACACGAGACCGCGCAAGATCATCGGGTTGGCGAAGTTCAAGGCGCCGCGAATCGTCTCATCGCCGGCGTCGGCGAGCTTCTGCAGCGCAGCTGTCACGTTCGCATTCATGTGATCCCCAATGTGACCACTGAAGCCGAGTGCTCTATTGCTTTGCCGATGCGAGACCTTGCGACCCGGCCCGGGTATTCTTTATCCCAGGCATCATATTTGACCAGAGATAGCCGGCCAAGCCCAATTCTGAATAGCCGTTCGTCGGCTGTGGCGATCTGTTAGAAGCGAACGGTGCCTTGCACTCTGATTTCACGGGGCCGCGGCGTGTTGAGGTGGAATTGGCCCGGCTTTCCCTCAAGGACGATTGGTCCACGCGTTATGTCGCGAAATTCGATGCAACCAACGATGCGCCCTGGGGGTGCAATCTGACAACGTTCCAAATTAAACACCCGGATAACAGCCAGAGGGCGAGCTACTTTCCTGGTGCTATGTGCTTAGATCCCCGATGGAATTTCCGGAAACCATGGCGCGCGCGGGATGCGTTCAGGGCATGTTAACGGGCGCGATGCTCCTTTTGAGGAGATTACGAATGAAGCCGATTGACGGCATATGTGAGGCCATCCGATGAGCCGTTCCGGCAAAGCCGTTCTAATCGCTGTTTCGCTTGTCTTCGCCGCCCCGATAGCAGCGCGCGCGGACACCTCGATATTCGTCGACCTCGGGGGCATCGCGTTCGGGTATCAAGACGGATACTGGGACCGCGATCGTCGCTGGCACGAGTGGCAGCGGCGCGAAGACTGGGACCGCTATCGAGCCGAGTACAGAGAACACGCATATGAATGGCGGCATGACCGCGATCACGACATGGGATGGCGCGAGGAGTACTGGCACCACAACGGAAAACATAAGGGCTGGCACAAGCACCATGACCACGATGATGACCATGGTCATGGCAAGGGTCATCAAGATCACGACTAACGTTCAGGGCGCGCGCGAGGCGGTGCTGGCGTAGTCTGAAGCCTCGACGCCCGCAATGCGGCCAAACACGACCGCATTCGCGATCGAATTGCCGCCGCCGATATAGCGCTCGCCGAGCACCCCGCCGGTCGTCTCGCCCGCGGCATAGAGGCCCGGAATGGGTCTGTTCTGGCGCGTCAGAACACGCGTCTTCTCGTCGATTCTGAGGCCGGCCGATGTCAGCGCGACAATCGCCGGACGCAGGCGCACGGCATAGAACGGGCCTCGCGAGATCTTGCGCAAATGCGCGGCAGGCTTGAAAAACATCGTGTCCTCGCCACGGTCGCAATCGGCATTGTAACGTTCGAGCGTCGCACGGAGCGCGCCGGGCTCGACGCCAGCACGTTCGCCAAGCAGCTCGATCGTCTCGGCCCGGACAATCCGTCCCGTGTCGGCGAGCTGTTTGAGCCGATCGGCTTCCCATTGCGGATTGGAGAAGGGATTCTTCACAGTGGGTGGCGGCGGCTTTGCGGCAAGCCGTCCCGCTTCGTCGAAGATCGCGAAGCATTCGCTGTTCGGCAGCGCATTCACCACACCGGAGACCACGGCATATTCGGTCGTCTCGTCGATGAAGCGCCGCCCGAGGCGGCTCACATAGACGAGCCATGACGGTTGATAGGATTCGACGTCATGGGCAAAACCCGGCGTCAGCAACAGCAGGCCGCGGCCATGACCGGTTATGTCTGCTCCGATTTGGCGTCCCATTTCGATGCCGTCGCCGCGACACTCCTCGACGCCGATGTACCATGCCCAATCCGCTGCGCGTGCCGCTTCGGGATAGAGTTCCGTCAGCAGGCGCTGATTGTTGCCGAAGCCGCCGGTTGCCAGCACCACCGCGGGCGCGGTCACGTTGCCATCGTCGAGCCTGAGGCCGGCGACCGTGCCGTCATCGTTCAGAAGAAATGAGCGGGCACGCGTCTTATAGACGACGTCGATGCTGCGTCTCGACACGGCGGCGTCCAGCGCGGCGGCGATGCCCGCCCCTTGGTCGACTTCGCGATGGCCGCGCAGGGTTCCGTCGACCCCGCTTTTGTAGAGGCGCTCGGCCGGAAACTGCGCACCGAACCCGATGAGCCATTCGAGTGCATCGGCGGCGCGGTCGCACAACACGCGGACCAGATGCGGCTCGACGCGATACTGATTCAGCACCATGTAATAGCGGAACATTTCGTCCGGCGTGTCGGTGATCCCGCATTCTTTCTGCACACTGGTGCCGGCGGCATAGAAGGCGCCGCCCGACAGGCTTGTAGAGCCGCCGAGCTTCGCGCGGGCTTCGACGAGAAGAACCCGGGCACCCTTGTCGGCGGCCTCGATGGCGGCTGACATGCCGGCGGCACCGCCGCCGACCACGATCACATCGAAATCGGATGTCACCACGATCTCCTGGGCTTGGCGTTATCAGCCGCCTTCGGCCTTTTTCGCGAGCGCGCGACGCGTTTCCGGCGGCAAGCCTGTGGGATCCATGAGAAGATCGAAGACTTTCAAATTGTGGGTGTGCGCGAGTTGGTGGAGATGGAAGGCATTGCTGAGCCCCACGTCCCGGCCTTGGGCGTCTATGACTCCATTTACGGCCTTCTTTACGAGCTTGAGTGCGAAGCGGGGCTTCTCTGCAATCCGCATCGCCATCTTCAGCGTCGCGGCCTCCAGCTCTTCGCGTGGGACCACTTGATTGATCATGCCCCAATCCAAGGCCTGTTGGGCTGTGAAGAAGTCGCTGGTGAAGAGCACTTCTTTGGCCTTTCGAGCGCCGAGCTCTGAGACATGCGCGAAATACTCCACGCCGCCGACGCCGAAGCTCACCGTCGGGTCGGCGAAGGAGGCGTCCTCGCTGGCGATGATGATGTCGCAGGGCCAGATCAGCATCAGACCGCCGGCAATACACTTGCCTTGCACGGCGGCGATCGTCGGCTTCCCGATGTTGCGCCAGCGCTCGGAGAAGCCGAGATAGATCTCCTCCTCGCGCGCCATCTGCGGCTCGGCGCCCGCGCAGTGAAATCCACACATGGTCCCTACCGTGGTGAACTCCTTCATGGCGTCGTAGGTGCCGGTCTCGCCGAGGTCGTGGCCGGCGGAGAAGTGCTTGCCATTGGCGGCGAGGATGATGACGCTGATGTTGTCATCATGTGCGGCCTTGTCGAACGCCGCATTCAGCTCGTAAAGGAGCTTGGTGTTTTGCGCGTTGGCCTGGCGCGGCCTGTTCAAGACGATCCGCGCCACTTTGTCCGCCGGCGTCTCGTAAAGGATATGTTCGAAGGGTTCGGCAACCATCTTGGCTTCCTCGGGCTGGCTGGGTTTCCTTGGCCCAAACTCTGCCACCCTGGCGCCGCGTCCGCAACGGGCGTCCCGAGACCTTGCCGAAAACGGGGCGCCCTATTCCGATTTCGCCACGGAAATCTGCGTGAAGGCGAACCCGATCGCCGTATTGAGATCAAACGCGTCGGTCATACGGAACGTCGCCATCCGATCGGATATTTCCTGCACGGCCCGCTCGGCATCCTCCACCTCGTAGATGGCGAGGTAGCGAAATTGCGGTGTCTTGCCCATCGGGAGCGTCTGCGCGGCGACCTTGTATCGCGTGGCCTTGTGGACACTAGGGGCGGCCAGGATTTCAGGCACATGGATGTTGTCATACCAATGATTGAATTCCGCCTCTTGCTCCGCCGAGACGGGATTGGACAGTGCGATCATGATCGAGCGGGACATGGAATCTCCGGCTAGGTCGAGGGAGGGATCAGGCGTCCTTGACGGTCTCGGCAACGGCGTTCAGCCCAGCGAGGTAGCCAAAGGTAATCGCCGGGCTGATCGTGCCACCACCGCTCCAATAGGCCTGCGCCGAGGGCGACGCGATGCAGTTGCCTGCACCGTAGAGGCCGGCAATCGGCGTGCCGGCCGGCGTGAGCACCTGTGCCTTGACATTCACCTTAGGGCCGCCCTTGGTGTCGAGGGTGCCGGGCGCGATGATGATGCAATGGTAAGGGCCCTTGTCCGCGATAGGATACATCGTGGGGTTGGGCATGCCGTTGGGCGCAGACGGCTCATAGGAACGATCGGCCTCGGTGTCGCCACGTCGGAAATCGAGATCGACGCCTGTCCGCGCGAAGCGATTGAAACGTGTGACGGTTGCCTTCAATCCTTCCTCGAAGCTCACGTCAAGCGCGAGACGGGCACCGAGCTTGTATTTTGAGATCAATTGCGCGAGCCGTGCTTGCACATTGTGGGTCAGCTCGGAAAGGGTGGCGCCGCTGATGATGTAGGGCGGTTTCAGCCCCTTCGCTGCCATTGGATAGGGGAACTGTCGTTTACCGGCGTCATCCGCCACTCTCTGATCGTAGATCATGAACAACAGATAGTTGGTATATTCCGCCCGCTTCGTATCGATCGCAAAATGGACCTGCGCGCGCTCGTTATAGGCAATCTTCTCGTTGACGACGCGATTGCCGAAGCGGTTGACCAGAACCATGCCGCCGTTCGGGTAGTAGAAAACGTCGGTCGGCACGCTGGGATAGATCAGTGCTTGTTCGAACACCGTCTCGGCCCACCAGGCTTGTGTCATGTTGCCGAAGGCGGCGCCGAGCCGCGCGGCGATATCGACAAAATCGCCGGTGTTGGTCGGGACGGCGCAGCCACCTGCGATCGGGCCGAGCAGGTGGGCCTGAGCGAGTTTCGTATTATGAGTGAAGCCGCCGCTCGCGAAAATCACCGCTTTGCGGGCGCGGAACGCGAGTGATTTGTCGCCGCTCTGCGCGGCGACGCCGATGACTTCGCTCTTGGCATTGGTAAAGGCGTCTGTCACCCGATGGTCGGTCCGTGTCGTCACGCCCAGCTTGTTCGCGCCGTCACTCAGCTGACGGATCATTTCGCCGCCCATGCCGCTGCTGCCGTCCGGCGCCAAGGTTGCGAGCGACCGGCCGTGAGGTGCCTTGTTCTCTTCGAAATGGCCGAAGTAATCCGGATATTTCTGTCCGGCGACGGTGCTGCCGAACTTGTTGCGCAGAGCACCAACCGCGTCCAACTCATCCGTGGCGACCGGCGCCATGTCGTAGAAGGTTTCGATGAGAGAAAGATCAGCGGGATCGAGGCCTAGATTCGCTACGTCCGGATTGTAGCGGGCGGGGTAGGACAACCGGGCCATCAGTTTGATCGCGTCAGCGCGCGGATCAGCGATGCCTGCTTCGCGCATGCGCGTGTTGTTAGGGACCCACCATACGCCGCCGGACTTGGCGGTTGTACCTCCCACAGTCGGGCCTTTCTCGACAAGCAGGACTCTGGCACCGCGCTTGGCGGCTGTCACCGCCGCGGTGTAACCAGCGCAGCCGCTGCCGACGACGATGACGTCGGCCTCTTCATCCCATTTGCGTGGAGACGATTTAACCGGTGCCGCAACAGCTGAACCGACGGTCGCGGCTGCGGCGACCGCGCCCATAGCGAAACCGCGGCGCGTGAGGGTGCTGCTGCGCGAATCAGCCGACGCGTCTGGCCTGGGCAAATCTGCTTTAGAGGAGGTGCGAGACCGGTGCCCGCCAAAGCTCTTCCGCTTTGTCATGCTCTATCTCCCCAAGCGCCCCAGATTTTGACGCGGATGTTATCTTTCTTCCTTCATACGCTCTGTCTCTTAGCGCGCCCCTGCGCGCCATACTTGTGCCACTGTGCAAGCGGGGTTTGGTCTGAGCGCGGAGATCGCCCTCGTCGAGGTGTGGAAGCTCAAGGCAGATCGAGCTGGGGGTCGAACGGTCCTTAGGCTAAGCGATCTTCGGCCGGAGCTCACGGATCTGATTGGTAGGCCGTATCACGTCCAAAGGCGGCTGAATACCCGGTCCCTGATAGCCGCCAAAAGCATTCCAAGGTCTATAGCCAAGACGTAGGCGTATCTCTAGAGGGAACGACGCCATGACGTCATCCGAGATTGAAAGATACGGATTCTCCAATTGACGCACCCACGGGCGGCAGTAGTAGGCGAAGACACCGGCTCTCGTCTGGTCGCGGGTGACGTTCTTTCCCGTACCGTGGAGGAGGCGTCCTTCGAACACGAGGCAGGTTCCGGCGGGCGCCTCGGCTGCAATGGTGATTGTGGAGTTTTCACTCAGCGCGCTTTGCGATGGTGTGAAATTCCGCTCGATCTCCTCCGCGCTCCAGGAGTGACTTCCGGGCACGACGCGTGTCGCCCCGTTTGCTTCCGTGAAGTCGTCGAGCATGAAAACAGAATTGGCGACGAGAGGGGTAGGGAGATGGAGCCCCATCCTGGCTTGGTCGAAGTGCAGCCCCTGGGGAAGGGAGCCCGGGATCGATTGAATGCAGGAAATTGCGGACAGAAGAAAATCTTCGCCCAGAAGATGCTCGACCGTCGCATTCACCAGATCATTCGTGAGCGTGGTCTGAAAGATCTTCCCCTTGTTCAGTAGGTTCGAGGTGTTTCGCCGGCCGGTCGGGCTTGGCAACGCGGCATTGAGTGGCTCTTCCGCGTCCATCTGCTCATGAACCCTGAGCCGCATTTGAGCGATTTCGCTTTTTGTCAGCGAGTCGGCAATCAGGCAGTATCCATGAACGTCGAGGTCGCCCTTCAGCGTATCGAGATCCCGTGTCGGACTGGGCAGGGGCCTGTCTGCCTCCTCGGACTTGGCCCGTTCGGCGAACCACAGCGAAGCGTGCGGCTGCTTGAGAATGTTTTCCCTGTTCTGAGCGGGATTTGACGCATCGGTCATAGCTTATCTCCCGACGGATTTTCCTGAATCAATTTGCCCAGTGTAAAACTTGCTGTGGGCCGAGATGTAGGAGCAGTCGCCTCCATCCATTCAGACCGGGCGCTCGCCGCAGAGCGTCACTCGCTCGGCGTAGCGGCGATCGGGATAATAGTCCCACACCGCGTGATGCAACGTGCAGCGATTATCCCAGAACGCGATGGAGCCGGGGCGCCATTTGAAGCGGCATTGGAATTGCGGCTGCTCCATGTGCTGATAGAGAAAACTCAGAATGGTGTCGCTCTCCGCTTGCTTCAAACCCACGATATGAGAGGTATAGACGCGATTGACATAGATGCATCTGCGCTTCGTCGCCGGGTGGGTGCGGATGACGGGATGCTCCGAGGCGATCAATCGTTGGTTCGGGTTTTTGATTGCATAGCCGCCACGCAGCCGTTCCCCATCGTGAATGGCTGTAAGCCCATCGAGAAACGACTTCATCGCGGGAGAGAGCGCGTCGTAAGCGGCCGCGGTACTCGCGAATAAGGTGTCGCCGCCGCCATTTTGCGGCACGACCGTCATGTAAAGGAGAGATCCCAGCGGCGGCTCGGAGTCGGCGGAGGCATCGGAATGCCAGACTTCGCCGGCGACTCTTTTCGTGTCGGCATCGGACTCGATGACGACGATTTCAGGATGCTCCGGAATGCGCACTTCGACCAGGGGATGAACATGCAGCTTTCCCAGCGCCTGCCCGAGGGCTTTCAATTGGTCCCGACTAAGGTTTTGGTCGCGGAAGAACACGACGGAGTTCTCGTGAAACGTTGCAAGAATCTCTGAAGCCAGCTCTTCGGAAACCTCTCTCAGGTCGACGCCCAAAATCTCCGCGCCGATCAGCGGCGTCAGTTTTTTCACTGTGGTCAGCTCTGACATGTTCGATCGTCCGAAATGTTTGGTTGGTTCCTGAGGGCGAATTGCCGGAGTATTGCATTCGAGGCGCAACACCGCCTAGCTGACAGCTGATCACAGAAAATTGGCACCCGGAGCTCGAAAGGGCAGGGAGGCTGTCATTGCCTCCCGGCGCAATTGCGTTGATCTTTGAGATCCGTTGGCCTTGGCCGCTGGTCGCCCAGGGCCCAAGATCCCTGCTTGTCGCGAACTCAAACGCGGTGGAGGTTCCCGTGGCTCAATATGACATCCTGATACGCGGTGGGCTTGTCGCCGACGGACGGGGCGGCGAGCCCGTGGAAGCCGACGTCGCTTTGGCCGATGGCAAGATTGCGGCCGTCGGAAACGTCACGGGCGGCGGGCGCGAGGAGGTCGACGCCCGGGGGCTTCTGGTCACGCCCGGTTTCGTCGACATTCATACCCACCTCGACGGGCATGTAACCTGGGCCAATCATCTCGATCCAACGACGAGTCATGGCATCACCACGGCACTGTTCGGCAATTGCGGCGTCGGGTTCGCACCCTGTCGTCCCGAGGATCAGGATCGTCTCGTCCGGCTGATGGAAGGCGTGGAGGACATCCCCGAGCCGGTTCTTACCGATGGTCTGCCCTGGAACTGGCAGAGCTTCCCCGACTTTCTCGACTCGCTCGAGGGGCGGCATTACGACATGGATATCGCGGCCCAGCTTCCTCATGCGCCGCTGCGGGTTTTCGTCATGGGCGAACGCGCGGTAAAGCTTGAGCCCGCGACACCCGACGACATGACCGCGATGGCGCAACTGGCCCGGGAGGCGATCCGTGCCGGGGCCTTCGGATTCTCGACCTCGCGCAGCATCAATCATCGTGCCAGCGATGGCACGTACACGCCGACCCTCGAAGCGACGGAAGCCGAACTGACCGCGATCGCAATGGCGCTGAAGGACGCGGGCCGCGGCGTCATTCAGATGATCACGGATTTCGAGGACCTCGACGCGGATTTCGGTCTGATCCGCCGGATCGTGCAGAAATCCGGCCGACCCCTTTCGATGACTTTGCTGCAAATGCCCCATGCGCCCGAGCGCTGGAAGGGAATTCTGTCCCGCATCGAGCAGGCAAACCACGATGGCTTGTCGATCAGGGGACAGGTTTGCGGCCGCGCCGTGGGCGGCATTCTCGGCTTTGAGCTGACGTTCAATCCGTTCAGCTTCTGCCCGACTTATCAGGAAATTGTCGATCTGCCATTCGCAACGAAGCTCGCACGCCTGCGCGACCCGGATATCCGTCGTCGCATTATCGAAGAGGCGGACATTCCCTTGGATCAGCGCAAGGCAGAAATCGCAAAAGCCTTTGCATCGCGCACGGTCGACAGCAAATCGACGGCGCGAAAGCTGACCGACTATAGCGTTCTGTTCCCGCTCACGGATCCTCCAGACTATGAGCCTGTGTCCGACAAGAGCGTAGCTGCGTTGGCTGCGCGGGCTGGCATGTCCCCCCGCGAACTCGCCTACGACTTGATGCTCGAGAATGACGGCCGGACGCTTCTCTACAATCCGGGTGCCAACTTCGCCTCCGGCAATCTCGATGCGGCCGGCGTGATGCTGAAGCACGAGAACACCGTGCTCGGTCTGAGCGATTCAGGTGCTCATTGCAGCATGATCTGCGATGTGAGCTTTACAACATTCATGATGACGCATTGGGCGCGCGACCGTAAGAACGGACTCTCGCTCGGTGAGGTTGTCAGAGCGTTGACATCCGGAACGGCTCATGCTGTCGGGTTGACGGACCGCGGCGTCCTTGCGCCCGGCTATCGTGCCGATGTCAACGTGATCGACTTCGATCGGCTCAAGCTCCATCCGCCAAAGGTTGTCTATGACCTCCCGTCGGGTGGAAAGCGTCTGACGCAGGATGCGGACGGCTATGTCATGAATATTCTGCGCGGTGTTCCGACTTATCGACACGGCAAGCCCACGGGCGCTTTGCCCGGCCGCCTTGTGCGCGCGGGACGTTTGGAAAGCTAACGGGAGTCGATCTCCGAGAACGAAAAAGGCTGACGTTTTACGTCCGCCTTTCTCCGATATTTCAGTGGCCTGGTGCCTGTTCAGAAGCTGTACGACGCGGAGAAGCCGTAGCTGCGTGGCTGACCCGCAAACTTCGCGTAGCCGTCGCCGTTGCGAAAATTGGACGTCCAGTAATCCTTGCCGAAAATGTTACGGCCGAACACGCCGAACCGCCACCCGTTCGAGGACTCAAGTCCAAGCCGTGCATCGATCGTCACGTATTTGGGATTGACGCTGATTGGCTGCTCGCCGAGGTCGGAGAAACTCTTGGCGTAGACTTGACCGCCCGCGCCCACATAGACATGCGTCGTGTCGTTCACCGGGATCCTATACTCGGCGTCGAACGTACCTGACCATGGCGGCGCGTAGTTGAAATCCTTGCCCGACACATCGACCAGAACACCGAGGCCGTTGAAGGCGGAGAAGTTGTTCCACTTTAGTCTGGATATAGGTGACCGCACCGCGCAGCGTGAGGTTGTTCGTCGGCGTGATCGAAAGGTCGGCGTCGAAACCATTGACGCTCGATTTCGGGATGTTGACGATGAACGACGACACGCCGCCGATGATAAGCGGGAAGTAGGTGTAGAACTGTTTGTCCTTGTACTCGTAGTGGAAGCCCGACACGTTCAGGCGCATGGTGCGATCGAACATTGCGAGCTTTGTGCCCACCTCGTAGGACGTGACGCTCTCTTGTCTCACAGGTGCCAACTCCGAGTTCACCAAGTTTGGCTGAGCGGGGAAAACGCCTGATTTGTAGCCACGGCTCACGGACACATAAACCATGCTGTCGGGAGTGAGCTTGTAGCTGGCAGCGCCGCGCCAAGAGAAGTTGTGTTCTTTCTGCGACCTGTTGGCAAATACCGGAAGATTGTCCGGCACGAGGCCCGGTCCGTTCGGATTAGGCACGTTCGGGATATCGTCGTTGATGGTTGCGCAGGTGTTTGGGCCGAAGTAACCGGCCGGCACTGGTCCGAGACCGGCGATGCTCCGGAAAGCGCCCGAGATGAAGCCGAGCAGACCGTTGAACGCATCGTTGCCGTAGACGCAGCCGCTGATGGACTCCTTCATCATGGTATAGCGCGCACCTGCGGTGAGCGTCAGTTTGGGCAGGATCTCGTAATCCACGTTTCCAAAAATCGCCTTGGACTCGTTTTTCAAGTTGTAGTCGACCGTGTACTGCGAAAAAGGCGGCGTGCCGGTGTAGTGGTCCAAGGTGGACGTCTGTCCGTCGCGGATCTTGTCGCTGGAATAGTTGATGCCGAAGACGTAGTTGGCTTTTTCGTTGAGAGCTTTGCCGGACAGTCTCACTTCCTGATTGATGGTCGAGACCTTGCCGAAGGTCACGGCGAACTGATTGTCGAGCGCCATCGCGTCGTAGTCGAGAGGTGTCCTCAACCGGAAGTCCGCGTAGTTGGTGATCGATGTCAGCTGCATGTTGTCGTTGATCTCGTAGTCCATGCGCAGCACCTCTTGAATCAGGCGGTTATGCGCATGCGTGTCGAAGCCCGGCGTGATTTCCGCATCTCGATTACGCGTTGCCGGGGGGTAGCCGATCAGTCCGGGCTGCTCCAGCCCTGGGATGGCCGGCGCGACAAGTGCAAGCTGCGGCTGAATAACCTCGCCGTGATCGTAGTTTCCGTTGACGTTGAGCTGGAGATGGAAACGGTCGGTCGGGGTCCAATCGACCAAGAGGCGGGCCGCAACTTTGTCCTGGTCTCCATTCTTGACCGGGGAAATGTAGTAGCCCCGCTGCCACTCGCCGCCCTGCGTCGTGGTGGCGGCGAGACGCATGCGCAGCGTGTCGGTCACCGGGCCGCTGACAAAGCCCTCGACCATCGTCTGGCCGTAATTGTTGACCTCGACGCGAGCTCCTGCGGACAGGACTTGTGTCGGCTTGGCGGCAATGACGTTGATCGAGCCGGCCGTAGCATTCTGGCCATAGAGGGTTCCCTGTGGGCCTTTGAGCACCTCCACACGCTCGACGTCGAGGAGAAGACCTCCGGTCATCGCCGTGTAGGGAAGAACGGCCTCGTCCAAATAGGCGCTCACTGCGGGCGCGGCTGAAAGCTGCTGAGAGTTGAAGTTGATGCCGCGGATCGAGAAGACCTGGTAGCCATAGACCGAGGCGGCAACCGTAAAGCTCGGCGCAATGCGTCCGATTTGATTGACGTTGGTGACACCGGCCTGCTGGAGCTGAATGCCACTCGAGGCCGAAACCGTAACGGGGACGTCGCTCAACCGCTGTGCGCGCTTCTGTGCGGTCACGACGATTTCCTCGACACCTCCACCGCCCGACTCCGTCTGGGCCAAGCTCGGTGCTGAAAAAGCGAGGATGGCGATACCAACTGATGCGTTCAATATGGCGCGATACATCGTCAAATTCCTCCCAGGCGCCTCGTTGTTTGCGAAGAGCTTCCTCTAACGGGAAGATCATTCCTTAAGGCGCGCGTTTCCTAACGGATTAACTGAAGCGACAACGATCCCAGTGATGGTGTGGCCAGCATTGTTCTGTGCGCAGCTCATCGTTGGTGCGAGTGCACAAGTTCTTCGGTGCCAACCAGCTTCAACACATGCCGTGGAAGTGGAGGTTCTATCAACGCTACCGAACTCAGGCACGAGTCCGGCGATGGTGCTCTCTTGGTACGGCTGAGGGACGAGCAGCAATAGGTCTCGGCCAGAAGCTCCCATTGACCTCATCGGTAATTCGGAAATCCCTCGTGTGCCTGTGTCGGCAACGGTCGGGCGCCGCCATTTCAATAAGTTGTTCTTCCGATGTTCTTGACACTTGTAGGAGCGGGAGCGACCATCGCCGCAATTTCTCGGTCCCACGCTGGCTTGCGTGGGGTCCGGCTGCGGAGATGTGAGATGGAGACGCTTTACGCCTATTCGGGCACCGACATGAAGGCGGTGGAGGAGTCGTATGGGGCTGTGGTGCGTCAGGAGTTCTACGACGGCGATCTCATTATCAACGGCAGTTCCAAAATCGACGTCACGGTTCGCAAAGCCCTAAGCCATCCGATCTCTGTGGCGGAGACAAGCACATCGAAGCTCAACCTTCGCTTCAGAAGGTCCTGGTCTCACATCCGAAAGAACAGAGTCGACCTCATCGTGTTGTGGGCCGTGCATCGCGGAATGATCCGGGTTGCGCGTCCGAACGGCGACTACGACATCTGTCGTGGGCAGTGTGGGTTTACCGATGCGCGGACGGCCTTTCACGCGGATATCATTCCTGATGATCGCGGTCGCTTCGAGGCTGTCCACTCGATCATTCCCGCACATTTGCTGACCACCTATATTCCGTGGCTTCCAGATCCCAACACGCCCTTCAGCATCAGCTCGGGGAGTGGTGTGGTCGTGGATGCGATGCTGAAGGTATTCGCTCAATTCGGCGACAGGCTGAGCCGGGCCGCGGCGGAGCCGATGGTCTCGAGTCTCTTGCACACTGTTGGAGGGATGGTTGCCGAGGTGCGCGATGGGGCGCCGGCGCGTTTGAAGATTGCGGATCGGCGATTTTCTGCAATCGATGCTTATGTGACCCGGCATCTCTCCAACTCGGATCTGAGTGCTTCCGCGGTCGCAAAGAGCTGCGGAATTTCGGTGCGCTACCTGTCCTATTTGCTGAAGGCTCACAACACGTCCTATTCGGAGCTGCTGTGGAGCAAGCGGCTCGAGAAATCGCGTGAATGGCTGGCTTTGCCGGCAATGCGCGATGTCCCTGTTTGCGAGATCGCCTACCGCGCGGGCTACAAGAGCACGGCGCATTTCTCGCGGCAGTTCAAGGCGGCCTTCGGGACGACACCGAATTCGTACCGGATCGCTGCCCATCCGCACGCAACCTGACGTCGCGCTGCACCGGCTGGTTTCCGAAAATCCGGTTGATAGAGCAACGCTATTCCTTGTCGAGGGTCGTGCCGATGGGGTGCGTTTGGCCCGGCCCCTTGCCCATATAGTGTTATTTACGTACTATTTAGGCAGAGCCTTGACAAAGCCGGAGATGCTGGCTGCCGTATTGCGCATTCTCTTGCCGCATAAAGAAGCAGCTTCCGGGCCGCCGGATTGCGCCTTCAAGGGATCGAACGGAGAAGAAAAATGACGGAACACCCACGCCGCGGAGACAAGGATCAGCTCCATTACGCCGAGCCCCAGGAGCCAATCGATTACGAGCCCTATACGCGGGATTTCCGCATTCCCACCTGGAAGGACACCAAGGGGCTTATCGGCCAGATGCCTTATCGGGAGCTCGGGACTGCTCGCCAGACCGACAAGGAAGTCTACTGGGACGCAGAGACTGCGCGGCAGGAGTGGGATCGTCTTTGGACCAAAGTGTGGCTCCTGGTCGGCCACCTCTCCGATGTTCCCACACCCGACTCCTTCATGAAGGTCGATATCGGTGCAGAGTCATTCCTTGTGGTGCGCGGAGAAGGTGAACAGCTGCACGCGATCTACAATGTGTGTCAGCACCGCGGCACGCAGCTCGTCGTCAAGGATTTCGGCAAAACTAACCGCTTCGTGTGCCCGTTCCACCACTGGGAATATTCAAATACCGGCAAGCTTCTCAAGATCGTCGACCGTGAAACCTTCCGTAAGGAGGCTCTGTGTCACGACCTCAACATCCCTCACCTGCGTACCGAAGTGTGGCGTGGGTGGATTTTCGTGAACATGGATCCCAATGCGCAGCCGCTCGAGCAGTTCCTTGGCGCCGAATTCATGGCGATGCAGGCACCTTACGACTTCGAGAAGTGCATTCGCATTCGGGACATCATCCAGGAATGGCCGGTCAACTGGAAGAACGCGCACCAGGCTTTCACGGAGGGCTATCATGTCCAGGCGACGCATCCGCAGCTCAATGCCGCGAACGATGCGTATCACGCGCAGCACGACCTGTGCGGAAACGGCCATGGCCGCAGCATCTATCAGTACATGTCACCCACGCCTCACGCCTTGCCGGTCGGTGACGGACTGGCGGAAGAGCACAAGATCTTCCTGCGCGAAGCGGGTGTGAAGGAGCAGGACTTTCCCAAGCATTGGAGCCAGGTGCCCGGGATGGTCATCGAGGGCAAGCGGCGCAAAAAGGGCGGCATCGACTACAGCAAGTTCACGGAAAGCCAGCTCATCGACGCATGGGGCTTCGGCTATTTTCCGTGCACCGAGACGTTCTACTATCCGGAAGGGTTCTTCGTTCAGCATTGGCGGCCCCATCCGACCGACACGGAAAAGTGCATCTACCAGGCGCAGGTTTACGCGGTGCCCGGCGTAGGCGAATTGCCGTCGTTCATGGCCGCCGAGAACGCCGATCTGAGCGGGAAGAAAGTTCTGCCGCGGACCTATCTCGAGACCGACGACATCGTCTCGACGGGTCCCGTGATCGGCCAGGACCGCATGCTCGTTCCGCGCCTGCAACGGGGCATGCACTCGCGCGGGTTCAGGGGTGCCGTGTTCAGCGAGCAGGAAGTACGGATTCGCGACTTCTTCGCCGAGTATTATCTCTACATGCGCGGCCATAAGCCCTGAGCGAGCCGCGGGCCCGTTGCGATTCTTCGGGCCCACTTGCCTGCAGGCGAACGACAATTTTACCAGCTTACCCTCGGGTGTGCCGGTGAGCGCCTGCGAGCAAGCGGACGCCGCCGGGTTGTGGTGTGATCGATCCCGCAAAGAGGAGGAGCACACCAATGAAAAGACCAACCGTCGCCGAGCTGTTCGATCTCAGTGGCAAGACCGCCATCGTCACGGCGTCCGGTCAAGGGCTGGGGCAGGGCATCGCCTTTCGTTTGGCAGACGCCGGCGCCAACATCGTCGTGTCCCACAAGCACATGGATACCGCCGAGAAGACGGCCGCTGAAATCCGGGCGCAAGGCGGCAAGGCGATCCCCGTGCTGACCGATGTCACCAATCTCGATCAGCAGGACGACACGGTGCGGGTGGCGTTGCAGGAATTCGGCGGCATCGACATCCTCGTCAATGTGGCGGGCGGCATGCATCCCTTCACGCCGTTCCTGGAGGTCACACCGGAGACCTGGATCGCTACCGTGGAGCGCAATCTCAAAGGCACATATTTTCTGACTCAGAAAGTTGCCAAGGCGATGATTGCTGCCAAGAAGCCCGGCAAGGTCGTGAACATCGCGTCGACCGCCGCCTTCAAGCCCGACTTTCAGCTCGCGGCCTACAATATGGCGAAGGCGGGCGTCGTGTCTCTGACCCACTCCCTGTGCACCGAGCTGGCGCCCTATCGTATTCTGGTCAACACAGTCGTTCCCGGTCCGGTTCGGACCACAAACACCGAGGCGATCTATGCCGACCCCGAGGTCCAAAAGCAGATCGAGCTGCGTGTGGCTTTGAAGGCGCCCGGCGTGCCGGACGACATCGCCAACGCTGTGCTGTTCTGCGCGAGCCGAGCGACCAACCACATGACAGGCAGCATGATTGTCATCGACGGCGGTTTCATGTGGACATGATGGAGGACTCATCGTGCAAATCGATCTCTCGGGCAAGACGGCCATTGTCACCGCATCGACCAAGGGCATTGGGCTCGCGACCGCGAAGGGCCTCGCAGCCGCGGGCGCCGCTGTCGTTCTGAACGGCCGCACGAAAGAAAGCGTCGATACCGCGATCGCGGCGGTGCGACAAAGCGGTCGCGCCGCGGTCCGTGGTATCGTCGCCGACATGGGCACCCCCGCGGGCTGCGCCGCGCTCATCGAAGCCGCGCCCATCGCCGATATTCTGATCAACAATGTCGCCCATGTCGCTTGGGGAGATTTCTCGCAGGTCCCGGATGAGGCTTGGAACCAATCCTGGCAAACCAATGTGATGACGCCGGTCAGATTGTGCCGGCACTACCTGCAGGGCATGAAGGCGAGGGATTGGGGGCGAGTCGTCTTCGTCTCTTCGGAATCGGCGCGCAACATTCAACCCGAGCTCGTCACCTACGGCGCCACCAAGCTTGCGGGTCATGCCTTGTCGCGTGGGTTGGCGAAGCAGATGGCCGGCACCGGTGTGACCGTCAATGTTGTGGTGCCCGGTCCGACCTTGTCGGACGGTGTGCACCGGATGTTTGAGCCGATGACCGAGCAGGGCATTTCGGTGGAGCAAGCGGGCAAGGATTTCGTGCTGGCGCATCGCGCCTCGTCCGTTCTCAAGCGGATGGCGACCGTCGAGGAGGTTGCCTCGATGATCGTCTATGTCTGCTCGCCCCAAGCGTCGGCAACGAGCGGCGCCGCGTTGCGCGTCGATGGCGGCGTCGTCGACGATGTAAACTAAAGGACGCGTCCTGGGCTCAAGTCGCGGAGGGCAAGAGATGGCAAAGACCGCATTGATCATGGGTGTCATCGGAGGTGTCGGATCCGATGTGGCGAAGAGATTGATTGCCGAGGGCTGGACGGTGATCGGCTCCGTCCGGTCCGCCGAGCAGGTTGAAGAAGCTCGCGCAGACATTCCGGGAATTCAGCACGTGGTGCCGATCGATCTGGCGAATGCGGATCTTGTCGGGGCGGCCCTTTCGCCTGTTCTGAGCGCGGCCGAAGGTCTGGATGCCGTCATCTTGGCAGCCGGGATCTGTCCGTTCGGACCGCTGGAGACCACGCCACTGTCCGAGATGCGGCGCGCTGTGGAAATCAACGCGGTCGGCGCCGTCGCGGTCTATCAGGCGACTATCGATTATCTGCGCCGCTCGAAGGGCCACTTGGTCGTGGTCACGTCCGTGTCGGGAAAAGTCGCCGTTCCCTTTGTCGGGCACTATTGCGCGTCGAAATTCGCGCTCGAAGCGCTTTGCGACGTCATGCGGCGGGAGAACAGGGATAGCGAGATCAAGGTCGTCGTGATCGAGCCGGGCGGCATGAAATCACGCATGGTCGATCTGCAGCTTCGACAAATAAGGGAAAGAAAGGCTGCCTTGAGCGCTGAGGAGCGGGCGCGCTATGGCCACATGTACGACACCCATGAATACGCCGTCTCCGATCGCAACAAAGGTTTGGGCCCGCCAGAGGAATGTGCGGACATGATCCTCAAGGTCTTGTCGCTCGAGGCGCCGGAAACGCGCTACACGGTCGGCGAACCGGCGGCGTATATGTGCTCGCTGCCGCTGAAGTTGACTGACAAGGAAATCGACGAGGTCACATCATCCAATCGCGTCTGGGAGCTGACCTAGACACGAAACTCCGATTCGATGCCTGAGAAGAATTTCGGTGCGGCCGAGAGTTCCGCAGGATACATCTTGGGAAAATCATCGGATCGGGGGAGGATTCTCATGGGAACGAAAGGAGCGCTTCTCGGCAGACTGTCGAGGATGCTCTATGCGGCGATCGTCATCGTGGTCGGGATCGAGCTGCTGCTCGGTGGTATTAAGCTCATCGCGGTCGGCGGCTCCTGGTATTACGCCATCGCCGGCGCGGCGACATTCGTCGCAGGCTTATGTCTTTGGTTCGGTGATTGGCGCGGAGCAGGTGTCTACGCCGCGATGCTGCTCGGCACGTTTGTGTGGGCGCTTTGGGAGGCGGGAACGGATCCCTGGGCCCTGTCGGCGCGCCTCACCGCCCCCATCGTTCTCGGCCTGCCGCTCCTGGTCACGGCGTTGTGCAGCACAAGACGGCGTCGGTACGCCGGTGTCGCCGCTCTGTCGGTCATGGCTGCGCTTGTCGGGGTCGTCTGGTGGTCGCAGCGGTCCATGTCCGAAGCCGCGCCGATCTCAGGCCCGATCGTAGAGTCCGCGGTGGGTGAACACACCGCCGACTGGCTCCATTATGGCAACACGCAAAGCGGAAATCGTCACTCGCCGCTGACGCAGATCACGCCAGACAACGTCGCCAAGCTGCAGGTCGCGTGGTCGACTTACCTTTTCCAGCCGCTGAATGGCTTGAAGACAGTCAAATTCGAGGCGACGCCGCTCAAGATCGGCGACAGTCTTTACACCTGCACGGGTCTCAACGACATCTTTGCGCTCGATGCCAGCACGGGCGCGATCCGGTGGCATTTCGATGCCGAGCTCAACTACAAAGGGATTCCCAACGGCACCTGCCGGGGCCTCGCCTATTACCGGGTTCCGAGCGCCACCGGCGTATGCTCCGCCAGGCTCTACACGGCGACGGTCGATGCGCACATTCTCGCCGTCGACGCGGCCACGGGAGTCCCCTGTCACGACTTCGGCGACAACGGCCGGGTTGATCTGCAGAAAGGCATGGGACCGTCCGTACCCGGATATTATTACGTCACATCGGCACCGACCGTGGTTCGCGGCAGGCTCGTTGTCGGCGGCTTCGTCGCGGATGGACAGGAAACCGGTGAGCCGTCCGGCGTGATCCGCGCGTTCGACGCGGTCACGGGCAAGCTCTCCTGGGCCTGGGACATGGGTAACTCCGGCGTCCACACGGAACCCGCCGAGGGTCAAACCTATACGCGCGGCACGCCGAATTCTTGGGCGCCCATGGCGGCCGACGAGACGCTCGGCCTTGTCTTCGTGCCGACCGGAAATGCGGGTCCGGACTACTTCGGCGCCCACCGCTCCAAGGAGATGGAAACATATTCGACGTCCCTCGTCGCCATCGACGCCGAGACAGGCGAGCCGCGCTGGCATTTCCAGGCCGTGCATCACGACGTGTGGGACTACGACGTGTCCGCGCAACCCAATCTGATCGATATCCCCTCGCCAAAAGGTGTTGTGCCTGCCGTCGTTCAGCCCACCAAGAACGGCGAGGTCTTCGTGCTCGACCGGCGCACGGGCGCGCCCGTGTTTCCCGTCACCGAGCGCCCGGCCCCCCAGGGGCCGGTTGAGGGCGACTGGCTCTCGCCGACGCAGCCGCATTCCGCGATCCCCGATCTCATCGGGGCCCGTCTTACGGAGCGGGCGATGTGGGGCGCGACACCGATCGATCAGCTGTGGTGCCGGATCAAGTTTCGCGAAGCCCGCTATGAAGGACCGTTCACGCCGCTGACGCTGCGGCCGACGATCGTTCAGCCCGGCTTCTCCGGAGGCATCGAATGGGGCAGCTCGACCTTCGATCCCGCCACGAACTATCTCGTGCTGAATGCCAACTTTGTGGTTAATCGCAATCGCCTGATGTCGCGCGAGGAAACGGATCGGCGGGGGCTCTTTCCCAGCAAGGATCCGCCGCAAATCGAGTGGGGCCACGTTCCCCAGGCCGGAACGCCTTATGGCGCGGAGACGGTGCCGTTTCTTTCGCCAACCGGGGCACCCTGCACGCAACCGCCCTATAGCGCTCTGACGGCCATCGATCTGACGACGGGGCGGCGTGTCTGGAGCCGACCCTTGGGGCTTGCTCGATCGATCGGCGTCTATGGGTTCGCCTCGCATCTGCCGCTCACGATCGGAACGCCGACATTCGGGGGCGCCATCACCACGGCAAGCGGGCTTATCTTCATCGCCGCGACACTCGATCATGCGATCCGCGCGTTCGATATCCGAACCGGACGAATGCTTTGGCAGGCTGACCTGCCTGCGGATGGGCTAGCGACGCCGATGACCTATGAAGCTCCCAACGGACGTCAGTATCTGGTGGTCGGTGTCGGAGATGCCGCCGCAGGCCTCAAAGCGGAAGGCTCCGCGTTGGGCGGCCGGTCGGCGGGCGGAACGCTGGTTGCTTTCGCTCTTCCGCCGGTGGGGAATTAGCTCTTGATGGCTGCCCAAGATTTGGTCGAGTGAAACCAAACTGGTGAACTTTTAGGCGCAGGCGATAGCGACGCCAGCCATTACGGCCTTCCATGACAGGACCATATCGTCCGTGCATCACCTTGACTCTCCGCAGGCCTTAGGGGTCCAATTGCGGCGAGGCGGACTTCATAAATGTGTTGCAACCACACTGCGGTCGGGGGGCAGGGTGATGAGGGGGGCAGCTAGACTTATTGTGCTCGTTTTGAGCCTGACGGCGACGCGCGCGCTTGCGCTCGAGTCCGTCGGCTATGCGTCGAGCCTTAGGCCGTCCGCTTCGCAAACGGCGCCCGGCGAGGCCGCGCATTCCATCGCCTGGAAAGAGGATATCTATCGCAACGCTTCGCTCAGCACCTCTGACAAAGGCGCGCTTGAAGTCACCTTCAAAGATCAAAGCAAGCTCAGCATGGGGCCGAACTCCGAACTGACGGTTGATCAGTTCGTTTATTCCGGCACGTCGAGCGGCGATCAGCAGATCCTCAAATACGGGAAAGGCGCGTTCCGTTTCGTTTCCGGTGCCGTTCCGAAAGACAAAGTCAAAATTCAAACGCCGACGGCGACGATCGGTATTCGCGGGACCATCGTACGCACGTTGGTCACGCCGGACGGAACGACGACCGTGGGCGTCGATCACGGAATGGTTTTCATCACGTCACTCCTGAACGGACAGATGATGCAGTTGTCCGCGGGGCAGCGAGTGACACTCAGACCTGGCGGTCAATTCGGGACGATCGCCTTGGGCAAGGTCGAAGGGTGCGATTAGCACCAGAGGGCAGACAATATGCTGACCCGCGGGGGGGCTGGTAGAAGTGTGCGTACCTGGGCGCTTGTCCTAAGCGCTTTCTTTGTGCTGCTCGTTGCGATCCCGCGCGCCGAGGCCGACGAAACTCTGACATCCTCTTCCGTGACGCTCACGATTCGATCGGACAATGCTGCGATTGACGCCGTCAGCAGCTTTGGCTACGACAACTTCAACCCGGGCATTCCCGTCTCCGATTGGGGGCTGATCATCAACGATGATCCGTCGACGTTCCGGCTCAACACGACGACAGGCACCACGGGGCTTGCGTTCGGCGTCCTGACGAAGCTCGACAACAAGATCACGGGAACCGGCACCTTTACGATCGGAGGATATAACCTGACGGTCACGCGGGAATACACGCTCCTCACGGACAAGGGCTATGCCGTCAAGACGATCATCACCAACAACGGCGCGGCGATCACAACCTTGCGCCAGTTCGACACCTATGATCCCGACATTGGCGATCCGCGAATCGCAAACTTCGACAACAAGAGCGACCGCTTCACGCAAAATGGGGTCCTGATCGGCGCGTCCTCGGATCGGTCGAGCGCGGAATACACGGTCGGGCTCGGCGTCGTCGATCCTCGCGCCGTCATCTCCGCGGGTGATTCCACCCTTATCACCTCGGCGCCAGAACTCCTCAGCGTCGCGGCGTCACCCGTCGACGGAAACGGCGCGGTTGTGACCCAGGGTCTCCTGCATATCGTCTATACCGACAGTTTGGCGGCAGGGGCCACAACGTCATTCGACTATTTCATGGGCTACGGGCGGTCGCCGGGGGAGGCCGTTACGTCCCTGCTGGAGGCTGTCGATGCCGGTATCACCTGCATCGTGAGCACGGGCAACGACAGCTGCAACGTTACCTCTCTGACCAACCCACCCGCTGTCGTGAACGGCCTGGCCGGAACCGACACGCTGGTTCTCGGCGGCGCGACGAATTTCAGTTTCGACGTCTCCAAGATCGGCACGACCTATGTCTCATTCGAGGACTTCAAGAAGGAAGGACCTTCGACGGTGACGCTGACGGGCCTTGCCGGCTTCAACACGCTGGGCTTCGACATCGAAGGCGGCACGATGGTTGCGGGCACGGGCCAGATCGGCAGCCGAGGCGCGGTGACGGTCGGCGCGGCCGGTGCACTCACCGTCGCGAGCGCGCTCGAGGTGGGATCGCTGTCGGGCGCAGGCGCCGTCGCACTGAATGCGGACCTCACGACCGGCGGCGACAACACGTCGACCACGTTTTCCGGAACGATTTCGGGCACGGGCGGCGTGACGAAAGTCGGTACCGGAAATTTCCTTTTCAGCGGCACGAATACTTATACGGGCTTTACGACCGTCGACGCGGGAACCCTCACGTTGAGCGGTGGCGCCGCCTTGCCCGATACGGCCGACGTCATCATCAATTCCCCCGGCACGTTGGCGGTCGCGAGCAGCGAGACGATCTCGGCGCTCACGGGGAATGGAAATCTGAACCTCCAATCCGGAGCCACGCTGACCGCTGGCGGCGATGGCGCGACCTTCGACTTCGCCGGAGGGATTTCAGGACCCGGCAACTTCACGAAAGCGGGGTCGGGCGCGCTGTTCCTGACCGGCACCAATACCTTCAGCGGGCTCCTCGATGTGCAGGGCGGCGCGGTTGTGGTCGCCGACGGAGGCACACTGTCCAACGCCTCCTTATCTGTAGGGCCGGGGACTCAAGCTCTGTTCGGCGCCGCTCTCAGCGCGAGCACCCAAAGTCTGGGGCCTGCGAGAATTGCCGCCACTGGGAATCTCGGAGCACTGACCGTCGCCAGCGGCGGCTCGCTCATTCTCGATGACAAAGTGGTCTTGAACGCGTCCTCCCTGACGATGGCGCCGGGTGCAAATCTGGGCGTTTTGTTCACAACGGATACCGTAAATCACGCGCGCTTGAATGTGACGGGCGTTGCCCAGATCAACGGCGCAAATTTTGGCGCCATTATCGATCCGCTCGTCTTCAACGGGACGACGCAGACGAATTTTGTCTATTC